>Ga0100377_1001695_pt1 | contig 18905 bp, 14 predicted proteins | sample CryGeymeta201501_FD_83664 | JGI IMG/M metagenome (GOLD analysis project Ga0100377, IMG submission 83664) | Groundwater microbial communities from Crystal Geyser aquifers in Utah, USA - Crystal Geyser metaG 2015-01 | ecosystem: Environmental > Aquatic > Deep subsurface > Groundwater | place: USA...
GGCGGGATTCCACCACGGGTCCAGCAGGAAAACATATTCGGCTGCCGTAAGGTTCAGTCCCAGTCCTCCGGCCTTGAGGCTGATGAGGAACAGCCTGCAGTCGTGGTCCGTCTGAAACTGCTTTACAACCGTTTCACGGTTACGCGTCTGCCCATCGAGGTACGCATAAAAGGTCTTCTGCTTGTCCAATTGTTCCCGCAGGATAGCAAGGAAGCTTGTGAACTGGGAAAAAACCAGGACTTTGTGCTCTTCCTCCATGATCTGTTCGAGTTGGGGCAGCAACATCTCCAGCTTGGCGCTGGGTTGGGATTTCTTCGACCTGTCGATGAGACCCGGATGGCAGGCCGCCTGTCGCAACCGAAGAAGCGCCTCAAGAATCTGAATCTTGAACTTATTCATTCCGTCCCGCTCCACCTGATTGAGAAGGGAGCAACGGTAGTGGTCTCGCAACTCGTCGTAGAGCTTTCTCTGTCTCGAGTCGAGATCACAATAGAGAGTCTGTTCCAGTTTTTCCGGCAGCTCGCGAGCGACCTGCCCCTTGGTCCTACGAAGAATAAAGGGGCGAAGCGCCTTTCCCAGCAATACCCGTGTTTCCAGCTCGGGATTGCGTGCCCCGACACCGGTCAGCTTAAACACAGTGGCCGATCCTAGCATTCCGGGGTTGAGAAATTCGAAGAGACTCCAGAGCTCGCCAAGATGATTTTCGATGGGAGTGCCACTCATCACCAGACGATGGTTGGCCTTGAGAAGGCGAGTAGCCTTCGCCGACTGAGAAGAGGCATTCTTAATCATTTGCCCTTCATCCAGAATGCAGTAGTCAAACTGTACGTTTTTAAATTCAACAGCATCTTTCCGCAAGGTTCCATAGGTGGTCAAAATGAGGTCGTAATTCTCGAAATGCTCGCCAGGCTTCAGTCGATTGGCGCCCGTATGATCAAGGACTTTTAACTGAGGAGTGAAACGTTTCGCCTCCTGAATCCAGTTGAAGACCAGTGATTTTGGAGCTACAACAAGGGAAGGTCCGACAACTCCATTTTGGCAAACCGGCGCATTGCCTATTTCCCGCGCCGCGGCCGATCGCTTCTGTCTCCTTTCTTCCAGCATGGCGAGAACCTGTACCGTCTTGCCCAGGCCCATGTCATCCGCCAGGCATCCCCCGAAACCGAACTTCTCCAGAAAATGAATCCAACCCAACCCGTCCCTCTGGTAATCTCTCAAGATGCCCTTGAAGCCTTCTGACTGGTCGCATGGTTGAACTCCTTTAAAACTCATCAGTTCGTCCCGCACACGCTGGAAGACATCATCACAAGCAGACTCTGGCTGGGAGGCCAGCAGGGCGTCTAGCAGTCCGACCTGGCAGCGTGAAAACCGAAAGTGATCGTCGCGGGGTGTTCCAAAACCAGCCAGAATGCCATATTTTTTCAGCCATTCCTCCGGCAGCATTCCGAACGTGCCGTCATCCAGAGGAACCAGAATCTCGCCGCGCTTAAGGGCCGATAGCAATTCAGGAAGCTTCGCGATCCTGTCGTCAAACCGAACTTCGCCATGCAACTCGAACCAGTCGATGCCGGAGATCACCGACAGGCTGCACGTCCCGGGTCGACGATACACTTTTCCTTCGGCCTCGACGTGCCAGCCAGCGGCTAGCAATTCTCGCACAGCTCGCGGAAGATTACGGGGGGTCACTTCTCGCAGTACGTTGCCATAAGACTGGGTTTCGTGGAACCCCAAACTCCGGACCGTTTCATAAGACTGCTCCTCGACAGCACGATCTCGTAGCAAGAAACGACGAGGCTCCGCCATGAGGAACCCCTGAACGGGATCTTCATAGGCAATGACATGCCCCTCGTAATCGAACGAGAGCTTCCAGTGCAGCCGGTCGGCTTCCCATCGATTTTTTCGCTGCGGGGCTACGACTGTGAGCCGAGGCCGAGGAGTTACATGAATTTCTTCATACCGCAATTCTTCAGGAAGAGAGAGGCGGGGAAGGAGAGGCATCGCCATTAACTCCTGGATGAAGGCATCTCCTTCCTCGATAGGCACGATGAAGCTCTTCCGCTTTCGCAAGACGGAAATCCATTCAAAGGATCCGCTATCCAGAAGCCGGGAGACTCTGTCTTCGAAGAAAGCGAGGCCTCCTGCTACCAGGAGGGAAGGTCCCTCCAGCGCAACTCGGTCCGCCCCGCGCTGGAGGCATCCATTTAGCACATAGGTCCGGCCAGATGTGTCCCTTTCCGCGCTCAAACAGAATTCCCACGGCTCCCCGTCATCCCATTGGAGGGGGGGGCCGACAGAATCGGATGCGCTTTGCCGCAGGAAGCACCGCCCTGTGCGGCAGAGCAGCGGCATCAGATGTTCCTGCACGGGGCCGGGCAAAATGCGACGAGCTCCTCTCCCATAATAATAGTTAGGGTAGCTATAATAATAGCTGGTGGCGTCCTGGCTCCCGAGCAGCAAGGCCATGATGCGTTGGTCCTCCGGGTCACGCAGGTTCTGAAGTTTGCAGTAATTAGGAAGGGATTTTAGTCGGCCCCATTCACCGTTCTTCTTCATTTCCTGCTGCATCACTTCGATGACCAACCCTTTCCCTTCAAGGGTAGCAGGAACATCGACAAAATAGAGAATACGCCGAGTCGCCGGCCAGCGGTTTTTCTCTTCTTTCTGCTTTACCTGCAATGCGCCGCGCACGGAAGCCAGATGATCTTTCCATCCTGGGGATGGAGGAACGGCTTGAAGATGTCCTCGTCTCGGGGAAGGAGGAGACCAAGCTGTCGCGGCGTAACCATCCTCCCACTCCTCATCCTCGTCCCAATCGTCATCTCCGTTTTCATCCAAGTCATTGCCCTCAACATAAATCTCCAGATGCACCGGATCGCTGTTGCCCTTCCCTCTGAGAAAACCCTGCTTCTCTGCTGCAAGAAGTGTGGCCCAGATGTGTTTGCAGGTTTCTCTCTCCCCCTCAAAATAAGGACAAGTGCAGAAAACGTAAACCGTATCCTCCTCTCGGTACAAGTCGATTTGATACGCATCAGTCCCGATAACGATTGCCTGAACTTCTTCCTTGTTCCCATTGATGATCTGAACAGCCCCGTTCCTATAGTAAAAATACCCCCGGCTCCGAACCTTGCTGCCAGCATAACCGGACAGATAAGTCGTAAGCGCCAAGTTTCCCTCCTTTCACTCCTGAGCGCATTCTGAAGGATCGCCTTTTAATTTGGATAAGGCATGGGGAAGGGCAGGCAGGATCACACTCAGATTCTCTTTCACACCATTGGGACTTCCCGGCAAATTTACGATCAGGCTTGAACCTCGAATTCCAGTGATGGCTCTGGAGATCATGGCATGGGGTGTCTTTTTCAAGCTTTCAGCTCTCATGGCTTCTGAAAAACCAGGGACTTCTTTCTCAATAACCTCTAATGTTGCATCAGGCGTCACATCCCTTGGGCTTAAGCCTGTTCCTCCTGTTGTGAGGATGAGATCCGCTTTCAATTGGTCTGCACTCTTTTTCAAAGCTTCGGCAATCTTCTCTTTCTCATCCGGAATAATTTCATAATGGGTAACTTCAGCAGGTAGATCCCTCACCATCTCCTGAATGAGTGGACCGCTTGAATCTTCCCGCTCCCCTTTCGAGCCTCGATCGCTAATAGTCAGGATAACTACCTTGAACATTTTATCGTACCTCAAAACGTTTATTGTGCTCATTGAGTTCGTTGAGTTTATTGAGTTAACGACTTAATAAAACAATGGCTTTGAAAACCCAACAAACCCAACAAACCCAATAAACCCAATTAACCAATTGTAATTTCATCTCCTACCTTCACTTCTCCTTCGGTTACGACCTCGGCAAAGATCCCTTCTCTGGGCATGACGCAATCACCTGCCTGGTAGTAAATAGCACATCGTTCATGGCACACTTTTCCGATCTGAGTAACGCGAAGGATAACAGAATTTCCAATTCTAATTTCTCTCCCAATGGGAAGGTGAACAAGATCTACGCCTTCCGTGGTAATATTTTCTGCAAAATCACCATAACCGACATTTAGACCCCTGGCCCTCATTTTCTCAATGGATTCGTTTGCCAGAAGACTGACCTGGCGGTGCCAGGGGCCTGCATGGGCATCCCCTCTTAAGCCAAAATCCTTCAGAAGGGCACACGATTGAATATTCGTCTTCTTCGTCCCCTTAGCTTCGCTGATATTGACTGCCAGAACCTTACCTCTTTGAACCTCTTTCATTTTTTACTCCGAACTCATGTACGGAACGGTTTGAAACCGTTCCCTACGAACTCTTTACGGGCGATTCGTGAATCGCCCCTACATAATATGTGCCACTCTTTCCCCCTGTTTTTTTGACAAGATGGATATTGGAAAGAACTATTCCCCGATCAATAGCCTTGCACATGTCGTAAATGGTGAGGCCGGCAGTGGCCGCCGCCACGAATCCTTCCATCTCTACGCCTGTCCGGGCTTTAATCTTAACCTTCGCTTCAATATCGATTCGACTCTCTTTTTCAAAAGGGTAGAAATTGATCTCAACATGAGACAGGTTGAGAGGATGGCACATGGGAATGATTTCCGAGGTCTTTTTGGCTGCCATGATTCCAGCTACCTTAGCCACCGCCAACACATCTCCCTTTGCTATCTTCCCGGACAGTATACTTTTAAAAGTCCTTGGGTTCATGAAGATAGAACCTCGAACCACAGCCTCCCTCACGGTCTCTTTCTTTTTACTGACATCAACCATCTTTGCCCGGCCCTTCTTATCAAAATGGGTAAGTCTTGGCATGATTACCTCCACAAAAATGATTGAGGAGCGTTTTACTTTAGGAGCACTTCGTTTGAGGATCGCTCCGCTTGAGGCAGAATAAATATACAGCCTTAAGGCCCAAAGGGCCGATCCTCTTCCCTCAAGGCCCAAGGCCGCTCCTTAAGCGAAAGCGCTCTTTTTTATCCCCCAATCGCTGACATATTCCTCTGGCATTTTTTAAATTGATGTGTATTAATACGATGTCTCTCTGGCTTTTTTTCGAGAGCGACAAGAAGCCGTTCCTTTAAATCCCGATCAGAACCTCCATTTCTGAGGAGTTCCTTCACATCGATCTCCTCATCAGAAAAGAGGCAGGTTCGGATCTTGCCATCAGAGGTCAGTCGAAGACGATTGCAATCATCACAGAAATGGCTGCTGATCGGACCAATCAATCCGATTTCTCCAAGAGCCCCTTCAATTCGAAATCTCTTAGCCGGGCCATCCCATCGGTCCGAAGGAATAGGGATCAGATTCCCAACATTTTCAAGACGGGTCTTAATCTGAGGAATGGTTAAAATATCGCTTTCTTTCCATTCCTCCCCATTGCCAGAAGGCATATATTCGATATATCGAACAATGAGAGGGAGACGAAGGGTTAATTGAGCAAAGGATTCGATTTCATCATCATTGAGCCCTTGGATGGCGACCATATTAATTTTGATGGGGGAGAGTCTCACTCTCAATGCCTCTTCTATCCCTGCCCATACCCTCTCAAAATCATCCTTTCGAGTAATTTGGCAGAATTTCTCTTTTTTCAAGGAGTCCAGACTGATATTGATCCTTTTTAGGCCAGCCTTTTTGAGATCTTGAGCAAACTCTTTTAAAAGGATTCCATTTGTGGTGAGACTCAAGTCTTTAATCTCTCCAATTTGAGATAAGCAGGAAACGAAATCCACGATCCCCTTTCTGACCAGTGGTTCTCCTCCAGTCAGCCTGACCTTAGAAATTCCTTCTGCCGCGAAGACACGGACAATCCTTAATATCTCTTCGTAGGTTAGAATCTCTTCATGAGGGATGAGAGGAATTCCTTCCTCCGGCATACAATAACGGCACCTTAAGTTGCATCGGTCAGTTATTGAGATGCGTAGGTAGTTGATCTTTCGTCTAAAAGGGTCGAGCAGCATAAAATGATTAATTAGGGTTCAAGGATTCGAGGGTTCATGGGTTCTAGTATTAAGCTATTGGAGAAAAAATCTCACTTGACCCCTTGAACCCTAGACCACTGGAACCCTGTTCTGGTATAAAAAAAGCCGACCCACGTGTTTAAAGGATCGGCTTTTTTAATTCACCCATCTCCTTTCCTAACACGGGAGGTATGGCCGTTTCCAGCCATGCCCTTACGGCCCATTTCCATGTCCCGCAAAATAGGGATTTAGGAAAATGGCTCGGAGATTCGTTTCAATCTTTTTCTAATGGATTTATTAAGAAAAGTCAAGGAATGAAAAGTCTGGGTTTAATTTATCTGTTTGAAAAAATTCTTGACTTTTTTTGGAGGGGGTATATTTTTGTCAAGAACCCACCAAAGGTTTCTTAAAGGAGGTAAGATTCATGGAAGTTTGAAGAGAAATGGTAGATTTTTAAGCTGAAAGGTTCTTTTTAAACTTGTATGTGCGTGAAAAATTCGTTTATTTTTTCAAATGTGACAGTGTTAAGTTAAGAGACTCTCAAATCGAAGACCCTGATCCTGAAGAAATAAAAGGATGACATTACTGGTTTCAGGGCAGGGGTGATAGAAAAGGGATTTTTCAGAGCTCTCTTTGTTTTGCCTGTTTGCCTTGACAACTTTTTCCACCCTATATATGATGGACTCGTAAAAAGTCCGATTCACCCCATTATCGTCATTCCCGTGAAAACGGGAATCCAGTGAATTCAAATAGTTCCCTCCGGGCCATAGGCCCTATGGGCCGGCGGCTGGACTCCTGCTTTCGCAGGAGTGACAGATTGATAGACTTTTTACGAGACCATCATATATGATTTGCAAAGATTGAGTCAAATTCATCGAGGGGGGGGTGATAAAAAGAAAGTTTAAAATATTGAAAATGGTTTAAGAGGGGAAGGATTAAAAAGTGGGTTTAAAGAAATCAAATTAAGAGAAAGGAGGGGTTTGAATGAAAGCGATTATTATTGTGTTAACCTTGTTATTCCTTCTTCCGGTGATTCCGGTTGAAGTACAAGCAGCGGAGAAGGTCGGTTGGGTCGGTCCTATTTACAAAGAGCTGTCTGACAGTTTGATGAAAGGTTTCAAAGAATTTTACAAAAAGACCTACAATAAGGAAATAGAGATTACCTTTGTCAGGCCAGGTGGATGGCCCGTTTGTGTGGATAAAGTACGGGCCTGGAGGGGTAAACCGGACGCTGATGTATTCTTAGGTGCAGGCGCCCCAGCCCATGAAGTTTTGATAAAAGAAGGCATGATTGTTCCCTACAGGCCGAAGAATTGGGATAAGGTTCCCGCCAAATGGCACGGCATGAAGGTAAAAGACGAGAAGGATTATTGGACTTGTTTCGCGCCCTGGATCGTAACGAATCTTTATAACGAAAAGGTCCTGAAGTCGTTACGATTGCCGCCACCAAAGACCTGGAAGGATTTGCTTAATCCGATCTACAGAGATTTGGTCGTTCAGACCTTACCCTATGCCTCCGGGACACAGCACGAAGCAATCGAAATTCACCTCCAGACCTTCGGGGAAAAAAAGGATGGGCCTATAACCGATTACTGGCCGCTCAGTTAGCAAGGTTCTCCACCGGCAGCACAGATACGACTCAATTAGTGGGCCGCGGCGAAGTCCCCATTGGGGTCGCGCAGCCTCAGATGAACGCGATGGCCGCGCGAAAAGACGGTTATCCCGTGCGTGACCTGTTGCCTGACAAAACGATCCTGGTCCCAGAAGCTGTAGCTTTGCTGAAAAACGCCCCCAATGAAGCCAATGGTAAGATATTCCTGGATTGGCTGTTTAGCATGGACGGACAAAAATACGTACTCGAAGGCATGTACTTTCCAGCCAGGACGGATATTAAGTTCTCTGTTTGGGAAAAAGAAGGTGTTGCCTCGGCTAAGCACGCCAAGGATTCGATCGGGGTTGATTCATTCTGGGATTTGAAGGTGGGCTTTATCGAGTATGATCTGGAGCTTGCCACGAAAAGATGGGACAGTGTCAACCGTTACTATGAGTACGAGATTTACAGAAAATTGCGCGAATTGAAAAGCAGTCTATTCCTGATAGAGGAAATTGAGGGGGAAGTGGAAGTCGCGAAGAAGAGAGGGGTGGATGTAAACAAAGCTGAAGCGAAGATCAAAGAAGCCAGAAGACTCTTCGAGTTTGATGGCGCCTACGCAACCGCTAGATTAACGGCATCTGAGGCTCGGGCGCTGCTGGTGGCGGCTTCTCGGTGATGCGAGACCCTGAAATTGGTAGATCCTGAATTCGTTAGACCTTGATCCTGAAACTAATGCAGACGCATTAAATCTTTTGTAGGGCAACCCTTTAGGGGTGCCCTAGACAAGGCTGAAGGCTTGTCCTACATGTAAAATAATTTTTTGCATTTGTATTAGAAGGGTGACATTACTTGTTTTAGGGCATGGTTCAGGACCTGGTTGAGGGTGACAAGTAGGAACTTTAACAAGTCGTTGGGAGGTACGGGCGAGCCATGGCTCGCCCGTATTATAATTTAAGGGAAAGGTCGAAATATGTCCCGAGGTAATCTATTCCTTTCAGCGCTTTTGTGGCTCATTTTAGCCTTCTTTGTCATTTATCCACTTTCTTTTTTAGTGTTTGAAAGCTTTAAAATAGCCGGCACCAATGATCTTGGTATTCAGAATTACATAGACTTCTTTAAGGACACCTATTACCTCAAAACCTTTGGCAATACGCTGCTCTTGGGTTTGCTGGTGCTCCTTACTGCCACCGTGTTTGGGTTACCTCTGGCTTACATTCTCGCGAGGTATAGACTTAAGGGGAAGACTCTTCTTGCGGCGCTCATCCTGCTGCCCATTGTTTTGCCTGCTTATGCCGGAGCCTTTGCCTTCATCGTCTTCTTTGGAAAACAAGGGACCTTAAATCTGCTACTTTTACAGTTGGGCCTTATCACCAAACCCGTCAACTTCATCTACGGATTGCACGGGCTCGTGTTCATTCAAGCCCTGCATCTTTTACCCTTCATTGTGCTCAGCCTATCGGCGGGTTTTACCAACATAGATCCTTCCCTGGAGGAGGCAGCAGAAGTAGAGGGGGCTGGGGGCTTTAAGAGATTTCTGACAATTACTCTGCCACTATGTACTCCAAATTATCTGGCCGGCGCTGTGATCGTATTTTTGTGGCCTTTCACAGATTGGCTAACGCCGTTGATCTTTGGACAGATTGACTTTCTTCCCTCCATTTCCTACATCAATATCGCCTACCACTTTACGGATATGTATCGCAAGTATATGGGAATCGTGTCGGTGGTCGTTTCTTCGGTGATCTGCATTGTTATGTTCTTGATCTCTAAGAGGTGGGTGGAAAGTAAGAAATATACTTCTCTATCGAAAGGAACAACGCTGGAGGGGAGAATTATCGAACCCGGAGCATTCAAACGATTCTGGTCTTATGTTTACATGGTTTTGATTGCGATCCTCGTTTTGCTCATCCCCACTGTTTTAGGATTATCCGCGTTTTCCCGGAGATGGGCTCTTACACCGATTCCAACTTATTGGACCCTCGATAATTTCAAGCTCATATTCCTCGAAAGCCCGGGCCTGCTGAAAAATTCCTTTGTTTTTAGCGGCGTGGCGCTCCTTTGGGGGATAGCCTTTGGACTCCCGGCAGCCTATCTTATCACCCGTACCAAGATAATTGGGAAAGAAGCGCTCGACTTCGTGATTACCCTGATGCTTGCTTTTCCAGGGATTGCAGTCGGTGTCAGCTACCTATTAGCCTTCTGGGAAGGGATACCCTTAGCCACACTTTGGATCATCATGCCACTTTCCCTCTTCGTGCGGAGACTTCCTTACTTCGTGAGAATGGCTCATGCCTCTTACTTGCAGCTCGACGTCTCCCTTGAAGAGGCATCGGAGATGTCGGGTGCAGGTAAGCTCAGAACTTTTATAAATATTTCCTTCCCTTTATTATTGAAAGGAGTATTCGTTGGCATCGTAATGTTTTTTATCATGGCCTTTCAAGAGATATCCACTGCGATTTTTCTTTACAGGGGAGGATGGGAAACTTTACCCATAGGCATATTCCTGAATTGGCATCGTGGGATGGAATTTGGAATCGCTGCAGCGATGGCCTTCTTTATGATCGTGATCATCTTTATCCTCCTTCTGATTGTGTCACGGATAGGAGGAGGGATCATCGGAGCGGCTTGGGGTTCTTCAGGCGGGAGATATTAGATGGCCTTCATCAAGATCGAGAATCTCTTTAAAAAATTTGGGAACGTGGCGGCGGTGAATCACGTATGGCTGGAAGTGAAACAGGGAGAAATTTTAACCCTTCTTGGCCCCAGCGGATGCGGTAAGACGACCACGTTGCGCTGCATCGCCGGCCTGGAGAAGCCGGATGAAGGAGACGTGATTATCGATGGGAAATCGATGTTTTCGCAAGGGTTTGTCCCACCCTCGAAAAGAGAAATTGGCATGGTATTCCAAAATTATGCTGTATGGCCTCATATGAGGGTGTTCGATAACGTCGCTTACGGCTTGAAAATCCAGAAATTACCCAAAAAAGTTATAAAGAAAAAAGTTGCAGAGACTTTAGAATCATTGGGTTTGACAGGCCTGGAAGGAAGGTTCCCCGGGCAACTAAGTGGTGGCCAGCAGCAGCGGGTAGCCCTTGCGAGGGCTCTTGTGGGGAATCCGAAAGTACTCTTATTGGACGAGCCACTGAGCAACCTTGATGCAAAGCTCAGAGAAAAAATGAGATTTGAAATCAAGAGCTTGGTAAGACGTATGGGCATCACATCGGTCTACGTCACCCATGACCAGGCGGAGGCGATGGTTATCTCCGATCGTGTATCGGTCATGAATACAGGTAACATCGTTCAGGTCGGTACCCCTGAGGAGATTTACAAGAAGCCTGCCACCAGATTTGTTGCGGATTTCATAGGGACCACAAATTTCATAACGGGCGAGATATTAGAGGTGCTCAAGGAGAGAGGGTTGCTCTACGTTCATACCGAATTTGGCCAGAAGATGCTTTGTAAGATTCCAGACCCTGCAATGGCCAGCACAAATAATAAAGTTAACATCTCTATACGCCCTGAGGACATAGAGATATTCACAGAGCCGCGAGAGGGTAGGGACAATCTATTCAAAGCCACCATCATGCATCGAGCCTATCTGGGCAACTTTCTGTACTTATTTGTGAATATAGACAGCACCATGATTAGAGTGCAGGCCCCTTATGACTTGATGCAAAAGGAAGGAGAGGAACTTTTTCTGTTCTTGAATCCAGAGAAATGTGTCCTACTGCCCTGACAGTGAAGCTTCATGGAAAGGTTTTTCTCATCGACTTCGTAGGGATTTGGCTTTTTTCGATCAGTAAGGTTGCCGGGACCAAAATGGGAGGGGTGTTTGGATAATGTGGTTGGCCGCCGTCGTTACTTTGCTTGCCCTTTTCTTTGCCTACTCCAATGGCTTTCATGATGCTGCGAATGTCGTATCAACAATTATTATGACCAAGGCTATTTCTCCGAGAAAAGCCCTTCTCATGGCGGCTACCTGTGAATTTATTGCCCCTTTCTTTTTAGGAGCGGCGGTGGCTAAAATGATAGGGGAAAATATTATAAACCTTCCTGCCTACGACCCGGAGGCTATCCATATTTCTGTCGCCTTCCTGATTGCTGCTCTCGTGGGAGCCATCCTGTGGAACCTAATAACCTGGTTCTTTGGTTTTCCCTCAAGTTCTTCCCATGCATTGATTGGAGGAATGGTAGGGGCGGTACTGGTGGCTTATGGGCCGGATAAAGTTCTGTGGGGAGGCCTTCTTTATGTAGTGGGTTCGCTGGTACTTTCTCCTCTGTTGGGTTTATTTATGGGTTGGCTCTTTCTTCAAATTACCTTCTATCTCTCTCGGAATGCTACACCTAAAATAAATTACTTCTTTAATCGGATGCAGATTCCTTCTTCTATTGCCCTTGCTCTCAGCCATGGCTCCAACGATGTTCAAAAATCGATTGGGCTGATTTCAATGGCTTTTGTCATCCTTGGGCTTTCTACCAGCTTTCATGCTCCCTTCTGGGTCATAGCAAGTTGCGGCGCTGCGACAGCCTTGGGAACAGCGACTGGAGGATGGCGAATCATCAAGACCATGGGCTCGAAAATTTATCGCCTGAGATCCGTTCATGCTTTCTGTGCTCAAACTTCCTCGGCAGCAGTCATTTTAGGAGCAGCCTTGGTTGGAGGTCCAGTCTCCACGACACACGTTGTTTCTTCCAGCGTCATGGGCGTTGGGGCTGGTCAGAGGATCTCAGCGGTCCGGTGGGGAGTGGCGAAGAATATCATCCTGGCTTGGTTTATTACTATCCCAGCCTCAGCAGGAATGGCGGGATTAAGTTTCTATCTGATCCAAAAGATTCTCCCTTACCTATAAGGGGAATAGAAGAAAAGGTGTGAGGGATGTTTAAAGGATTTATTTTCGATCTCGATGGAACGGTTTACCGAAGTGATCAACTCATCCCAGGCGCCGATGGTGTGATCCGACTGCTTCGAGAAAATAAGAGGAGGGTTGTCTTCCTTTCCAATAAACCTATCCAGACCCGGGAAGATTATGCCTCCAAACTGACCCGGCTTGGCATCCCTACCCAACCTGATGAAGTGATCAACTCCACCTTTGTGATGACCAATTATCTCAAAAAGATTGCCCCTCAGGCGAGACTCTTTGTAGTGGGGGAGACTCCTTTTATAGAAGAATTGAAAAGAGCCGGTTTTAAAATCATCGATGAGCCAAAAGAGATCGAGTATGTGGTTGCGGCGTTTGATCGGACATTTGATTACCAAAAACTGAACATTGCCTTCCAGGCCATCAAACTTGGAGCCCATTTTGTCGCCACCAATCCTGATCGGACCTGTCCAGTAGAAGGCGGAGAGATCCCGGATTGTGCAGGGATGATTGCAGCCATCGAAGCCGTAACAGGAAAGAAGGTAGAAATCATCGTGGGAAAGCCTTCTCCCCTCATCATTCAAACAGCTTTAGAGGTTATGGGATTAAAACCTGAAGATTGTATCCTCATTGGAGACCGCCTGGAGACCGATATCGAAATGGGGAAAGATTTTGGGATTGCTACAGGAATTGTTTTGACTGGTGTGACTGACGAAAAGACTCTCAAGGAATCCTCCATTCACCCTGACTTTGTCTTTCAGAGCATCGCCGACGTCCAAGACCTAATAATAGGGAGATAGAGAGGAAAAAATCACCCCAACTCCCCAACTCCTCATCTTCCCATCTTTTATTTTGGAACAAGGGCTTCTCTTAAAATCTGGATGGGGTGAAGAACCTTCAGACCGGTGAGATGGCGAATCTGCATACGACAACCTTCGCAGTCAGAAAGGATGATCCCTGGTTTTAAACGATCAATCGCCTCTGCCAAATCTCTTCCAATCTCCTGAGATATTTCATATTTTTCCTTTTTGAAGCCAAAGGTGCCTCCCATTCCACAGCAATCCGCCTCGATATTGTCAATTTTAAGGCCTGGAATGAGTCGGAGAATCTCAAGGGCAGGGAGACCAATACCCAAAGCTCTTAAATGGCACGGAGCAAAATAAGCTCCTTTCAATGAGAGTTTGTTGAATTTTGTATTAAGGCCGTTTGATTCTTTTAAATTTCTTAGAAACTCAAAGATGTCGAAAATATGCTGAGCCACCTCCTCCGCACCCGGGATGGACAAGAGGTGGCTATATTCATGTTTGATCATATGACCGCAACTGGTTGAAGAGAAGAGGATGTCAGAACCCGAGCGGACGGCATTAAGAAATGAAGGAACATTGTAAAGGCCCATTTTTCTGGCTGTTTTGAAATCTCCATTGCCGAGCATTGGAATACCACAGCATCGCTGAGGAGGAAGTGTGACTTTGAACCCATTTGCCTCGAGGACTTGAACCGTTGCCTTTCCGACATCGACCTCATTAGTATTGGTAAAACAGCCATAGAAATAGGCAATCTTTTTTCTATCTTTGGAATGAGGTTCAAATCCCCCCCTGCCTACCGGCAGGTAGGCATTCCCCCCTTTTCCCTCCGGGTCAGAGACCGCTCTGGGTCGGAGACTAGGGGGGGGTGAGGGAGGATTTTGGTGATTACCTCGAAACTGATGCTTTCTAAACCATTGTCTGAAGGTTAAAGATTCATAGCCGGGGAGTTCTCTTCTTCTATCTATCCTTAAAATAGCCTCCACCATCCATCTGACCATGGAATTTCTAAGAAGAAGATTGGCGAGGGGGGAAAAAAGTGATCCAAGCCGACCATAAAGATAAGAATGAGTGAGAAGCCAATCCCGAAAGGGCCTTCCTTTTTCATCCAGGTATTTTGCTTTGGCGATAAGGTTCAGTTCAGAGATGTTAACACCTGAGGAGCAAACCATATCACAGAGATGGCATCCAATGCAGAGGTCAATCCAATCATCGGCAGAAGGTTCACCCGGCCTTCGGAATCGCTCGGCCCCAGGACCTGCCTGCTTTGGACCTGGAAATTCAGGGGTCACCCGTGAAACAGGACAGACCGCCATGCAGGTCGCACAGCAGATACAAACATCCGCATTGCTCTTCGGCCAATTCGCCTTTTTCATCGCAATAGCCATAAGTAGTTGAACCAAATCCGGTCTGGTAAAAATCCGAAATCCGAATATCGAAATCCGAAGCAAATCCAAAATTCAAATGTTCAAATTCTCCAAACTCATATCATTTCCCAGTTTTGAGTTTCGAATTTTGGGCATTCGAATTTGTTTCGAATTTCGTGCTTCGTGCTTCGATATTTAAGTGTCTCCTTCCGTGGCAGAGAACTGATCCAAACTTAGACCCAGCTTCATTTTAAAGTCCCCAATCCATACCTTGCTGCCGCATATCCCGTGGCGATCTCAATCCCTTCTCTCGATTTTTCATCGAAACAATGATGATGGGCCAAAATCGAGCCCGCTACCCATATGTTTTCTAAAATCAGGTCTCCTCTTTCATCAACCGGTTGAAGGGATGGATCGGTTAAAATACCGGCCTGATGAATCGGGTGAGGAGCGCCTGTAAAAAGGTTTTTTTCAAACCAATCCTCTCGCGATCTGGGTTGATGAACCGGAAGTTTAAAGATCGGTTCAAAGACCTTCTCTGTGTCTGCCTTCAGACCTCCTCCGATAAAACGTCCTGTGGCAAGGAGATAACGATCGGCAGAATAGGAAGTGATCACAGGAGGATGAAGCGCTTCAATCCCCTCGCATCTTTTTCCGCCCAGCTTTGCTTTTGAAACGGAATAGCCCAGGAGAAAAGTGACTCCCTTCTGGATCAGCCATTCTTTAAAGCGGTTGAAGATTCTCATCCCTGGAATCGATGGGGGGAGGGTAGGGATTTCAAAAACCTTTGCTCCTCCAATGATCTCCTCTAAGTCTTCTTTGACCTGAACGGGATCGTTCATTCCTAAAAGGGCAGGGAAACCGACCCGGGTTTCACCATGAAGTTGTTTTTTAATTTCCTTGCTGATGTTTTTTGTAAAAGATTTTTTTTCCATTAATCTTGCCAGGGCTGTAGCTGTCATGTCTTGATGAAGGACATCGGGAAAGGAGAGGGTAATCCCACGACACTTTAGTTGGTCAGCTACATAATGGGCATAAAAATCCTTGAAGCCTTTAAACCCAACGATGAGTGTATGCCCTTCTCTAAATGAGGCTCCGGCTACCATTGTGGAAGGAATGAAATAAGTCGGTCGAAGTGTTCCCGCACCCGTTGGGAGGAGGCAGTTCATATTGGCAATCGTTTGGAAAGAATAAGGAGGTGGAAATAGGGAAAGAAAGGAGGAGAGGGCTTCCTCAATTTTTTCTAAGCCCACCTTAGAATAGGGGTGCTCAGGATGATCTTTGATCCATTGGGAAAGGCCACCTCTCATTTTTGTTGTCCTGGGAATGGTTCCTAAGATATCAATGGTATTTGAAAAAAGGCAGAGAGAGCCCATCCCTTTTCCGACAATGAGGACCTTTTGGCCGGCCTCCGCAGCCGTTTTGGCTGCCATCAGCCCTGAGAGTCCCATTCCAATGACGATGAGATCGTAATGCATGGTTTTTTAAATAGGGTTCCAGGATTCGAGGGTTCATGGGTTCAAGTGTATTTCGCTAGACCCCTTGAACCCTGGGCCCCTTGAACCCTATAGATTAAAGATTCCTTTATAGATCGATTCAATCAATTCTTCTTCTTTGAGTGCTGTCCCCCAGAGAATCGGGCGGATCCCTTTCCATCGCTCCTCAAGAAATCCCCTTAATATTTTATTGGAGTCTCCTTCTGCCATCCTTAAATCGTGTAGCACTCCGAAAAGGCGATAGACACAAAAGCCCCCTTGGCATGTCCCTTTGGCGAGACGAGTCCGATGAAGGATGTCTTGAAAGTCCTTTAATTTCTCCCCTCCTAAAAACGCTTCAACTTCTTTTCTTTGAACCAGCTCACAATCACAGAGGATCTCTCCTCTGTTTGTTGTGAATTGTTTGAGTCGTTCTTTCGGGCCAATAGGTCTACTTGCGCCAGGAAGGGGTTTCAAATGAGTCGAACAGGGCACATCCATCCCCATCTTTTCACAGATGAGGTTAGAGGTTTTTTCTGCCATCAACCGATGGGCCATTAATTTTCCGCCTGTGATGGTGATCAGATTTTGTATCCCGTCTCTTTTCCCATGATCAATGAGTGCAAATCCCCGGCTGATAGCACGATCATCCCCTTTTTCTTCAGATTGGAATAGAGGCCTGATACCTGCATAAGCCCGGATAAACCTGGCCTCTTGAATGGCAGGGATCATCTTCGATGTTTCCTGAATTAAGAAGGAGACCTCATGAGGAGTGACTTCAAAATTTTCGACCTCTTCCAAACGGATGGAGGTGGTTCCCAGAATGGATACCGAATGATTTGGGACAACGATGTCCCCATCTGCAGGAGGTCTGCAACGATTAATAACGCTATGATTGAGCCTCTGGTTGGTGATCAGCATCGATCCCTTAGAGAGGGCCATGCCGATACGAAGACCAGCGAGTTTCAGAATTTCGTTTGCCCAGGCTCCAGTGGCATTGACAATATAGGGGGCCTCAATAGTGTATTCCTCGCCTTGTTGGAGATCTTTTACCCCCGCCCCTTTTACTTCATCCCCATCCAGAATCAGAGAAGTGATTTCAGTATGAAGAAGGATTTTTGCTCCATGCCCCTCCGCATCTTCGGCATTTTCTAAAACTAAGGCAAAGGGATCAATCGCCCCATCCGGAACCTTTACCGCACTGAGAAGATGAGGGTTGAGTTCGGGTTCCAATCCAAGGGCTTCATCCCGAGTGAGAAGGGAAGTTTGAATGCCCACTTCTTCGCAGGCTCGAAGAAATTTATCTCTGAAATCGAGACCATCCTCGGGGAGGGAGACGAAAAGACCATCTGTTTCCTCTATAAAGTGAGGAGCAATCTTTCTAAGAATTCTATTCTCAGCAATGCATTCGCGTGCCGCTTCAGGGTCCGAGACAGCATATCTTCCCCCGCTGTGAAAAAGCCCGTGATTTCGACCCGAGGCGCCGGAGGTAAAATCTCCCTTTTCAATCAAAACAGAAGGGATCCCTCTCAAGGCCAAATCCCTCAAAATCCCAGCTCCGGTCGCACCGCCTCCGATGATCAATACCTCGGTTTTTATCTTCACTCAGGACTCCAATAATATGATTTTAAAACCCGAATTTCGAAACAAACCTGAATTATTATAATGTCAAATCCAAAGCTCAAATGAGATGCCGAAACAAGTTCGGCATGACGAGGGTGTCATTCTAAACTTGTTTTAGAATCCGATTTTGAACTTTGGCATTCATTTGACATTTGGTTTTTGAAATTTGGATTTAGAAAACTCAAGTGGCTTTCATCACGATGCTGCAGATGATGTTGGCTGCTTCATCACTTCGATCGGCCGCATTGCTGAGGTGTCGATAGATCTCCCTCATCTTCAGCATATAGACAGTATCCGTTTTCTTGAAGAGATCGGCGAGGGCTCCATGATATGCCTTTTCCATGGCATTCTCATAAGATTTGGCTTTGACGGCATGTTCCATGGCAATGTTGGGATAAGTTTCTAATACTTTGATCGCATCGTTAATTTCACAGGCTGCTTTTCCCAAAATGTCCACCATTTCCTGGAGATGTTCTTCAGAAGACACCTCATAAATCTCCATTTCATCTACGGTCGAATTGGCATAGTCCACAATATCATCAATCGCCCTTGAGAGGGCGTAGATATCCTCCCGATCCATTGGGGTGACAAACGTCTGATGGAGTTCTTCGACAAGGATCCTCCGAAGTTCATCGGCCTCCCTCTCAATATCCTTCACCCGGTTTGCATTTTCCTGATTTTGGTTTCCGACGAAGGCTCCCAATGCTTCAATCCCTTCGAGGGTTTTCGAGGCCTGATCAGAAAGCATCTTATAGAAATTGCCCTCTTTTGGGAAGATCCGGTCCTTTAAACCCAATCTTTTCCTCCTTTTATTTATGGCGGCATAAGTCTTATGCCTTTTGTCATTCCGGGCTTGACTAAGCCTGCCCCGTACTTGATACGGGGGGATCCAGTGTTTTTCCCTCCGGGGCAGAGGCCCTCATGGGCAGGAGGCTGGATTCCCGCTTTCGCAGGAATGACGCGCGTCGACGTGATGTATGACGCTGTGTGTAATTCAACTTGACCCCCATTCCTTATGACTTGGGGGATTGCTAATTTTCTAACGAGATTACATGGATTTGTCAAGAAAAACGATTTTAGTGTCATCCGAATTGCTAACGGGCAGTAACTCTTCAGTGAAACAAGCAGTAATCCCTCAGAAGGTGTGAAAAAAATCAGGAGAAGGTCGGGCAGGGATATCTTCAAAGTTTTACAATTGCGGATCATTTGAGAGAAAAAGGGTAACAAAACGTCGTAATCAGGCCACACTATTAA
>Ga0100377_1001697_pt1 | contig 18888 bp, 16 predicted proteins | sample CryGeymeta201501_FD_83664 | JGI IMG/M metagenome (GOLD analysis project Ga0100377, IMG submission 83664) | Groundwater microbial communities from Crystal Geyser aquifers in Utah, USA - Crystal Geyser metaG 2015-01 | ecosystem: Environmental > Aquatic > Deep subsurface > Groundwater | place: USA...
CGTTTGTCAACAGGGCCACCGGGTATCGAGGGTGATCCCTTTTTAGAAATGCGATCATTTCCCCGATACCACTGTGCAGGGTGGGTTCTCCGGCCCCGGAAAAGGTGACATAATCAAGGTCCGGAGCACTAGATAGCAGATCGTCCAGTTCATCCATGATGTCCAGGGTTGGGATATATTCTTTCCGCACAAGGGTCTTCCGGGTGGTTTTTCCGCATTCACAATAGACGCAGTCCAAGGTGCAGGTCTTGTGGGGCATCAGGTCCACACCTAAGGAAACCCCCAGCCGTCTCGAACGGACGGGGCCAAACAGATACCGGTAATGGCGGGCTTTGGGCTTTTCCATGGAATCACGCATAAAAAGACGATGCATTAGTATCACAGCTGCTCTAAAAGCACAAGAGTCCGGGCAAAAGAGAAGGGCAACAGTTGATTTCGCGCTTCTCATCTGTCATAAAAAATGCATCAGGCGTCGGATTGGAAAGCGCTTTAAACATTTTCCGACGATAATATTCTTAACCGGAGCCGATCGTGCCAGGAAAAAATGCGTCAAAAAAAAAGCGCGGGCTTACCGTTATCGCCACCCACGTCAATGCCGACTTCGACGCCCTGGCTTCCATGCTTGCCGCGCAAAAGCTATATCCCGGTTCGATTGTGGTATTTCCCGGGAGTCAGGAAAAGAACCTGAAAAATTTTTTCATCGATTCGATGGTCTATCTGTTCAACATGGTTGACATTAGGGCCATCGACCTTGCTACCATTAAACGGCTCGTACTGGTGGATACCAAGCAGCCTTCCCGGATCGGCCCCTTTTCGGATCTGATTCGGGATCCATCGGTTGAGGTCCACATCTTCGATCACCATCCTGCTTCCCCGGAGGATGTCAAGGGGCACAAAGAGGTCTTCGAGCCCACGGGTGCCAACGTGACCATCCTGACCCATATCCTGCAGCGTCGGCGGATTCCTATTACTCCCGATGAAGCCACCATTTTGTGCCTGGGCATCTATGAAGACACCGGATCTTTCAATTTTGCTTCTACTACGGAAAAGGATTTCAAAGCGGCGGCGTTTTTGGTTTCCAAGGGCGCCAACATCGACATTATCTCCTCCCTCATCAGCCGGGAACTCAGCCCTGAGCAGGTAACGATTCTCAACGACATGATTCAAAACATTGTCCGGCATCACATCGAAGGGATCGAGGTTGCAGTAACCTCCATCACTGTGGAGACGTATATTCCGGACTTTGCATTCCTGGTCCAGAAGTTGCTTCGGATGGAAGACCTTAACGCGCTTTTTGCCGTTGCCATGATGGGCAGCAAGGTCTACGTTGTGGCCCGGAGCAAAATCTCCGAGGTGGATGTCGGCATCATCCTCGGGTACATGGGCGGGGGAGGTCATCCTTATGCAGCGTCGGCTACACTCAGGGATCAGACCTGGGTCCAGGTCGAACAACAACTCACGACCATCCTGTATGAACAGGTCAAATCCAGACGCAAGGCCGTTGACCTCATGTCATCGCCGGCGATCACCGTGGGTGCGGATGTGTCGTGCAAGGACGCCGGGGAACTCCTGAATCGGTACAACATCAACGCCTTGCTGGTCACCGCTTTAAACCCTGCGTCTGACGAAGGCGGCAGCCGGATGGTCCTTACCGGATACATTTCCCGCCAGATCATCGAAAAGGCCCTTTATCACCATCTTGGACACATTCCGGTGCGCGAATATATGAATACAGAGCTGGTCCATGCTCGTCCGGATGCAAGCCTGCTGGAGATCCAGGAAAAGATTATCGAAAACAAGCAGAGGATTCTACCTATCATCGACGACGGGCGCATCCTCGGCGTGATCACGCGGACCGACTTGCTCAATACTCTGGTTCAGCAGTCCAAACGACGGGAGCGCTCCTTTCCGGATCCATTCAGCGGACCGGTTTCGGCCCGAACCCGCAACATTCAAAAGTTCATGAAGGAGCGTCTCCCGAAGCATGTTTTCAACCTCCTTACGGCCCTCGGCACCGCCGCCGATGAGATAGGGTTTGGCGCTTATGTGACCGGAGGTTTCGTTCGGGACCTGTTTCTCTATCGACCCAACGAGGATATCGACATTGTCATCGAGGGGGACGGCATCGCCTTTGCGCGGAAATATGCCCAACAGGTGGGCGCCCGGATCCATCCCCATGAAAAGTTCGGCACGGCGGTGATCATCTTCCCCGACGGCTCCAAGATCGATGTAGCTTCTGCGCGCTTGGAGTATTATCAGTTTCCGGCCGCCCTTCCGGTAGTGGAGATGAGCTCCATCAAGCTCGATCTGTTCCGAAGGGATTTCACCGTCAATACCCTGGCCATCCAGCTCAATTCCAAGCGGTTCGGCATTCTCATCGACTTTTTTTCGGGTCAGAAAGACATCAAGGAGAAGGTGATCCGCGTTCTGCACAACATGAGTTTTGTGGAAGACCCCACCCGAGTTTTTCGTGCCATCCGCTTCGAGCAGCGGTTCGGTTTTTCCATCGGCAAGGTAACTTCCGGGCTCATCGAAAATGCAGTGAAGATGCGTTTTTTCGAGCGCCTCAGCGGCCGGCGGGTTTTTTCCGAACTGCGCCAGATCCTGGAAGAGGAAAATCCTACCCCGGCCATGGTGCGTCTCCAGGAATATAACCTGCTGGCCGTGATTCATCCATCCATTGCCATGGATAAAGACAAAGTCGCCCTGTTCAACGAGGTCAAAAAAGTCCTATCCTGGCACGACCTGCTTTTCTTGGAAGAGCCTTATCTCACATGGGCGGTCTATTTTTTGGCCGCGATTCGGTTCTGCGATGAAAAGACCTGCGAGGAGATCTGTGAACGGCTTGAAATGCCCCCTCGGCACCGGAGCCTGTTTGTCAAGGAGCGCATTTCCGCTAATCGCTGTTTACACCGCCTAGAGCGTAAACCCGAAATCCCCAACAGCTCCTTATACCTGGATTTGAGCCCCTTCCGAATCGAACTCATCCTTTACATGATGGCCGCTACCTCCCAGGAGGCGGTCAAACGACTTATTTCCAATTATTTCACTCAGGTTAGATACATTAAGCCTTTCATCGGGGGAAAAGACCTGATGGGAATGGGTCTTTCTCCCGGGCCTATCTTCAAGGAGATTATACAAGCAGTTCTGGAAGCTAAGCTTAACGCCAAGCTGAAAACCAAGGCCGACGAACTCGAATTTGCCCGATCCCTTATCCGGTGAGGATGCATGAGAAAGCGCCGCCTTATAAAGATACCCCGTGCGGGAAAATAATGAAAACATAGAGTCATCAAAATTTTCTTGCCAATGGCCTGCCTGAAGCATTATTTTAAAAAATTTAAAATTCAAGAGGCCCGCCGGAAGTTGCCGGCGGATGGTTTTTCGGGAGAGTTTCCATGACTCAAAAAAAACGGATCGTCAGCGGAATGCGGCCCACCGGGCCCCTGCATCTGGGCAACTACCATGGCGCCCTTGCCAACTGGATTCGGATACAAGAAGCATATGACTGTTTTTATTTTATCGCCGACTGGCATGCCCTGACCAGCGATTACGAAGACCCGCGAATGATCGAAGCCCATGTCCGGGGCATGATGCTCGACTGGCTCAGCGTAGGGCTTTCTCCTGAAAAGAGCACCCTCTTTATCCAATCCCGGATCAAAGAGCACGCCGAGCTGTTCTTGATCCTGTCCATGATCACCCCGGTCCCCTGGCTGGAGCGCAACCCCACCTACAAAGATCAGATGGTTCAGATCCAAAACAAGGACCTGTCCACCTTCGGATTTCTGGGGTATCCGGTGCTCCAGGCCGCGGACATCATCATGTACAAGGCGTTCGGGGTCCCGGTGGGGATGGATCAGGTCCCGCATGTAGAGATTACCCGGGAAATCGCCCGTCGGTTTAATTCCCTTTACGGTGAGATCTTCCCGGAACCCCAGGCCATTCTCACGGAAACCTCCAAGATCCTCGGGACCGACCGCCGGAAAATGAGCAAAAGCTATAACAACGCAATATACCTGTCAGACTCTCCGAAGGCGATTGCTGCCACGGTGACCCAGATGATCACCGACCCCCAGCGTGCCCGGAAATCGGATCCTGGAAACCCGGACGTTTGCAATGTCTTTACCTTTCACAGGATTTACACGAATCCGGACAAGGTTGCCGAGATCGATGCGACCTGCCGTACGGCGGAGATCGGATGCGTGGAATGTAAGAAAATCATGGCCCAGAACCTCGCCCAGGCCTTGGCGCCGGTACGCGAAAAAAGGGCGTACTATGAGCAGCGGCCGAAGCTGGTCCATGAAATTATCGAGAGCGGATGCGGTCGGGCCCGGGGGGTTGCTGAAAAAACAATGGAAGAAGTCCGGGCTTTGATTCGAATCGAATCGAGAAAAACCTGATGGCTCTTGTTGTTTTGATGGGGTTGCTTTTTTCAAGGTGATGCACACGAGATTCCAGAGGGGATTGTGAGGATGTCCGAAGACGTTTACCGTGTCAGGCTTGCCGACATCTTCGAAGGTCCCATGGATTTGCTTGTGTTTTTAATCAAGAAAAACGAGGTCAATATTTATGATATCCCCATCGCCTTGATCACCGACCAGTATCTCGAATATTTGAATATGATGCGGGAGATGAACATCGACGTTGCCGGGGATTTCATCGTCATGGCTGCGACCCTGACCCATATCAAATCCAGGATGCTGCTTCCCGTGCACGAAGAAGTGGAGGATGCCGATGAGGATCCGCGCCTGGAAATCGCCCGTCCCCTTTCGGAATACATCCGGATCAAGGAGGCGGTGGAAAAGCTGGGGTCCAGGAGCATTTTGGGGGAAGACACCTTTGTCCGCTGCCCTGGAAAAGGAGATGAGCCCTCAGAGTCCCCGGAAGAATGGGTCCAGGTCGACCTTTTTGAGCTTATCGAGGCCTTCCAGAGAATCCTGAAAAATATATCCCCGGAGCAGCGGGTGGATCTGACCGCAGACCGGATTTCGGTCAAGGATCGGATCTCCGAAATCGTGAATATCCTGGAAGAGCGCGAGTCCGTCACCTTTGATGCACTATTTGAGGGAGGTGTGAATCGGGGAATGATTGTCGTGACCTTTCTGGCCATCCTGGAAATGGTCCGCTTGGCTCTGATACGCATCTATCAGCAGACAGAGACCGGGATCATCCGGATCTTCTATCAATGACGCAAGAAATCAAATATATCCTCGAAAGCCTTCTCTTTGTGGCATCCGAACCCCTGTCCATGGAGCGGATGAAAAAGGTGCTGGATAATTCGGAAACCCGGCTTATCCGCGAGGCGCTCAACACCCTTTCCGAGGAATACGAAGCAAGGGGCGGAGCCTTTTTCTTAAAGGAAGTAGCGGGAGGATATCAAATCCGTACACGACCTGAATACAGCCCTTGGATCAAGCGGCTGATCCAACCGGCGCCGGCCCGACTCAGCAAGGCAGCGATGGAGACGCTGGCCATTATCGCCTACAAGCAGCCGATCATTCGAAATGACATCGAGCACATCCGGGGGGTCGACTGTGGGGGGATCTTGCGGATGCTCATGGAGAAAAAAATAATCCGGGTCTTGGGGAGAAAGGCCATCCCGGGAAGACCCTTGATCTATGGGACTACCCGACAATTTTTAGAGCTTTTTGAACTCAAGGACTTAACCGAACTTCCAACCCCCGAGGAAGTGGAAGCCCTCGAGGCGCCCAAGGAGATTCCCGAGCAGCTAACCTTCCCGGAGCCCGAAGGGGCCGCTTCAAACCCACCAGAAATCGATCCAACAAAAAAAGCTTGACTTGAAAATGGGCCCCTTAGTATATAACTATCTCGTTTCTAATTGAAAAAGGTTTATATTGAAGCTGTTTGAGGAGTGTATATGAACCGATCGGATTTAATCAATCGGCTGAAGAATCATACCGACCTGAGCAAAAGGGATGCAGAAGTCATTATCAACACCTTTTTTGACACCATATCTGAGATCCTATCCGGAGGGGATCGGGTCGAGATCCGGGGATTCGGCAGCTTCACGGTTAAAAACTATAAGCCTTATGTGGGGCGAAACCCCAAGTCCGGAGAAAAGATCCGGGTTTCGTCCAAGCGGCTTCCCTTTTTCAAAGTGGGCAAAGAACTCAAGGAGATGGTGGACTACAAAGGTTGATGAAATCGTAATCATTCAAAATTGGGATGGCAAAGTAAAAAGCTTCAGATGCAAGGCGCGCAAATCCTGAGGAATGAGGCGTAGTTATAGGTACGCAGCAAAGACGACGGATGCAGCGCAACGCAGCAGATGGACTTTTTACGAAGCCATCAAGGTTGATGGGCGGTTAACTCAGCGGGAGAGTGCTACCCTCACACGGTAGAAGCCACTGGTTCAAATCCAGTACCGCCTACCAGAACAGTCAAGGGTTTACAGCGAGCGATTGCTGTAAACCCTTTTATATTGGATATTTTCGGGAATCGCTGACATGCAAAAACAAGGGGACTTAAAGAGTAATGAATTAAATTAGGAGCCGGTTTGCGCCTTCTTTAAGGTTCATGCAGCCGGCTCCTTTGAAGTACCGGAGTTTTTTAAACCGATTTAACGACTATTTTTCGAGGTATGGCCTTTTCGACCTTCTGCAGCGTCAGCCTCAGGACGCCGTCGTTGAGCTGAGCGTCGATTTTGTTTTGGTCTATGACCTCCGACAGGGTGAATTGCCTGAAATATTTTCCGATTTCGTACTCGATGAGAACATCCTCCTCAGCGGAGCTTTCTACTGTTGAAATATCTCCCATCAGCGTTAAAGTGTTGTCTCTGAGGTCGATATTCAGGTTTTCGGGTATGACTCCCGGCATATCTGCCAATATGGTGATCTTGCTCTCAGTTTCGAAGATATCCACATTGGGTGTAAAGATCACCCCGGGGCGGGTCTGTTCGGCAGGGGTCATCAGCTCCTGTTTTTCCTTAGTCTTGAGAGCCTTGGTCTGAGCTTCAGCCATGTTCATCCCTCCTTTTTTATCGATCCATTATTTTATGGCAATCTGTTTTGGCTTGGCGATTTCCGCCTTTGGAACGGTTACAGTTAAAACGCCGTTTTTAAGGCCGGCTTCCACTTTATCGGGCTGGATCTCCGCCCCCAAGGTGATCATCCGAGAAAAATTACCGCCTTCTCGTTCCCTTCTGTGGTATCGGGCGCCTTCTTCCTCGGCAGGAATCTTTCTCTCCCCGGAGATCGAGACGCTGTTTGCGGTGGCCAGGATCTCCAGGTCTTCCTTTTCTATGCCCGGCAATTCGGCCCGGATGAAAAAGCTGTCTTTGTTTTCCGTCAGGTTTACCAGAGGAAATACTCCGGCCCGAAGAGTTGGAAACGCATTTTCCCTGTCGCCGAGCCAGCGGTCCATCGTTTGTCGCATTCGGTCAACCTCTTCCAACATGTTTCTGAAGCGCCAAGGATTACTAAAAACCCTTCGATAAATCATATTTTCCTCCCTTTTTGAGTGTTTGCGTTGATTGAGCAGACACCTTCCATTCGAAATATTATCCTTTGACGGGAAAAATAAGACCTATTCGATAGTTGTCAATAAGGTAAAATAATTTTTTTGTTGCATTACTAAAAAATTAAATTACTATAAGATAATAATAATTCCGCAATGAAATTCAGGGGGAACCCGATAGTGAGAAAAGAACAAGAGCCTCAGAATGCCACCGATATAGTCCAAACTTCAGCCACCGAGCTGATGGGTCGGCAATCCGTGCGGGTCACATTCAGACTATCCGAGGCGTGTATCAATGCCATCAGCATCCTGGCAACACATCTGGGGATCAAGCAGAAGTCCGTGTTTGATCACCTGATGGAAAATCCCCGGGCCCTTGATGAAATCGCAAGACAATTGGGAGACAATCCATTCATCTATGGCAATCGCACCCAGAAAACCTTTGTCATCAGCCGGCGATCCCTGGTGAGTCTTGAAAAAATTTCAAACGATTTCAACATGTCTAGGGATGTGTTGATCGAGCACTCGGTGCAGAGACTGCTGCCGATTATTGCCAAGGAGCGGGAAAAGCACGAGTTTCGGAAAAAGTTTTTTACGAAAACCGGAAGGCATTTCAAAGAAGGCATGTCTTTATTGAGGCAGGCGGAAGCGGTCCTTGGAAGAGGCGATCCCATTACCCGGCGCTTCGAATCCGTCATGGCTGACTATCAAAGCGTGTTTGAAGCGCTGAGGGCCTTTATCGAGAAAGGCAAACGCATCGAGGTGTTCGAACCTGACGCCTCCGTATTCGGTGTGTCGGCCGAATCGGTCAAAGATGAATAAAAGGCAATACTTCGGAGGGCCATGTCGAGCTTGGCGGCGCAGTTCGATTCTCTCCGGCTTTGTGTTCTTGAAAAACCTGGTCAGCACGACATTCCATAGCAGGGTTAATGAATGAGGGCGTCCTTTTAAGCTGCGGATCAGCGGAGGGGGATTCTATGTTTTCCGTGATCGAAAGCCCATCTGGAGATGGAGGGCGCCCCCGAGCATTATGGATGCAAAGACACTCTTTCAATGAGGGTGATGGGAGTGATTTTCTCCCCCACCGCAGGTATGCGTCTGTCCGAACTGGGGCAGCATCCCCTGAATCCAGGCGGTAATGGCCTCTCCGACGGATCGGGTATCACCACAGTGAAAGACGTCGATGCCCACCTGCTGGAATCCCATCAGGGGTCGCATCCCCATGCCGCCGGCAATGAGGACCTGGACGCCGTGGTCCGCCAGATGATTCACCGGCGCCATGCAGCCTCCCTGCTGATGGGGTACATTAGGGATCACCCGAACATCCTTGACAACTCCCTGCTCCAGGGTGAGCAGAGTATAGATTTCGCAATGCCCGAAATGGGCGCTGATGGGGGCCTCCAGGCCGCCCGGAGATAAAGAGGGTACAGCAACGACGGTATTCATGAAAAATTAGCTCCTTTCAAAGAAATTATAGGATAAAATGACATAAAACATGCCGGCATCATGCGGCCCGTTGTGCTTGAATCATGGACTCAATTCTTTTCCATGCGTCCTGGATGGCGATACGCATGAGAGAATTCGATGGAAGGTACTCAGTGAGGACCTGGCCGTTTACCATGGCCTCAGTCACCGCCATGTCATAGGGAATTTCTCCTGCAATCACCCACCCGTCGGCCAAACACCAGGTTTTGATATCACCCGCAACACGAGGGTTCAAGTCGGATTTATTGATAATGACCGCAGCCGGTATCTTAAAATGCCGGCATAGTTCTGCGACACGCTTGAGGTCGTGTATTCCCGAAGGGGTCGGTTCCGTAATGAGAACGGCCGTTCCCGTTCCGGTTAAGGAACTGATGACCGGGCACCCGATCCCCGGGGGACCGTCGCACAGAATCAAATTCATCCCCCGGGACTGTGCCAGTTCTCGGGCCTTCTGCCTGAGCAAAGCCACCAGTTTGCCGGAATTCTCCGCTCCCGGGAAAAGCTTGGCGTGTACCATGGGTCCAAAACGGGTGGAGGCGATATACCATTTTCCGCAATGCCTTTCCGGAAAGGCGATAGCTTTTTCCGGGCAAAAGGTGACACATACCTTGCAGCCCTCGCATTTTAGCGGATTTACGGAAAAAACCCCAGCTTTCGAATAGATGGCGTTGAACCGACAAAGATCGGCGCACAGACCGCAGCCCGTACAATTTTCCTCTTCGATGATCGCCTCGTGTCCTGAAAAGAAATCCTCGGATGTTTCATTTTCAGGGTGCAAAAGCATGTGCAGGTCCGGGGCATCAACATCCAGATCGCATACGATGAGATTTAAAGCCAAATGGGCGAATGCCCCCATCAAAGAGGTTTTTCCGGTTCCCCCTTTTCCGCTGATGATGACGATTTCATGCATGGGAAGTCGCCTCCTTTGCCGGCGAACTCGCCCGGCTCAATTGCCGCAGCTTTTCGGCAAGATCCTTGAAAAGGGGCGTCAGTTCCGGTGCGGCCTGGGTGATCACCTGACCATCGGAATAGGCTTCGGCCAAACGGCGCGAAAAGGGTATTTTGGTCAAAACCGGAAGGCCTTCTTGACTGCAGAAATCAAGGACCGCATCATTTCCGATTCCGTCCCGATTGACCACGACCCCCATCGGCGGTCCCAGGGGTCTGAAGGCTTCAACGGCCAGTTTCAGATCGTAGAGACCAAACGGTGTGGGTTCGGTGACCAGGCAAATGACATCACTGTCCATGACGGCATTGATGGCCGGGCAACTGGTTCCCGGCGGGGCATCGATGATCAAGTCCCGATCTTCTCTCCCCCGCAATTTTTTACGATAGCTTTTGACCTCCCGCATGAGAGGGGGACTCATGGCCTCCCCGATCCGCAATCGTCCCATGAAAAAGTCCTGCTCTCCGGCATGTCCCCAGCAGATTTCCCCCAGTTCACGGGTTCCGGGTTTCAAGGCCTTTTCCGGGCATACGGTGATACATCCGCCACATCCGTGGCACATTTCCGGGAAGATCAAAAGGATGCGGCCCAGGTCGCTGATGGCCTTGAATTGGCACAGCTCCGAGCACATCCGGCAATGGGTGCACCGGGCCTCATCGACGACAGGGATCTCGATATTGGCGATCCTGCAATCCTTGATTTTAGGGTTTAAAAACAGGTGCAGATTAGGCGCTTCTACATCCAGATCCATGGCGTCCAGGGGCGCATTCCAAACTGATGCGAGGGCGGCAGCAACCGTTGTCTTTCCGGTTCCTCCCTTTCCGCTGGCCACCGACACGATCATCTTTTGCCTCCCGGAGAATTGGGTGCAGAAGACATGGTAACCTCATTTTTCTTATATTTTTCAACGGCCTGGCGAACGGTGAGGCCGTCCAGATTTTGGCCCACCTGAATGCCGGTTGCCTTGAGGGCGCCAAAAGCATTAGGTCCCACAAATCCAGTGAGAACCACCTTTGCCCCGGCACGGGCTATCGTTTCGACTGCCTGGATTCCGGCGCCTTGACCCTTGGCTTGTGAGGCGCCGTTGTCGATATATTCCGTGGCGAATGTATCCGGATCGACGAGCAAAAAGCCCGCCGCACGCCCAAAACGCGGATCTATCGGGTCGTCCAGAGATGGTCCTTCTGCAGAGACGGCAATCGTTTTCATGAGGTTAGCTCCTGTTTGAGTTGTTGTGGGTAAGTCGGGTTTAGAGGTTGCTGAAAATTCTTTCCCGGACTCATTGGGTTGGGCGGCATCCGCCTTTCCTGCAAAGGCAAAATCGCCCCCTTCAATCCGAAGGGCCAATCCTTTGACGATGGCCTCGGACACGGACCTGCGGGCATCGGCCAGAATCCTGCCAAAGGTCTGCCGGGAAACAGCCATTTTTCGGGCGGCCTCTTCTTGTCCGAGTCCTTCCAGGTCCACCAGCCGAAGCGCCTCATACCCTTCGAGGGTGAGGTAGACCTCGGTGAGATCCTTCATCGGAATGCCTCGGGGCTTGAAGTATCGAACCTCCGGGCAGCCAAACACCACTCGGCATTTCTTGGGTCTGGACATAAATCATCTCTTTTAAGTTTTAATTAATGGATTAAAAATGATTCATTCGTAAAAAGTCGAAAATACTCTCTTTCCGTCATTCCGGCGAAAGCCGGAATCCAGTGTTCTCAAGCACTTATAAAACCCTTGGACCCCGTTTTTCAACGGGGTGACGGCTTTTTACGAAGCCATCAAAAATAACTCTTGAAGAACTTAATGTCAACCCTGATTATGAGCATTTGATTAAAAAAGAAATAATGGCAGCCGGGTGCCTGACAATTTGGCGTTTTTGTCGGGGGGATGCCGTGTTCACATCGAAGTACGTCTTAAACCGATGCAATCGGTTCAGACACCCCGGCTGCGCTTTTATGACTGGTCTTCACTCGAACGGCTGTTTGATGGTTTTCCGCCTTTTTGTCCGTTCTGTCGTTTTATCCCCAATCTTTGACCTTGTCCTTGTCGATTGCCAGAACCGGATCCTTTTTGACCGCAGGGGCCTCTCCCTTTTCCCGGCCGTCCTTTTCCCTCGGGTCCTTTCCCGTCACCTCGTGGCATCAAAATCACCTCCTTCTTTCCCGGTTAAGTTAGTTAAACAATTAAAAAAATATAATATTTTAAAATGAATAGAATCGCCCTCAACCCTGGAAAGGCGTATTATTTTCAAGTTCGGATTCCGTCTCGATCCGATAATTTCCTCCTTCTATACGGATAGCCCAACCGTTTACCAGTGCCCTAGCGACCAGGCTTCTTGCCTCTGAAAGGACCCGGGAAAATGTCGGGCGTGAAATGCCCATCTTAACGGCTGCCGCTTCATGATCAAGTGATTCGGCATCGGCAAGCCGCAGCGCCTCAAGGCCCTCCAACGGGAGTGTAATTCCCTTCAGGGTGGATAGGGGCACCCCCTGTGGCTTGAAGAATCGAACTTCAGGCGAAAAGGTGACCCGGCGGCATTTTCGGGGTCTCGGCAAGGCGGTCCTCCATTTAAAATTTCAATCTATACATTAAGAAAAAAAAAGTTATTGTCAAGAATAATATTGACCATATGTTCAAAATTACAATGAGGCGTTATCCGGTTGGATGAAGGAAAAATCTCGGCAGGAGGATAAGGGTCGAAGGCCCAAACTTCAGCGATCGATCCGGGCGAGGACGTTCCTGTTTTGCCGAACGAAAAAGATCAACGAGGTCCGGGGCCGGGAGGGGCCGTTGAAATTTCTTCCTTGGATTTAAAAAGACGACCGATGGCTCCAAAAATTTTAACCACGCCCTTCCAGAGCTTGGGCAAGAGCCAAATGAGAAGCAGGATAAAGAGGACCAATAAAACCATGAAGATCCAGGGATGCTTGAGGGCGGTCCATAGGCCAAGAACAACGACGATGTCTTCGGTGATGGAAGCGATCCAGTTGGTGAACGGTTCAGGGGATGTGTTGATCATGACCCGAGATCCGGCCTTGGCAGCATGGGATGCGGCTGCTAGGCCGCCGCCCAATATGGCTGCGACTAGGGCCAAAACCGGGTTGAATTGGCCCACGGCACCGGCGGCAAGCAGCGCTCCTGCAGGAATTCGGATGAAGGTGTGGATGCCGTCCCAAGCCGTATCCACCCCGGGCACCTTATCGGCGAAAAATTCCACCAGGTACATAACCCCGGCAGCGCCCATCACCAATGGATGAGTCAAGATCGTAAGGTCCGGCGGAAGGACGATGCTTCCGGTGAGGCCTAAGATTCCCAAAACCAACACGGCGGCGTAAAGATTGATTCCGCTGGCCCATGCCGCCCCCATGCTCAAGGCGATGATATTGCTGATATGATTAAGTGGTTCCATCGAAGAGGCGCTCCTTTTTCACCGGATGTCCGCTATCCAGGCGGGACAAGCCCCTTAATCAGGAAAATAACCCATGATGTCATCGGGTTGTATCGGCTTTGGCTTATGTTTGAATCGATTTAAATATTATGTATCGGCATCCGAGAAAAAGTCAATGTAAAAACACATTTTCAGAAGGTCGTGGATGCTTTCACACGTGTGATACAAAACAATAGGAGGTGAAACTGCCCGGCGCTTCCGTATATTGGTGCTTGATTTTAAGAGTAGATTAAATTAGCAAGCAAAAGTTGATTTGTACCGAATAAAAAAACCAGCCGCACGATTTTATCTGCCGGAACAGGAGAAAAGATGCTCAAGCGCAAGGATATCCACAAGATTTTAATCATCGGCTCGGGTCCCATCGTCATCGGCCAGGCCTGCGAGTTCGATTATTCCGGGACACAAGCATGCAAGGCGATAAGATCCCTGGGCTACGAGATTGTCCTGGTGAATTCCAACCCGGCCACCATCATGACCGATCCTGGAATGGCGGATGTTACCTATATCGAACCGCTGAACCTGAAAACATTAACCGAGATCATCGCCGTGGAAAAGCCTGACGCCGTCCTTCCGAATCTCGGGGGCCAGTCTGGCTTGAATCTTACATCTGAACTCCATCGGAGCGGTGTGCTCGAAAAGTACGGCGTTCAGGTCATCGGTGTCAATGTGGATGCCATCGAACGGGGAGAAGACCGAACCGCTTTCAAGGAGACCATGAAGCGTCTGGGGATCGACATGCCGAAAAGCAAGGCCGTGAACACGGTGGAAGATGCCGAGGCCGTCGCGGCCAAGTTGGGATACCCTGTGGTCATCCGCCCTGCCTATACTATGGGCGGGACCGGCGGGGGGCTGGTGTACAACGTGGAGGAGCTGCGCATTGTGGCGGCCCGAGGGCTTGCCGCCAGCCTGATTCACCAAATATTGGTGGAAGAGTCGGTGCTGGGATGGGAGGAACTGGAGCTGGAGGTTGTCCGGGATGCCAAAAACCAGATGATCACCGTCTGTTTTATTGAAAACGTGGACGCCATGGGGGTGCACACCGGAGACAGCTTTTGTACGGCGCCCATGCTCACCATCGACTCGGCACTCCAGGAAAAGCTTCAGGCGTATTCTTACGCCATTGTGGAGGCCATTGAAGTGATCGGAGGGACCAACATCCAATTCGCCCATGATCCTAAAACCGGACGCGTGGTGGTCATCGAGATCAATCCCCGAACTTCCCGGTCCTCGGCCCTGGCTTCCAAGGCAACCGGCTTTCCCATCGCCCGAGTATCTTCTCTATTGGCCGGCGGATTGAACATGGATGAGATCCCATACTGGCGGGACGGCACCCTGGAAAAGTATACCCCTTCCGGAGACTATGTCGTCGTGAAGTTCGCACGCTGGGCCTTTGAGAAATTTCAAGGGATCGTGGACCAACTGGGGACCCAGATGCGAGCCGTAGGTGAGGTAATGAGCATCGGCAAGACCTACAAGGAGGCCCTCCAAAAAGCCATCCGGAGCCTGGAAACCAACCGGTATGGACTCGGCTTTGCAAAAAATTTCAATCAATTGCCCCTGGAAAGGCTTTTGCAGATGCTGGTTGTTTCCACCAGCGAACGCCAGTTTATCATGTACGAAGCCCTCCGAAAAGGCGCAGATGTCGAAACCCTTTACAAGCTGACCCACATCAAGCCTTATTTCATCGAGCAGGCCAGGGAACTGGTCCTTCTCGAAGAAAAGATCCTTTCATACAAGGGCGAGGCCATTCCGGACGATCTTTTAATTCAGGCCAAAAAAGACGGGTTTGCCGACCGGTATCTGGCCAAGATTTTAGGAGTATCGGAAAGCGTCATCCGGGAGCATCGAAAGCGGCTGGGGGTGGTGGAGACCTGGGATGCGGTTCCTGTCAGCGGGGTGGAAAATGCCGCTTACTACTACTCCACCTACAACGCCCCGGATCGGGTGACGGTGAGCGACCGGAAAAAGATCATGGTTCTGGGGGGCGGGCCGAACCGTATCGGCCAGGGGATCGAATTCGATTACTGCTGCGTCCATGCGGCCTTTGCCATCCGTGCGGCCGGATTCGAATCCATCATGGTCAACTGCAATCCGGAAACGGTCTCCACGGACTATGATACTTCGGACAAGCTCTATTTCGAGCCCCTGACCGTCGAGGACGTGTTGAGTATCTATGAAAAGGAAAAACCGGTCGGGGTGATCGTCCAGTTCGGCGGCCAGACCCCCCTCAACATTGCCAGGGAACTGGAAGATGCGGGAGTGAAAATCCTAGGAACATCACCCGAGACCATTGATCTGGCCGAGGATCGGGACCGGTTTCGCCGGATCATGCGGGAGCTGGGGATTCCCCAGCCGGAAAGCGGCATGGCCTCAAGCATCGAGGAAGCCCTTCAAATCGCTTCTGCCATCGGTTATCCCCTCATGGTTCGGCCCTCTTATGTTTTAGGTGGACGGGGAATGGAGGTAGTCCATGACGAGCCATCGATGCGGCGATACTTGAAGGTTGCCGTTGAGGAAGTCTCGCCCGAGCGACCCGTCCTCATCGATCGGTTTCTGGACAATGCAATCGAAACGGAAGCCGACGCCATCTCCGATGGAAAAGATGCCTTTGTCCCTGCCGTAATGGAGCACATTGAGCTGGCCGGCATCCACTCGGGGGACAGCGCCTGCGTCATTCCGCCCATCAGCCTCGCTCCCAAGCACATCGATACGATCTGCGAATACACACGCCGCATCGCCGTGGAACTCGGGGTGGTGGGTTTAATGAACATCCAGTATGCTATCTTCGAAAACACGGTTTACGTGCTGGAGGCCAATCCCCGGGCCTCGCGCACCGTTCCCCTCGTCTCTAAAGTCTGCGGTATATCCATGGCAAACATGGCTACCCAGGTGATTCTGGGGAAGAGTATTACCGAACTCGGCTTGAAGGAGCGGCAGATTCCCCATTTTGGAGTAAAAGAAGCGGTCTTTCCGTTCAACATGTTTCCGGAAGTGGACCCGGTCTTAGGCCCTGAAATGCGTTCCACGGGGGAGGTGCTGGGCTTGTCCCATTCCTTCGGGCGGGCTTACTTCAAAGCCCAGGAGGCCACCCAGATTTCACTTCCCCTTAAGGGAGCCGTTTTGTTTACTATCGCCGACCGGGATAAGCCTGCGGCCATGGAGCCTGTGCGCCGGTTTCGGGAACTCGGGTTTGCCCTCCTGGCCACCGAAGGGACCCATCGGTTCCTGAAGGAGCGGGGTATGGAAACCATACCGATTTCCAAACTCGGTCTTGGCAGGCCGAACCTGGTGGATGCCATCAAGAGCGGGAAGATCCAGTTGCTGGTCAATACGCCTTCCGGAAAGAAAGGCGCCGACGACAGCTCCGACATCCGAAGGGCGGCCATCAAGTATAAGATTCCGTATATCACCACCATGGTAGCGGCCATCGCAGCAGCTAAGGGGATCGCGGCCATGCGAGAGGAAAAACCGACGGTCAGGTCCTTGCAAAAATACCACTCGGCTATCCGGTGATCCGAAAGACTTTCTTTTATCGGCCCTACACATGGAAAGCCAAGGACAGCCGATGGTAAGCCACACAGCCTCCTGGGATCGGCAACAAGAGAGAGGGACGGGCTGATTTAATTACATCATTAAGGAGCAGGAAAAAATGGGCGGCATGTTTGGAGTGGTTTCAAAAACGGATTGCGTCAACGACTTGTTTTACGGGACCGACTACCATTCCCACTTGGGGACGCGGCGGGGTGGGATGGCGGTCAGGAACGGGGACGGCATCCAGCGCTCCATCCACAATATCGAAAACAACTACTTCCGCACCAAGTTCGAATCCGAGTTGCCCGACTTCAAGGGAGACCGGGGAATCGGGGTGATCAGCGACACCGATCCCCAGCCCTTGATCTTCAGGTCTCACCTGGGAACCTTCGGGATTGTCACCGTCGGCAGGATCAATAATATAGAGGACCTGGTGAGCCGGGCTTTCGGGAAACGCCGGTATTTTTCAGAAAACACAGGGACCGAGGCCAGCCCCACCGAGGCCGTAGCCATGCTCATCTGCGAGGAAGATTCCTTCGAGAACGGGATCATCCGCGCCCAATCCGTCATAAAAGGGTCGTGCTCCATGCTCCTTTTAACAGAGAAAGGGATCTATGCCGCCCGGGACAGGTTGGGACGGACCCCGCTGGCCCTCGGGCGCAAGACAGGAAGTGTCGCGGTCAGTTCGGAAACCTGCGCCTTTCCTAACCTGGGGTATGAGACCGAAAAATTCTTGGGGCCCAAAGAGGTGGTCCTCCTGACCGCCGACGGCTGGGAAACGAAGGTGCCGCCGGGCCCCAGGATGCAGATCTGCGCTTTTTTATGGGTGTATTACGGATACCCCGCATCCGAGTACGAAGGGGTCAACGTGGAGAGTGTCCGGTACAGATGCGGCGCGGCTTTGGCCAAAAGAGACCATGTCAAGATCGATTACGTTGCCGGGATCCCGGATTCGGGCGTCGGGCACGCCGTGGGTTATGCCATGGAAAGAAAAATCCCCTATCAACGTCCTTTCGTGAAATACACGCCCACGTGGCCCAGGAGCTTCATGCCCCAGAACCAGGAACTTCGGGACCTGGTCGCTCGAATGAAGCTCATTCCCATAAAAAAACTCATCGAGGGCAAACGCCTCCTTTTCTGCGAGGATTCCATTGTGCGGGGGACCCAGCTCAAGGATAACATTGAGATTCTATTCGACTACGGTGCAAAGGAAGTCCACATGCGCCCCGCATGCCCGACACTGATCTTCCCCTGCGATTTCTTGAATTTTTCCAGATCCCAGTCTTCCATGGACCTTGCCGGAAGACAGGCCATTCATGAACTGGAGGCTGGAAAGGAGATGGATATGGTGGAATACGCTCGGGCAGGCACGGAGAAGAATCTGGCCATGATCGAAAAAATACGGGAAAGGCTCCACCTGACGACCTTGAATTACCAACGATTGGAGGATCTGGTAGGGGCGATCGGAATTCCCAAGGAAAAGCTTTGCACCCACTGCTGGGACGGATCCGGCAGCTTTTAACAAGCCGGCGGCGTCCCGCTTTTGAAATCGTCCGAAACCGATTCGCCAACCGTTTCGTCGGGATGATGGCGGGATCGAAATCGGCGGCCTTATTTGAATTCTTTTTCCGCTTCCCGGAAAGCCTCCTTGAGAGACTGGTAGCTTTTCAGCAACCCGCTCTTGACATGCCCCCAGGCTTTTGCCGAGGAATGCTTGAGCCCCCCATACCATTCGCTAAGCTCATTTCGCTGTTTTTTGAGCGATTTTAAAGTGTCTCGGGACTTTTTCCGGGCGGCCTGATCCATTTGGTCCCAATTCCGATCGAAGCGCTCTTCCAGGTTTTCGATGGCGGCATCGATTTCCTCAAGGGCGATTTTGGCCTGTTTGACGGCTTCTTCCCGCTGCTCCGCCGCAAAGTCCTTGATCACCTGCAGAGTTTCTGAAAACTCTTTCCGCGTCTGATCTCCGGACGCCTCTTTAGGTTCCGCCGTTCCGGCAAAGGCCAACCCGGAA
>Ga0100377_1001699_pt1 | contig 18874 bp, 14 predicted proteins | sample CryGeymeta201501_FD_83664 | JGI IMG/M metagenome (GOLD analysis project Ga0100377, IMG submission 83664) | Groundwater microbial communities from Crystal Geyser aquifers in Utah, USA - Crystal Geyser metaG 2015-01 | ecosystem: Environmental > Aquatic > Deep subsurface > Groundwater | place: USA...
ATGAAATGGAGGAGGAGCATGGTCTTGAACTGGAGAAGATCAAGGCTCAGTCAAAAGGAGAATTGAAGGAGTTTAGCGAAGCGGTCACCGCAGGGGGTGGAAGGGTTTATACGATCCGTCGGGGAAAATTAGAGGAAGAGGGAGAAAAAGGCGCATCCATCCGTCGCCTCTATGGCATTGTCCGGAGTTTCAATGAAACCATTAAGAATTGGAAAGGAACGTAAGGGGGGGTGATTGGTTATGTCGGAAAGCATTAACGAACGATATGGGCCTTATTCGAAGAAGAAAGAGAAAAAACCTGTTCGATTTAAAGAGGGTCCATTTTTAAAAAGGACTTATGAGTGGTTAAAGTGGAAGATTACGAGCATCGGAGGTTTTGATTATCACACTCCATGTTTAGAACAATAGTCTAATTTTTTTTGGCCCTATATATCCTCTGACTCCCACCATCCAAACCCCACCCAAATGGAGAGGATATATAGGGCTTTTTTATTTTGAAGATTTTCCATTGAGAATCAACTAGACCCTCACCCCGGCCCTCTCCTCTCCGAGCCAGAGGCTCTCGCGAGCCGGAGGCCGTCAAGAGACTGTGTCACAATGAGGGAAATGCTATGTTTGTCATTCTGAACCCTTCGCCATGTGTCACCCTGACCCTGAGTGAACCGAAGGGGAAGGGTCTCGTTTTTTGGCTCAGGGTAAACTCCGTGAAGAATCTCATAGAGTCAATAAGTTATAAAACAGAGATTCTTCGGCTAACGCCTCAGAATGACATTACGACACAGTCTCCAAGGGAGAGGGGGGAAAGGTTATTATTGTAGAGATTGAGAGAAAGTGTTAATATTTTAGAAATTCAGGAGTGAATGATGGGGCCTCGAAAGACATTTCATACCAGGCTTTTTTGTTTTCTCGTTTTGCTCTTCCTCTTTGGAAGTTTGACAAGAGGGGCCTTTGCCTTGACCACCGAAGAAGAGAGGAAGTTGGGGAAGCAGGTTCTCCTTGAGCTTCAGAGAAATGTCAATTTTGTGAATGACCTAAACCTCCAGACTTTTGTTGAAAAGGTAGGTCATTCCTTAGTGGACCAGGCGGGCCCAACCCCTTTCGAGTTCAAATTTTATGTGGTCAATGCGCCGGATCCCAATGCCTTTGCCATCCCGGGCGGTTATATTTTCGTCACCACAGGGCTCATCGTTCTGGCTGAAAATGAACAGGAGGTGGCGGGAGTACTCGGCCATGAATTAGCTCATGTTATGCGTAGACATATCTCCCAATTGATCGAAAGGTCGAAGCGGATCAATATCGCCTCCATGGTGGCCGTCCTCGCCGCCATGCTCGCAGGAGGAGGCGGGGTAGGTTCTCAAGCGGCCTCAGCCATGGCGATGGCCACAGCCGAGGCCATTACATTGAAATATACTAGGGAAATGGAGACCGATGCAGATCAAAATGGGCTTCAATATACGATCAAAGCAGGGTATGATTCCAATGGACTGATCGCCTTTCTGAACAAATTGGATAAGCTCAGTTTGGCCTCGGCGCCCAAAGTACCTTCTTACCTTTTAACCCATCCTCTCACGGAAAGTCGAATTTCTCTTTTGGAAAACCTCATAAAGGTAACACAGAAACCCTCCGGTCCTTTCAGGACCATTCCAAATTTTAAAAGGGTTCAAGTAAAGGCATTTGTTGAAGAGAGGGAGCCCCATGTGGCGATCACTCATTTTCAGTCATTAATCGATGCGAACCCCCAGGATGTGAATGGATACTATGGTTTAGGTCTTGCCTATCGAAAAATGGGGAGGTTTGATAAGTCCATAGAGGTCCTTCAAACTGCCCACTCCTTCGCCCCCAACGATCTTGATATATTAAAAGAGCGAGGCGTAGCTTATTTTCTTTCTGGGAAATTGGATCAGGCGATGGAAGACCTCGAGACCGTGCGATCGAAACCTTCGACCGGAGCAGGTCAAAACAATGATTTACTGACTTTCTATTATCTGGGGAGAACCTATCAAGAGAAAGGAGAACTTCCAAAAGCTCTGCCTCTTTTTCTCAAGGTACAAAAGGAAGCCTCTTTTTTCATAGATGTTCACTTCAACCTCGGGTCCGCTTATGGGAGAATGGGGAAAAAGGGGTTGTCCCATTTCTATTTTGGGAAATATTTTAAGTTGAGGGGGGATCAAAAGAATGCCCTCCTCCATTTCAGAACGGCTATTGAATGGCTGGAGAGGGGAAGCCCGGAGAGGGAAGAGGCTCAATCGGAAGTAAAAGAACTTACACAGAAGAAGTCCTAGCCATTCCTAAATAGAATCGTCTTTATTTTTAGATAGGATAGATAGTGAATCATTACTGATTTTACATATCATGTCATTCCGGACTTGATCCGGAATCCAGTCTTTTCCCTCCGGGCCTGAGACAATCTGGATTCCCGTTTTCACGGGAATGACGAAACCTACGTTGTATGAACTAAGATTTATTGACCTTAGAGTAGACTGTTGGAAAAGGAGATAGGATGGAGCCCGTTGAGTTCTATTGCAAAGAGGTTTTAGAGATGGGAGTGGATGGAGCGAAGGTGATTAACCCTCGTTCTGTCGTCACTGCCGAATGGGTCAGGATGAAATGCCAATTGGAGTGAGATTTGCCCCGATAGCAGAAGGGCATGGCCTCAAAGGTAGACAAATCCATATTCCATGGGAGAGATGATCGGATGAGCGGAGAGACAAAAAAATCAAAAGAAGAAATCATAAAGCTGAATCAAGAACTATCGATCCTCAATGCCATCAGCCAGACTGTCAATCAGTCCACTGATCTAAATGAAATTCTGAATAAAAGTTTGGATAAAATGATGGAGATGACGGATGTTCGATCATCCGGCATTTATCTTTTAGATGAAAAAAATAATGACTTGATGTATGTGGCCTATCGTGGATTCTCCCAGATTTTTTCAAAAGGGGTGAAGCGGATGAAATTAGGGGAAGGGGTGACAGGGAGGGTTGCCCTTTCCGGTGAGCCGATATTCATTGAGAACTATCCCAGCTATCCAGAAGCTCTCCCCTTAGCGATTGAAGAAGGACTGAAATCCCTGGCGGTCATTCCCCTCAAATCGAGGGACAAGATCTACGGGACCTTAAACATCGCACGAAAAGAAATTTCAAAAATCACCCCATTTGAAAAGAATCTCTTCAACTCGATTGGACAGATCATCAGCGGGGCTTTGGAGAGAACTTCTCTCTATACGGAGAACGTCAAACGTCTGGAACAACTGAAGACGCTCTATTCGATCAGTCAGGAGATTGCCTTAAAGCTTGAAGTAAAAGTGATTCTTCAGAAAATCATGGAGAGGGCCGTCGAACTCTTGGGCGCAGAATCGGGAACCATTGCCCTCTGGGACAATCGGAAGCAGAATTATGCAATTGCGATTGTCCATCGATTACCCGAGTCATTAATTGGAAGACAATTTACCCCACCCTGGAGTGGCGTGGTAGGGGAAGTGATCGACAAGAAGTCCCCTGTCCTCTATAAGGATTATGAGCGCCATCCCAAGCGATTAAAAGAATTGGATTCCTATCAATTTAAAGAAGTTCTCGGTGTGCCCTTAATCGTCAGAGAGATGATCATTGGAGCGATGGTGGTAGGGTCTTCTGATCCTGAAGTCCATTTTCAACAAAGCGAGATTGATCTTCTCTACAACTTTGCCCACCAGGCAGCCATTGCCATTGGAAATGCCAAACTCTATGAGGATTCTTTGGCAAAGATAAAACAATTAACAACCCTTTACGAGATTGGGAAAACCCTCTCCTCGACCTTGGACCTTGACGAGTTGTTCAAAAAGGCATTGGAACTACTCAAAGACCGCTTCGGCTATGCAGCCTGTGGAATTCTTCTTCTGGACGGGAAAAAGAATGAACTCTATATTAAGCAGGTCATAGGGAAAGATTTAGAGGAGGCTAAGAAATTTAGGTTTAGGGTCGGGATCGATGGGATTGTGGGATGGGTGGCCAAAACAGGAGAACTCGTTTATATCCCGGATATCTCGAAAGATTCCCGATATATTCCTGGGGGACCCTCCATAAAATCTGAAGCAGCCTTTCCCCTAAAGGTGAGGGATCAGGTATTTGGAGTTTTAAATATTGAGAGCGATGAACTCAATGGGTTTGACGAAGAGGACTTAAAGGTTCTTTCCTCCTTTGCAAACCAGATGAGCATTTCCATTGAGAACGCTGAACTCTTCTCCGATTTGAAACAGACACTGCAAGAATTGAGACTGGCACAAGATCAGATCGTTCAAGCTGAGAAATTGAGGGCCATGGGGGAGATGGCCAGTGGAGTGGCTCACGATTTCAATAACGTCTTGGCTGTGGTCTTGGGAAACATTCAGCTCCTTCTCTATCAATTGGATCGTCTCAACCCGGAAGAAATTCGCGAAGGCTTAAGGGTCATCGAGCGCTCCTCAAAGGATGGAGCAGAGACGGTCCGCCGGATACAGGAATTTACTGGTGTGAGAAGGGATAGGGAATTTATCTCCCTCTCTCTTAATGAGATCGTCACGGAAGTGGTGACCATCACCCAGCCGCGTTGGAAGGATCAGACACAAAAGAAAGGGATACAGGTCGAATTGACGACCCAATTGGGGGATATTCCGTTACTCATGGGGAATTCTTCTGAGTTGAGGGAGGTGCTAACCAATATTATTTTTAATGCGGTGGATGCGATGCCCCAAGGAGGCAGACTGACCATCGTCACACAACCACAAGCAGAGGATTGGGTGGAAGTAAGGATTGCCGATACAGGAATCGGAATGACAGAGGAGGTGAAAAAGAGGATTTTTGACCCATTTTTCACCACAAAGGGGGTGACAAATTCTGGATTAGGGATGAGTGTTTCCTATGGGATTATCAAACGCCATGGAGGAGAAATCCTGATCGAAAGTGAACCAGGAAAGGGAACGGCCTTTATCATTCATCTGCCGACGGGATATGGAGAAGAGGAAGCCGTTGTAAAGGAGGTCACCCCCATCAAGGAGGCACGGCAAGCGCGGATCTTAGTGATCGATGACGATGATTCTGTTCGAGATATCCTCTCCCGGATTCTAAAGACCAAAGGTCATCAGGTGGCGGTTGCCTCCAACGGCGAAGAAGGGATTGAACGATTCAGGTCTGAGCCATTCGATCTGGTTTTTACCGACCTGGGAATGCCAAAACTATCAGGATGGGAAGTGGGAAAGACGATCAAAGGGATAAATCAAAAAGTCCCCATTGCCATGATTACTGGATGGGGAGTGGAATTGGATAAAGAAAAGTTGAAAGAAAGTGGGATCGACCTCATCGTTTCCAAACCTTTCAACTTTGATCAAGTGATTCATTTGGTCTCTGAAGCCATGGAGTTGAAGGAAAGGATGTGATGGCCACGGCGATCGATCCCATCGCATTGGCCGAAGAGGCTGGGAAAATTGTTGGTTCTGGAGAGAAAAGAAAATATTATCGATTCCGTCCTGCTTTTTATTATGGAGGAATTGCCACTGCTGACTGTGTAGGGTGTTGTTTGAAGTGCCTCTTTTGCTGGTCCTGGCACATCGTCACTCAACCCGAAAAGACAGGGCGCTTCTATTCGCCGGAGGAGGTGGCTCGAAATCTCGTCTCCATCGCTAGGAAAAAAGGATTTCATCAAGTCCGGATAAGTGGTAACGAGCCCACCCTTCACCGATCTCACCTCTTAAAAGTTCTCGAACTCATTCCCAAAGAAATTCGTTTCATCCTAGAGACCAACGGGATCTTGATCGGCTATGATTCTTCTTATGCAAAGGACCTCTCCCGTTTCCCTCATCTCTATGTCCGGGTCAGCCTGAAAGGGGCCTGTCCTGAGGATTTCACACGATTAACCAAGGCAAAGCCTGAAGGATTCCACTACCAATTAAAGGCGTTGGAGCATCTGGTGGAGGAAGGAGTAGATTGTTTCCCTGCTGTGATGGCAAATTTTTCTTCGCAGGAGGAGATAAAGAAGTTGAGGCAGAGATTAAAGGGGATTCGATCCGATTTTGAAGACTTCGAAGAAGAGGAGTTAATCCTCTATCCCTTTGTTCAAGAAAATCTCAAAAAAGCTGGGATTTCTTACTCCGAACTCTGAACTCCGAACTCATGTACGGAACGGTTTCAAACCGTTCCCTACCGAACCCCAAACTCGTTGTTTCACCACCAACGCCAGAGAGCAATAACAAAGGTAATCAGAAAGACGAAAATCAGGTTCATGTAAGCCATAAAATAAAAAACTTTTTCATGGGCAGGTTTTTCAACTTTTGTTTCGAGAGGGACCAGCTCCGCTACGACCGGCATCTTCAATATTTTATCCTCATCATGGGGCGCGGTCTTCAGAATATCCGTGAGGTCATCGCCTGCATGATGTTTTTTGAAATGGGTTCCCCCTTTCCAAACCTTGCTTAAACATACATCATACACCTTCCCTTGATAGGCAAAGTAGGCGGGCCTATTTTCTGCGCCGTCAAAATGCCGGAGGTCATCGAGAGTCATTCTGGTCTTGGGTTGAGCCGAAATCTGAGCCCTCTGTTTCCTGATCCTTGGTCCGATGACGAAGGTGACGATGGCAGCTGAGGCCGCCATGATCGCGAACAGGATGATTTTCAGGCTCAATAACATTCCAAATCTTGTGGTATAGAGCATTTTCCAAGTTGGAATTCGAGAGATGGTCAACAGGACTCCTGTGATGGAAAGAATAATGATCCCAAGCCATCCGAGGATCAATTCTCCCTTGGGTAATCCTTTCGCGGCATAGGCTGGCTTTAAGAGGATATGCACATAAAAAATGGTTCCAAACCAGGCAATAGCGGTCAGTAGGTGGAGATAGCCTATGATCAAACGGACCACTTTTTGAACTTTACTGAGAGGCCGATAGAGACCTTTTGCCCTTAAATCCTCTTTGAAGTCTTCTCCATCTTTTGTTAATTTTCCTCCCGTGGCATCGACATGACAAACCTTACACTCGAATCCTGTCTGTTTCGCATATTCCGGATTGGAATGGGAGGTGGCAGGGAGAGCGAAAAGGAATAAAAGAATCAGGATTAAAAGGGGTTTCTGCGAATGGATTTCCATTAGTCCAATAATATATGAGAAAAGCGATTCATTGGCAACATGAAATCTTTATCTATTTTCTCAATCTCCGAAACACGTCCCCAACGAGCGAGCAGCCTTTATCATTGGGTGGTTCAGGGGAACTGTTTTTGGCCCCTTGGCCACTTCTTTTAGAGGAACGGTAACCAGGGAATTCCTCTTCACCCCTACCATATATCCAAATTTCTCATCTTCTATCATATCCACTGCTTTGATGCCCAACTCTGTAGCCAATATCCTGTCAAAGGGCGTCGGAGACCCCCCTCTTAAAAGATGTCCCATTACCACTGTGCGCGATTCGAGACCAGTCATCTTTTCTATTTGTCCTCCAAGGATAAACCCAATGCCTCCGAGGCGAATTGAATCAGAACTTTCTTTTACAATTCTTTGTATGGCGATATCACCGCCTTTGGGTTTTGCTCCTTCAGCAATGACCACAATGCTAAATCTTTTTCCTTTCTCATTTCGCTCTTTAACTTTTCCCGCGATGGTATGGATGTCGTATGGAATTTCAGGAATGAGAATGATATCTCCTCCTCCCGCCACTCCGGAGTAAAGGGCAATCCATCCCGCCCTATGTCCCATTACTTCTACAATCATAATTCGATGAAGAGATTCGGCGGTGGTGTGGATTCTGTCAATCCCTTCTGTGGCGATGGAAACAGCAGAGTCAAAACCAAAAGTAATATCTGTTCCTCTCAGATCATTGTCGATCGTCTTCGGCAATCCAACAATAGGAATGCCGCCTTTAAAAAAACGATAGGCAATGCCCAGCGTTCCATCCCCACCGATGCAAACAAGGCAGGCAAGGTCAAGCCTTTCTATATTCTGAATGGCAATCTTCGAAAGATCTTGAAATTCTATCTTTTCACCTTTCTTTACCGCATACCGATAAGGGTTTGCAGTTTTTGAAGTTCCCAGAATTGTGCCGCCCAGAGTCAGTATCCCTGAGACATCATCGTATCTAAGAGTTCTATATCGGTTATTTACAATCCCATGGTAACCATCTTCTATGCCTATCACTTCCATGTTTTTTTCATTAATGGCCTTCTTTGCCACAGCCCGTATCACTGCATTGATACCTGGACAATCCCCTCCGCCAGTAAGAATTGCGATTCTTTCTCTTTTCATGGCCATCGAACCTCTTAATACCTCCTCTTTAAATTTTGTTTGAAGCGATTTGTTAGAAGAGGTGATGGGCGGGACAGTCCTGTCCCGCCTCTAGGATAGGGTTGAAAAGTTTTTTACCTTTTTCTTTTTATGCTTTTCACGCATTTCTGCTGCCATTTCCTTGATCTCTGTCAGATCCCTCTGCATCTCGCTCCAGCCATACCAGAGCGCATAATCCGGGTTGGCGTGAAATGTCCCCTGGAATGCCCTCATCCGGTGCTCAAGGAACATAACAAAGAGTTTCTGCTCAATCACTGTTGGGGCGTCATGGAAGGTGAGTAAATCTGGAAATGGATAAGCATAGTTTTTCGGTTTGGGAAGGATGCCATCTTTGTACAGACCGGCCACTGTGAGAATGGCTTCAACATCCTGGACTGATTTGTGTCGATCGCCATGGCATTCTGAGCAACCGATCTTATTCTTATTGTGCTTGCTCAGTTGCCAGTCTGAGACAATATTAGGTGTAATCTTTTTATGGCATTCAATACAAACCTGGGCAAAAGTCGGAGAGGCCAAGAAAACGCAAGATAAGATCGTAAGGAATGCTCTGAACATTATTGACCGCATATCAACCTCCCTTTCGTTCCACAAGAGTCAAAATTTATAAAATTATACCATGATTACTATTTCCTCGATAGGGAGAAAAAGCTTTGACTTAAGTCAAAGCTCAGGAGAAATGCTGGGGCTGTAAAGATTAGGGCCTAACTGACTGATAAGATATGATTTAAAGGATTGGAATTTTTTCTCAGCAATCCCCTTCACATTTTTTAGTTTTTCGACGGACAGGAACCCCTTTCTCCTTTCTCGATAAGTCACAATCTCCTGAGGCAGGGATTCTCCGATTCCAGGGATCAGGAAGAGGTCCTCTCTCAAGACTCGATTGAGATCGAGAGGACCGTGGAAGCGCTTAAACGAAACTTGAATTGTAGCTGTTTTAGAAGGGTGGAAATTGTTGAGCTTCTCAGTTAGGCGAGCATGGTTTCTGCGCAACTTGAAGCAGATCCTTGAGAAAATAACTCTTATCGAGGGGGAATCCAGTTGTGGAAGCATAGGACTTCACGAGTTTGAAAACCTTCTGCGAAGATATATTTACCCCGTTAGAAAGCCTCGCCATTTACCCCGTTGGATAGTAAACATCCTACGGGGTTTATGGCGTAGATGTAGAAAGAAGATGTTCATTCCTTATTGAGGGTTGGATTAAAGGCCCGCCCTTTCTAACGGGGTTTACTTGCCTCTCCTAAGCTATCGCTTTGGAAGAAAGTCCGGCTGCTTTTAGAATGTCTAGGACTACCTCCTCTCTACCGATGGCCATAATGTGGACGCCGTCACAGAGAGCTTCCTTTTTCAGAGTGGCGATCATTCGACCAGCAATTTCTATTCCTTTATTTAGTGCCCCGCCTTTAGGCGCACTTGCAAGTTCATCGATTAAGTATTGTGGCACAAAGATCCCGGGCACGTTCTCTGCCATGTATTTAGCCATCCTAACTGATGAAAGAAGGACAATCCCAGGCAATATCTTGACTGGAAATTGGCGGGCATTCTTCATGAACTTGGCAAAGTTATCCAGGTCATAAACTGCTTGGGTTTGGAAGAATTCAGCTCCGGCTTCTACCTTGTTTTCAAACTTGATTAGCTGAGGTTCAATGGGTCTTGCTTCAGGTGTGACAATAGCCCCGGCACAGAACTCTATAGTCCCATCAAGGTCGTTTCCTCCCAAGTCCTTGCCCAATTCCATTTGCCGGATTGTCCTCAACAATTGCACTGAATCGAGGTCAAAAACTCCTTTGGCTTCTTTGTGATCGCCCACTACAACTGCGTCACCAGTTAGGCAGAGGACATTTCTTATACCCCTCGTATATGCCAAAAGAAGCTCCGCTTGGAGGGCAATTCGATTGCGGTCGCGACACGTCATCTGTAATATAGGTTCGCCACCTCTCTCTTTGATGACTTGGCATCCGCCAAGAGAAGGAAAATGCATCACAGAACTTTGATGGTCAGTAACGTTCAGCGCGTCCACCTTATCTTTGAGAAGGTCAATATGATGGAGCATCTTCTCGATGTTTGTTCCTTTTGGTGGACTAATCTCGCTGGTTATTACAAACTTGCCGGAGTTAAGCAACTGCTTGAAATTTGACGCCATGATTCCCTCTCCTTGGTTATGATAATGGTGTTGCACGTATTTACCCCGTTAGAAAGCCCCGCCATTTACCCCATTGGATAGTAAACATCCTACGGGGTTTATGGCGGGGATGATAAAAATAAATAATACTCATCTTAGAAAGGGTGGGGTTTAAAGCCCCATCCTTTCTAACGGGGTTTACAGCTATGTTTCGTATCCTGTTTATCAGCATCAAACGTATCAAAGATCACCTTTCAAATATAGCTCTATTTCTGTGCTACACCACTAATTTAGTTATCTTTGGTCTAGGCATTACCTGATAATTCTTTGGGGGATGATACTTCCGCATCAAATCGAGTCTGCCCTGATCTCTTAATCGCTGATAGATAAGTGTCCAGGCGCAATCCTTCTCCTTGTCCACCTCACATTTGCCATTGTTAGTACCCCCACAGGGACCGTTTAACAAACCCTTGTTGCATGCTGTGAGAGGGCAAATGCTCGCTGTTTCCCCCATGACACACTGACCGCACTGGGCACAGACTTCATGAAAATAGCCTGGGCTATCTTCTATACCTATAAACAAGGTATCCAGTGCCGGAATAACTGGCTTGTCAATATATAAGCTCACCCTGTGCACTCCCAGAGCGCATGCCGTAACCAGGATACAGTTTACATTCCGAATGGCTCCATCCACTTCTCTGATAGCTACCTCGGTCATCTCATCACAAGCAGTAGGGATAACCGTCCAGCCGGTCACTAATTTGTCCAGTTCTTCTAAACGCTTCTTCATATCCAAAACCTCTTCTTTACCGCCGGTTTTGGTCATTGTGGCGCATGTGCCACAACCTATGATGTATACTCGGTCGAACCTATCTAATTGCTGCTTTATTTCATCAAAGGGCTTCTGTTTGGTAATGGATTTCATGCTCAACCCCCTATTTTTCCAAATCACATCTTAAGCATCGCTTGGCTTCTTGTCTTGCTTTCTCATCTGAGAACCCCAATTCTGTCTCCTTAAAGCTGCGTTTTCTTTCCTCAATAGGAAGTCGGGACATTTCCGGCCTAAATTGAGGCTCTCAAGTCTCCTCTTCTTCCTTACTTATCACTTCCTCGATAACGCCGGGCTTCAAGTCATATATTTCAACTCGCGAAGTATCGCCTTTGAGGTATTTGTCTATGGCAATAGCTGCTCTCCTACCAGCAGCGATAGCATCGATAACCATACCTGGTCCGCTGACAAAATCCCCTCCGGCAAAGACTCCGGGAAGATTGGTAGCTAATCTATTTTCATCAACGACCAGCCTTTCCCATCTGGTGCGTTCCAGGGCACTGTCTGGTGGTAAGAACGATAGGTCTGGGGCTTGACCTACGGCAGCAATGACAGTGTCTGCCTCAACAAAGAACTCGGAGCCAGGAATAGGAATAGGGCGTCGGCGTCCGCTGGCGTCAGGCTCGGCCAGCCTCATGCGAATACATTGTAAGCCAGTTACCTTCCATTTATCGCTTACTATTCGTGTAGGACTGACGAGGAAGTTTATCCTGACGCCCTCAGCCAAAGCCTCATTATATTCCACCTCGGTAACAAGCATCTCCTCCCGTGACCGCCGGTATAAGATATCGACTTCATCAGCGCCAAGGCGGAGGGAAGTTCGAGAGGCATCCAGAGCTACATTCCCGCCTCCAATAACAGCTACGCGACGCCCGATCCGGACCGGTTTACCCACCTTCACATCCCTTAGAAATCTTAAACCATGGTAGAAGCCTTCGAGGTCCTCTATCTCTCCAGGTATGCCAATACGTTGGCTTCTTTGAGCCCCAGCAGCAATGAAGACGGCGTCAAAGCCACTCTTTCTGAGATCTTCTACAGTGAAATTTACGTTGACGGGCGTATCGAATTTTATCTCTACGCCGCATTTGATGATATACTCTATTTCCTTTTCAATGACCTCTCGTGACAAGCGAAAATCAGGTATGGCCACTGAAAGCATGCCCCCGCCTACCGGGAGAACCTCAAATATCGTAGTTGGATAGCCCATCTGAGCTAAAAAGTAGGCGCAAGACAGTCCACAGGGTCCGGCCCCTACCACAGCTATCTTTTGGCTCTTCGTTTTGGGGAAGGGCACTGGCTCGGGCAATTCACTGGCGTGGTCAAAATACCAGTCGGCAGCGAAGCGCTTCAGTGCCCTGATATCTACTGGCTCGTCGAGTTCTCCACGGCGACATCTGCCTTCGCAGGGATGATGGCAGATGCGGCCGCAAATACCGGGAAAGGGATTACGTTCCCTGATCGTCTCGATAGCCTCCAAGTATTCACCAGTTGCAATATGAGCCACATATTTAGGAATATTGATGCCTACCGGACAGGTATGCTGACAGGGTGAGATCATGAGGGCATCGCAGACCGCAGCAGGGCATCTCTTTTCTTTTATGTGAGCTTCATATTCGTCTCTAAAATAATTGAGGGTAGTAAGCACCGGGTTCGGGCAAGTTTGCCCCAAGCCACAGAGTGAGCATTCCTTGACTGTCTTGGCTATATTGAGCAAGGTATCAATGTCACTCTCACGTCCTTTACCCTGAGTGATTCTGGTCAGGATTTCCAACATTTGCTTAGTCCCGAGACGGCAGGGGACACATTTTCCGCAGGACTCAGCTTGAGTGAAGCTCAGGAAATACCTGGCTACCTCTACCATGCAGGTCGTCTCATCCAATACCACCATGCCTCCGGAGCCCATAATTGAGCCGAGCTGAGATAGGGTTTCGTATTCTACTGGGGTATCGAAGAATCGGGCGGGGATGCATCCGCCTGAAGGCCCTCCCGTTTGAACTGCCTTAAACCCCTTGCCCCGGGGAATCCCGCCCCCGATATCAAAAATGATGGTGGAAAGAGGAGTGCCCATCGGCACTTCTACCAATCCACTGTTGGAAATTTTCCCGGTAAGGGCAAAGACGGCCGCTCCCTTGCTCTTTTCGGTACCGATGCTGGTAAACCATTCAGCTCCCCGATCTATGATGATAGGCACCGAGGCCAAGGTTTTTACATTGTTAATGATAGTAGGCTTTCCCTCCAGACCTGATTCAGCAGGAAATGGAGGACGGGGACGAGGCATGCCCCGTCGGCTCTCGATGGAGGCCATTAAAGCTGTTTCTTCACCACAAACGAAAGCCCCGGCGCCTTCTTTGACATAGATCGTAAAATCAAATCCTGAGCCAAGAATCTTCTTTCCTAAGAAGCCTCTTTCTTGGGCTTGCTCTAAGGCGACGAGAACTCGTTTTACTGCCAAAGGATACTCTGCACGCACATAGATATAGCCCTCAGTGGCACCTATGGCATAACCCGCAATGGTCAGTCCTTCAATAACAGAGTGAGGGTCTGCCTCCAATATGGAGCGGTCCATAAAGGCGCCGGGGTCGCCTTCATCGGCATTGCAGATAACATATTTCTTGTCTCCCTGAGCCTTGCGGCAGAACTCCCACTTTCGCCCAGTAGGGAAGCCAGCACCACCCCGGCCTCGCAGCCCGGACTTCTTGATTTCTTCAATAACTTCCTCAGGTGTCATAAGGAAGGCCTTCCTTAGCGCCCGATAACCCCCTTGGGCAATATAGTGATCAATTTTTTCGGGATTGATACGCCCACAATTACGCAAAATAATTCGTTGCTGTTTTTTGTAAAAGTTTATCTCTGAATAGTATGGTATTGCTTTGTTAGTCACCGGGTCACGGTAGAAGAGTCGTTCCACTGGCTTGCCATCTCGAAGGTGAGAATGAACAATCTCCGCAGCATCCTCAGACTGGACATGGGTATAGAAAATGCCCTCAGGTTCAACTACTACATTGGGTCCTTGCTCGCAGAAACCATGACAACCGGTGAAATCTACCTCAACATCCCTTAGCCCGAGCATTGCCACTTCTGCCCTAAGTGCTTTATAGACAGGGCCGGACTCACCGGAGAGGCATCCTGTTCCCTGACAGACGAAAACAGTTCGATGGTTTTGCATACTACTCTCCACGAGATTCTTCCCCTTCACTTCGTTCAGGGTCAGAATGACAGGTGGGCGTTTTAAACAATTGCTCCACCTTTTTGGGATTCATGTGACCACAGACCTTATCGCTAATGACCATATTGGGCGCCAGGGCACAAACGCCGATACAGGCAACCGTCTCCAAAGTGTATTCCAGATCGGGGGTAGTTTGACCCTCTTCTATACCCAGATGGCATTTCACTAATTTCAGTATCGTCTTACCACCGCGCACATGGCAGGCTGTTCCCCGACACACCCTGACTACACGCCTCCCCCGTGGCTCAGTATAGAGTTGGGCATAGAAGGAAATAACCCCTTGTACCTGACTGGTGAAGAGCCTCAGATTTTTAGCTATAATTGGTATAGATTGGGGAGGGATATACCCGAACTCATTTTGGATTTTTTGAACCAGTGGGATTAACGCCCACTTCTGTTGGCTGTACTCAGCCACAATTTCATTTATTCGTGCCAGGCTGACTTCTCCATATTCGGTTATATTCGCTTTATTCATGCTTCACCCTCACCTTAATCCTCTCCCCTGCCTACCGGCAGGCAGGCGTCAAGGGAGAGGGACTTTTCTATCCTTACATTACATGCTTTGAGTGAAGGCGTTTTTGCCTCTGGATCTAAAACGATGCTGAATAGCCTATTGACAGGGCTCTCGGTGAATGAGATGGGCATGAAGACTATGCCTTCAGGGAGTGTGTCAGTAATTCTGACTGCGGTAATCAATTCAGCCACAGGCGAAATGAGTTTGACCTTATCGGAACGACTAATTCCAAGCTTTTTGGCATCAGATTCGCCAATTTCCACAAAAGCCTGTGGGAGGAATTTTTTCGACCGCGAAGCCCTCGAGCTTCTGGCACCGGTGCCGAAATGATACAGGATAGTTCCGGTCAATAAGGTAAAAGGATAATCCTCCTTTGCTCCCTCTGCCCGCGGGATATATTCGACCGGGGAGAAGCGAGCAAATCCCCTTAAGAATTGTTCCATATAGGTGCGTCTGGTTTCCCGGATGTCCGGCTCAGCCTGGTATAGCCTCTCGGAACCGGTATACCCTTCATATAAGGGAATCAGTTCTTCAATCTCATCCATAACCTGTCGGAGGGAAGAGAAAGGCAGCGGAGACCCTATCTTTTCAGCCAGTCGTAGGATTATTTCCCAGTCTGGTAAGCTTTCACCAGGGGGTTCGATTGCTTTCCGCACTCTATTTACCCTTCCTTCAAAATTAGTGAATGTACCCTCCTTTTCAGCAAAGCTTGCTGCAGGTAGAATTACATTCGCCAGCCTGGCTGTTTCAGTAAGGAACATATCCTGCACCACGAGAAAATCAAGAGAAGCAAAGGCCTCGGCAACGAGGCTTGAGTGGGGGAAGCTTAAAATGGGATTTTCTCCCACGATATATAAGCCCTTGATCTTTCCCTCTTTCGCTTGCTCTATAATCTCTAAAGCGGTTAGCCCAGGGTTAGCTGGTAAGCTCACCTTCCAATGTTCTTCAAACTTTCTCCTCGTTTGGGCATCCGCCACATCCTGGTATCCAGGGAGGAATTTGGGCAATGCTCCCATGTCACAGGCGCCCTGCCCATTATTTTCTCTCTGTAGGGCATAAATGCCGCCTCCCCTCCGCCCGATGTTCCCGGTCAATAGCGCCAGGTTCGATATAGCCTTGACGCCATTCGTTCCATTTGCATACTGGGTAATTCCGCTTCCATAGACAATTGCCGCCCCACTTGCCATAGCGTATAATCGAGCGGCAGCACGAATTTCATGATTGGGAATGCCTGTGACAGTCTCGGCATACTCAGGGGAATATCTTTCTAAGGCTTTAGTCAATGCCTTAAAATTATCCGTTCTCCTGACGACGAATTCCTCATCTAACAAACCTTCATCAATAATCACCTTTGCCAAGCTATTTAGCAAAGCCACATCAGTGCCAATTTTGGGTCGCAGCCAGAGATGGGCAAATGAAGAAAGCTTCGTTTGCCGCGGGTCTATCAAAATCAACTTAGCACTTTTATATTTAACGGCACGTTTTATAGCATATTCAACGATGGGAGTTGAGGCGGGAGGGTCAGCTCCAATAACTATTATTACCTCCGACTGTTCCAGATTGCTAAGGTAATTTGTCGTACCGGAGAAGCCGATAGAGAAGCCAAGACCGAGGCGAGTAGCAGAGCTATACAAACGACTACCGTTATCAATATTATTGATGCCCAGAACACATCTGGCGAATCTTTGCAGTAGATAGTTCTCTTCATTAGTGCATTTGGAAGAGCCCAGAATAGCCAGGCTATTGGGACCATGCTCATCCTTTATTCGCTTGAATTCGGTCGCAATTAATTCCAATGCTTGCTCCCAAGAAACCTCTGTAAAACTATCCTTCACTTTGACGAGAGGTTTGGTTAATCTATCTGGGCTATGGATAAAATCGCAGCCATAGCTTCCCCTTACACAAAGTGTGCCATGGTTTACCCCGTTAGAAATACTGCCTTGCTGCCCTGCGGCGGGGCTTAATGCCCCGCTGGAATTTCTAACGGGGTTTACCGCATCTTCTTCAACTGGTGAAACTCGCACTATGTGATTATCCTTAACTTCCAAGGAAATGCAGCATCCACAGCCGCAGAAAGGACATGTTGTCTGAACTGTTGTTTTGGTTGTTCCTCTATATGGTCGTTCCTTCTCCGTCAGTGCCCCTGTGGGGCACAATGCCACACAAGTCCCACAGAAGGTGCACTCAGAATCCTCAAGAGGTAAATTGTTTAGCGTTGCTGGTTTGTTAGCAAATCCTCGCTGATAATAGTCAATAGCTCCTTCAACGACTAATTCCTGGCATGCTCGAATACACTTAGCACACAAGATGCATTTGCTTAGATCCCTTTCAATGAATGGATTGACTTCCTCGATGGCCGCCATCTGGGGAATCCTCTGGAATTCTACCAATCCAATACCCATATCTGAGGCAAGCTGGCGCAATTGACAGCGGTTGCCTTTGTCACACACCAGGCAGGAGTCGGGATGACTGGCAAGCAGCAGCTTAACTATGTTTTTGCGATGCTCTATAACTCGAGGGGAATGGGTATTGATGATCATTCCTGGCGCTATAGGGGTGACACATGATGCCACCAAAGCGCCGGTTTGTTCATTTTCAACCAGGCATATACGACAAGCACCAATTGAGGTTAGATGAGGATCATAGCAGAGCGTGGGAATATCTATGCCTGATTCTCGGGCCAACTCCAAGATAGTCATTCCTGAATGACCGCTTACTTCCCGGCCATCAAGGGTGATAGTTACCGCCTGCAAATTGAGATCCTCTTTTTCCACTTCCAATTATACTTTCTTTATAACCAATTATTACAAGGCAAGGGGCCGCTTAAAGCGCTCTCCTCGGCTTACTCCTCTGATCCCATCAAGGAGCTGGGAACTCGCAGCGCTCTTAGGGATAAATCCATAAGCCCCTAACTGCTCAGACATAATAATGTTCTCCTCATCAGCATATTGGGTTAGCATCAAAACCTTCATCTGAGGACATTCCTTGCATATGTGCTTAGTTGCCTCTAACCCGTTCATATTCGGCATGACTATGTCCATTAATACGACATCAGGCGAAAGCTGGAGAGCCTTTTCCACCGCTTCTTTTCCATCCACAGCCTCCCCTACTACTAAGATATCTTTTTGGAGAGTGAGCAAAGCACGAATACCATCCCTGACTACAGTGTGGTCATCTACTATAAGTACCTTTATTCGTTTAGTTACTACTCCCAGCAATTTATGGATTAGAGGCACGATCGCCGCCGGCTCAACTGGCTTTGTTAGATACTCCACAGCATCCATTTGCACACCCTCATCAATGCTCCACCCGCTGATAAGGCGTTTTTCAAGCGGAGCCTCTATTACTACAATAGGCATGTCCTTAGTTATAGCATTTTGTTTCATCCATTTGTGGAAAGAGGATGCCTCTCTGCCGGGAGTTAACGTGCCTAATATGACGATATCGGGTTCTCTCATCATGATTCTTTCCTCCGCCTCTGCTTTAGTCCTGGCAGTAGTAACATCGAAAGATTCGCCTTCCAGAGCCCTCTGCAAGGCTAATAGAAATTCAGGCTCATCGTCTACCACCAGAATTTTACCCTTCTTTTCCATGTCTACCTCCTTCCTATGCTAATCATGCTAATTTTGATTTCGATTTGCCCTACCTCTTCATAGGGCCCCGTAGTTAAATATCATCTCAAAATTCGGTCCAAAACAGTGTGGGACCTAGGTGTGTTGCTTATAAGATAATAAACATCTTTCAAAAAAAGAAAAGAGGTCTTTACCCTATAAAGTGGAGAAATAAAACATCAATTTTTCTCAGATTTATCCCCCATTTGTCGAAGGGTGAAAACCTTGTCAGTGAGGGAGGTACGAAAGGGAGGACAACATGCTCTGGGGGAACACGGAGGACGAGTAATCTTCAA
>Ga0100377_1001701_pt1 | contig 18851 bp, 16 predicted proteins | sample CryGeymeta201501_FD_83664 | JGI IMG/M metagenome (GOLD analysis project Ga0100377, IMG submission 83664) | Groundwater microbial communities from Crystal Geyser aquifers in Utah, USA - Crystal Geyser metaG 2015-01 | ecosystem: Environmental > Aquatic > Deep subsurface > Groundwater | place: USA...
ATTTGGGATAAAAATGAGGTAGTTCTTTTTGATACAGATTCATATCAAGAACTGATAAATGAAATAGGAACATTTGAATCTCCTTTAAGAAGAGTTGGAGATACAATAAAAATAGGTGATGGAGAAAGAAAAATCTCTAATATCTTTTTTGGTGTTTCAGAATATGAACAAGCAAATTCTAAACTACAACTAGTAATCGAAGTTGAATAATAAAGAATCAATTCTGAATTTTAATTCAATAAAATGAATATAGCAATAGACAAAATACTACTATCAATTTTTCAACGGGCGTTTAAGTCGATAACCGATGAAATGAGCATTTCATTAACCAAAACGACACGTTCACCAATTCTGTGCGAAGCAAAAGATTTTGTTACTGGATTGTATGATGCCGAAGGAAATATGTTGGAACAAACGGAAAATCTTCCTATTTTGAGTTTTTCGTTAGGTCCTGTTTGTAAAGTTATTTTAGACCAATATGGCGAAAATATTTTCGAAGGAGATGTGATTATTCATAATGATGTTTTCTCCATGGGCAATCAAAATAACGATGTAGCTATTTTCAAACCTATTTTTTGTGAAGGAACATTAATTGGTTGGTCGGCTGCAAAAGGTCATCAAGCAGATATTGGAGGTGCGGTTCAAGGTGGTTACAATCCAAATGCTACAGAAGTTTGGCAAGAAGCACTAAGAATTCCAGCAGTTAAACTATACGAAAAAGGAAAGTTTAGAGAAGATGTTTGGAACTTGATTTTTGCCAACATCCGACTAACCATGGTTCAGGAAGATATTAAAGCTCAAATTGGAGCTTGTAGTTTAGGCGAAAGAAGATTAAATGCCTTGGTTTCTAAATATGGAATAGCTTGTTACGAAGCCCATAAAAAAGAACTTTTTAACAGTACAGAAACCATGATGCGTGCAGAAATTGCTTTAGTACCTAATGGCAGATATGAAGGTAGCAGCATGGTTTATTATGACGGCAAACACCCAGGTTCAAAGTTTGAAATAAAAGCCATTATCACCGTGAAAGACGAAGAAATTATTTTTGATTTTTCCAAAAGTTCGCCTCAAACCAACGGCTTTGTAAATGGAACTTATACCTCATCTTGCTCAGCAATTACTTTAACTTTTTTGCAAATGGTTAATCCAAACATTCCTCACAATCAAGGTATGATTAGACCTTTAACATATATTGTTCCAGAAGGAACTATTTTAAATGCTTCTTACCCCAAAGCAACAACTTTTGGAAATCATTTATGTCCACAAGTAGCCGATTCCATTTTTAAAGCATTAGGACCAGCAATGCCAGGTAGGGTTACAGCAGGTTGGAATCATTTGTTGTGTTCGTTGTTTACTGGGGACCATCCAAGAACAAAAGAAAAATATGTTGACATCTGTTTTATGGGGTTAAAAGGAGGTTCTGGAGCTTTAGCAGGAGATGATGGTTATGATCACATTGGTATGATTGACGCTTCGGGTGGATTATTAGACCAAGATTATGAAATGTATGAACAACAAACTCCACATCTCATTTTAAAACACGAATACCTCACTAATTCAGGCGGTGTAGGAAAATGGAGAGGAGGATTAGGAATTGAAACCATTATAAAAATGGGTGGAGAAAACACTAAAATGGTAGTGTTTGGTGATGGTGATGTAGAACCCAATTATGGTCTTTTTGGTGGAAAAGGAAGTGTTTTAAACAGTATCACTTTAACATATCCTGATGGGAAAAATCACATTCCAAAAAGCAAAGATATCGTTGAAGGAATTCCTGACGGAACAGTTTATAAACAAGTAGCAGGGGGAGGTGGTGGATATGGCAATCCTAAAGAAAGAGATAGAGAAGCGGTAAAATGGGACTTAAGAAATGAAGTGATTACAAAAGAACAAGCAGTTAATGAATATGGATTGAAATAGTTGTTAGGAAAGGGACAAGTGAAGGGGGCAGGTGAATCTCTAAACTATAAACTTGAAACACGAAACTAAAATGAATACACACGATACAATATTACCAGAAGGTTGGCCATTACCAAAAGGATATGCTAATGGAATACTTGCAGCAAAAGGAAGAACACTTTTTTTAGCTGGGCAAGTAGGCTGGACTCATGAAGAAAAATTTGCCAGTGAAAAATTAGTTCCTCAATTTGAACAGGCGTTAAAAAATATTGTTGCAATTGTAGAAAAGGCAGGAGGAAAACCTTCCGACATCTGCAAAATGACTTGCTTTTGTAAAGATAGAGCTCAATATTTAGCCACAAGAAGTGAGCTTGGAGCAATTTGGAAAAACATCATGGGAAAACATTATCCGTGCATGAGTATGATATTCGTAGTTGATTTACTCGACCATCCAGCATTAATAGAAATAGAAGCTACAGCAGTAATTACTACGAATTACGAATAAACGAATTACGAATTATGAAAAAAACATAGATTAATGACTGCATATAAAGTACATAAAGAAGATTTATTGTTTCCTGAACTGTCTTTTCAGGTTGTTGGGATTTTATTTGAAGTTCATAATACGCTCGGTTATGGTTATTTAGAGAAATATTATCAAAAAGCAATTGCTGCATTACTTACAAAAGCTAAAATAAAGTTTATTGAACAAGCATTAGTTGAAATAGTGATTGCAGGTGAGGTTGTTGCTAAAGGCTATGCTGATTTTATTATAGATGATAAAATTATTTTAGAAATTAAAAAAGGAGATTCATACAGAAAAACCAATATAGACCAATTGCACAGTTATTTAAAAATGACAAAAATGGAATTAGGGATTCTTGCCAACTTCACATCAAAAGGTCTGCTTTATAAGCGTATTGTTAATATACCCAATACACGAGATTCTCATTCGCAAATTCGTAATTCGTGGAGCCATGGACTTTGAATTAAACGACATACAAAAATCGGTACAACAAACTTTTAAAGATTTTGTTGATAGAAGGGTTGTGCCACAGGCAGCAGCTATTGATGAAAATGCCGAATTTCCAACCGAACTTTTTAAAGAAGTTGGTGATTTAGGTTTTTTCGGAATGCGTTACCCAGAAAGTGCTGGAGGAACTAACATGGATATTCTTTCCTACTGTTTAGCAGTAATTGAACTTTCGAGAGGCTCCATGTCGTTAGCCGCAGCTTGTACCATGCAATCGTTAATGGCTACTTATTTTTTGTATCGTTTCGGAGATGATGAAGTTAAAAAGCATTTTGATGCAGCCATGCGAGGAGAAGAAATCGGTGCAATTTGTATGACTGAACCCAATGCGGGTAGTGATTTATTTGCCATTCAAACCAAAGCTTTGGTTAAAGACAACCATTTTATATTGAGCGGACAAAAAACATGGGTTACTTCTGCACCTGTCGCCAACTTTTTTACTGTTTTAGCGAAAACCGATAATCACGACAAATTGTCCATCTTTTTTGTCCCTTCTACTTTAAAAGGAGTTACGGTTGGAAAAAAAATCAATAAATTAGGAGCTTGTGGTTCGGTAACGAGCGAAGTTGCTTTTGATAATGTAATTCTTCCAAAAAACTACTTGTTAGGAGAAATTGGTGGCGGTACCAATTGTTTAATGGAAATATTGGCAGAAATCAGAATAATGACCGCTGCACTTTCGATTGGCGTTGCCACAGCAGCTTTCGAAGATGCTCTACAATATGCCAAAGAACGTGTTCAGTTTGGAAAACCAATTGGAAAATTTCAAGCCATTCAAATGAAGTTTGCTGACATGGAAGTGCAATTACAAACCGCCAAACATTATGTGTTTTATGCAGCTTATTTAAGCGACAACAATTTACCTCGACACAAAGAATCAATGATTGCAAAATTGTATGCATCGGAATGCGCCAATTCCATTTGCGACCAAGCTTCTAGAGTTTTAGCTTCTTATGGTTATGCTACAGAATATTCCTTACAACGCTATTTACGTGATGCTCGATTTACCTTGATTGGTGGAGGGACTTCAGAAATATTAAAAATTAACATTGGAAGAGAACTTGGACTATGAGTTACATTAAATCATACGGAATTGCTTTGCCTCATTTCAAAATTGAGGATGTTGTGCTTCACCCTAAAGGAAAAAAAGGTGTAACAAAATCAGTTTGTTTTACTGACGAAGATTTGATAACATTGGCTTATGAAGCAGCATCCAAACTCGAACTCTCTCCCTTCCTTCGGGAGGGCTGGGGTGGGATAAACTTGAAACTAGACGCAGTCCTATTTGCAACATCAACTCCAGTATTTAAGAGTCGATACCATGCTTCTTTTTTGGCAGATTTATTACATCTTCCACAAGGAATTTTAGCATTGGATTTTACAAACTCAACACGAAGTGGAACGGATGCCTTGTTGTTGGCAAACACTTTAATTGATTCAGGCAAATACAAAAATATTTTAGTTGTTGCTGCTGATGTTCATTTTCCTGCTATCGGGAAAGAGCTTTCGACTCCTTTTGGTCATGCTGCTTGTGCAATTTTAGTAAGTAAAGAAGTGGGTGTTGCAGAAATTACAGCAGCAAAATCATACAGTTCTTCACTTGCCGAAGAATTTTCTTACAAAATAAATACTATTCAATACGACCCACGATTTAGTCGTGATGCAGGATTTAAAACCAATTTAACCAACTCGTTAAAGGATTTTGTAACTAATCCAAAACAGTATGATGCAGTCATTTTAAATTCACTTTATGCACGAATGGCTGGAGGAATTTTTGCGAAAGCAGGGTTTGAAGAAACTCAATTTGCGAAAGATACACTTATATCCAAAATTGGAAATACGGGTGCTGCTCATGGTTTGCTGTTGCTCATTAACGAACTGGAATCCACTCCCTTCCCTTCGGGAAGAGCTGGGGATGGGACTATTCTACTTGCTGATTACACCAACGGAACCAACTTTTTCGAAATAAAAACTTTTGGTACTCTTAAAGAAAAAGTAGTACAAGAGCAATTGAAAAATGTTGAATTAATCAATTCCTATCAAGATTATTTATTGCTCCGAAAGGCAGGAAATTACAACTCAGCAAACTACGAAACCAAAGAAATGTTCTCATCAGAAATGATGCAGGAGCGGGAGAAAGATACCTTACAATATTTAAAAGGTTTAAAATGTGATGAGTGCGGAACCATTTATTATTTAAAATCGACTCGTTGTAAAAAATGTAAAGGAGATAAATTTTCAACTGTTCAATTAGCTAAACACGGAACAGTTTACACATTAGCGAGTGAACATTATTTTCCAAGTTCATTTCCTCCAATCAATATGTTGGTTATCGATTTAGATGGTGGAGGAAGAGTTACTGTTCAACAAACAGATACGATGTATCCCGAAAAAAATAAAATACAAATTGGTTCAAAAGTGAAGTTGGTTTTAAGAAAGATGATAGAAAACGATGCTAAACCAAATTATTTCTGGAAAGGCATTAAGATTTAATCACACAGATTTAAAAGATGACACAGATAGATAAGGAAAATAGAGACCAATTAACTGAAAAGATAATAGCTTGTTGCTTTAAAGTGCATAATGAGTTGGGACCAGGTTTCCCTGAAAGAATTTATCATAGAGCACTCATTGAAGTATTAAAAGAAGATGAAATAAAGTATGAAACAGAGAAAGAGTTTGAGGTGTTTTTTAGAGGTAAGATGATAGGAAAGTTTAGATGTGATTTATTGATAGAAAATAAGGTAATAGTTGAATTAAAATCAGTAACAGGTTTTATTCCAATTTTATTTCATCATCAAGTATTAGCATACTTAAAAGCTGCAAATGTAAAAACAGGGTTGTTAATAAATTTTGGAAATAAAAGTTGCGAAATAAAACGGTTATCAATGTAATGATATGATAAAAAATGAGCAAAATAAAAATCTGTGTAATCTTTTTAATCTATTAAATCTGTGAAAGACATAGCAATCATTGGAATAGGAGTAACCAAGTTTGGTGAATTATTTCATCAGAGTTACGATGATTTGGTGCGTGATGCAGCAAAACAAGCTGTAAATGATGCACAAATTTCGATGGATGAAATTGGTGCAGCTTGGCTTTCAACGGCATTTCCAGAGATAGGAGTTTTTAAAGGCAGAAGCGGAATGGATTTGTCTGAGCCGCTTTCTTTATATAATATTCCAGTAACACGGGTTTCCAATTTTTGTGCTTCTGGTGCTGATGCCATTCGTAATGCAGTTAATGCCCTACGTGCTGGAGAATGTGATGTAGCAATGGCTTTGGGAGTTGAAAAATTGCGTGACCGTCAGCCACAAGATAGTATTGTAAAAATGATGGTGGAATACGGACATCCATTTTTACAAAAAGGTTTTACTGCTGCTGGAACATTTGCTGTTTATGCCAACCGAATGATGAAAGAATATGACTTAACTCGTGAAGACATTTCAAATGTTTCTGTAAAAAATCATTTGCATGGTTCTTTGAATGAAAAAGCATTTTATCGCAAACCTTGTTCGTTGGAAGAAGTCATGAAATCACAAATGGTTGCTGACCCACTAACTGTTTTAGATAGTTGTCCGACCACTGATGGTGCAGCATGTGTGATAATGGTGCGAGCTGAGGATGTAGATAAAACCAAACATCGTCCAATTTATATTGATGGAATTGGTTTGTCGGTTTCTACAGGTTGGGATTTACCATTTTTCGATCCAAACCACGATTTCCTTTCTTTTGAAGCCACTCGTAACGCAGCAAAAATGGCTTACACACAAGCAGGAATTACCAAACCAATTGATGAAATTGATTTGGTAGAAGTTCACGATTGTTTTTCGATAGTGGAATTGTTGACGTATGAAGATTTGGGTTTATGCAAAGCAGGCGAATCGAAAGATATGATAAGAGGAAAATCTACTCAGTTTGGTGGGCAAATTCCCGTAAATGTAAGTGGAGGATTACTCTCTTGTGGACACCCCGTTGGTTCAACGGGAATAAGAATGGTGGTAGAAATAGCCAATCATCTTCGTGGAACTGCTGGAGAGCGACAAGTAAAAGGTGCAAAAAGAGGCTTGTCGCACAACATTGGTGGACCAGGAGCAATAGCTTCTGTAATTATATTAAATAAAGAACATTAAAAAAATAGATTATGACAAATAAAAAAACAATCAAATTCGCAATATTTATAATGCTTTCATTCGTTTCAGATTTTTGTTTTTCACAAGTTACTCCTGAAAATGGTAGTGTTTCTATAACACCTGCTTTAACTTCAGATAATGAAAATTTTGAAACTAGGCAAATATTTAAGCGAAAAGGAAATATCTATTTCTATTGGGGCTATCCAAAAGCTTATTATAGTCATAGTGATATTAGTTTTACTGGTGATATCTATGATTTTACCATTACAGATATAATGGCTACAGATGATTCTTACAAACATGATTTTACTACTTATATTAATCCTGGAACGTTCAGTATTCCTATGTATAACTGGAGAGTTGGTTATTTTATCAATGACAAAACATTTATAAATTTTGGTCAGGATCACATGAAATATGAAATGAAGAAACAAGCAACATATCTTACTGGAGAAATTAGAAGTGGGGAATTTGAGGGTTCTTATAATCACACGATGGTAGTTGTTGGGGAAGATTCAGAAGAAGCTGTTCTTCATACAGATAATTTGGACTCTTTACCAGGTGAATTTGTTGCTGAATTTGAACACTGTGACGGTTTAAACGATTTTGGTTTTGAAATAGGGCGATTGGAGCAGTTTTGGATTTCGAAAAATGGTAAAAACGCTCTTTCAGCTCAGGGTACATTTGGAATGGGGATGATGATACCAGATTCGGAAGTTGAGGTAATTGAACGAAAGCCAATGCACAATAATGCTGAAGGAAGAAAATCATTTCATTTAGCAGGATATAGTGTTTCAGCAAGTGTTGGATTGCAATTCGACTTTTTTAAACACCTTTTTATATTAGGAAAATTGAAAGCAGGATATATTAATTTGCCAGATATACTTACTTCATTAGAAGGTGGAAGAGCTAGTCAACACTTTAATTTTCTAGAGCCAAGTCTTGTCGTTGGATATTCTGGTAATATTAGTAGAAACAAAAAAGAAAATAAATAATTGGTGAATTATGAAAGTATTACTTAGTAAACCAGGATTAGACGGACATGATGTTGGGGTTAAAGTGCTTGCTCATGGCTTAATTGAAGCGGGGTATGAAGTGGTTTATACTGGATTGAGAAAAACCATTGATGAAATTGTTCAAATGGCAATCGAAAATAAAGTAGATGCCATTGGATTGTCTATTCTTTCTGGTACCCACTTATTTCTTGCTCAAAAAATGAAAGAAGTAATGGATGCAAATAAGCTTAACATTCCTTGGTTTGTGGGTGGAAATGTTCCTCCATTGGATGTTGAAAAATTAGAAGCGATTGGTGCTTCAAAAGCCTTTCCTACAAGTACCAAAGTGGTTGATGTAGTTAATTATTTTAAAGAAATGTAAAAGCCAGAAGACCGAAGACCGAAGACCGAAGACCGAAGTCGGGCATAGATAATTACTTCCGACTTCCCGCTTCTTAAATATCAAACAAATGAATACAAAGAATAAATCAAAAATAACAGCTGAAGATTTAGGAGTAAAAAAAGTTTACCTTGAATCGGGCATTGAAGTTAATCCTATTTATACTGCTGAGGATGTAGAAAATTCGAATAGCAAACACGAAATGCCAGGAGAATACCCTTTTACTCGAGGTATTCACAACACCATGTATCGTAAACGACCTTTTACTATTCGTCAGTATGCTGGATTTGCATCTCCCGAAGAAACCAACGAACGTTTTCAGTTTTTAATTGCCAACGGACAATCAGGGTTAAATGTTGCTTTCGATTTGCCAACTCAATGTGGTTTAGATTCTGATGACCCAAGAGCGATGGGTGAGGTTGGTCGTGTTGGAATGACGGTAGATACGTTGGATGATTTCGAAATTGCTTTTAAGAATATTGATTTAGATAAAATTACAGTTTCGCTTACCATCAACGGTTCTGCAATCATTGCTATTGCCATGTATATTGCGATGGCAGAAAAAGCTGGTTATGACATCAGTAAATTAAGAGGAACGGCTCAAAATGATATTTTAAAAGAATTTATAGGTCGTGGAACTTGGATTTTTCCAGTTGACAAATCAGTAAAATTAGTGATAGATACCATTGAATATTGTGCGAAACATGTTCCAAAATATAGTCCAGTAAGCGTTTGCGGATATCACATTCGAGAAAGCGGAGCCAATCCAATTCAAGAAATGGCGTATGCATTTTGTATTGCCAAAGCATACACCGATGGAGCATTAAGCAGAGGAATTGATATTGATGATTTTGCTTCTCGACTATCATTTAACTTTGATATTTATGGCAACCTATTTGAACAAATTGCCAAATTTAGAGGTGGAAGAAGATTGTGGGCAAAAATAATTCGAGAAGAATATTTAGCTAAAAATGATGATTCGTGTTGGTTAAGAATGATTGCTGGAGGAGGTGGTGGTGGTTTAACCAAAGAACAACCCGAAAATAACATTGTACGAAGTGCTTATTATGCCTTAATAAGTGCATTATCTGGAACTCAAACCATGGCATTGTGTAGTTATGATGAAGCTTACACCATTCCAACAGAACACTCGGCAGAAATCTCATTAAGAACCATGCAAATTATGATTCACGAAATGGGAATTTGCGATACCGTTGACCCACTTGGAGGCTCCTATTACGTGGAATCGTTAACCGATACGTTTGAAACAGCCATTAAAGAAGAAATGAAAACGGTGGATAAATGGGGTGGTATTGTAAATGCAGTGGCAACAGGAAAAATTCAGGAATCTGTTTCTAAACAAGCTTATACACGAGAAATGGGAATGCAAACTGGGAAAGTGGATAAAGTAGGTGTAAATATTTTTACCCGAGAAGAAGAAAGCAAACCTGTTGAATTTCATCCTTACAACCAAGAAGCTGCAGACAAGCAAGTAGAAAAATTAAAAAGAATTAAAGAATCAAGAAATAACGAATTGGTAAAACAAAAATTAGCTACCATTAGAAAGGATGCAAAAGAGGATAAAAACTTAATGCCCTCAATTATTGAAGCAGTAAAAGAGTACGCCACTGTTGGTGAAATTGTTCAAGTAATGAAAGATGTTTATGGTGAATTTAAAGAACCGATATTTTTTTAAGAAAAAAATAGTCATTAAAGATTAGAAATTGGTCATTAGAAATGGGCAATGTGCGTTTGCTTTTTCCCTTGAGGGAAACACAAAGTGTGATTAAGCAAATAAGATTAGAAATTAGAGAAATGAGATATGAAATTAGAAAAGCAAAGAATAGAAATTTAATTTATGAAGAGGAATACTCAAAGTTTATCGAAGATATTAATCTAATAGGAAAAATGCTAAACAGTTATATTAAATCAATAGGAGAAAAAACAAATTAACAACCAATGACCAATGACCAATAAACCAATGACTAAAACCATATTATCTCTTGAACAAGCATTGGCTTTGCCTTATGCAACAGAACGCATGGTGCAACAAGGTTGGCGAGTAATTCGCATTGAAACTCCTGTAGAAGATGGCGAAAACGCAGGAGACCCAAATCGTTATATTGGGGCTGATTTGGGTTATCACGATTTACATTCATATTATATTGCACCAAACACCGGTAAAGAAGCCATCACCATTAATCTGAAAAAAAAGGAAGGACAAGAGTTGTTAAAAAAATTAATTAAGGAGTTGAATGTTAATGTGTTTATGTGCAACACCTTACCAAAACGCTACGAACAACTCGGTATTGATTATAAAACACTTGCTGAAGCAAATCCAAATTTGATATGGTGTGGCATTTCTGCTATGGGGCCAGAACATCCCGAACGTGCAGGTTACGACCCAGCTTTACAAGCCATGATGGGGTTTACCTACCTTACAGGAGAACCTGACGGCAAACCTGTTCCTTGTGGTATTCCGATTATTGATTTAAAAGCCGGAGATGAAGCTTTTACACAAGTAGTTCTTGCCATGTTGGAGAATAATACCAACAAGGAAATTCACATTTCAATGGCACAATGTGCTGCAAGTTGGTTAATGACGGCACTCCCACAACTAAATTTTGTAAAAAACGATAATGAGTTATTTACCAGAAGTGGCAACGAACACCGAAGTTTTATTCCTTGCAATGCTTATCCGACAAAAGATGGGTATCTCTATTTAGCCATAGGCAACGATTTGCAATGGCACAAATTTGTTTCTCACAATGGATTTGAAAAACTTTTTTCCGAAAATCGAAAAACAAACGAAGGAAGGATGAAGGAAAAGGAAAACATTTACAAAGAAATAGGAGAATTAAGTAAAAACTATACTACCAAAGAATTTTTCGAGTTGTGCATTTCTTTAAATCTATCAGCAGCTCCAGTAAACACAGTTAAAGAGGTTGCTCAATTAGAATTTGTCGATAAAAATATGCTGAGAACTAATCTTCCTAATGGAAAAGAAGCAAAACTTTCTCCAGCATCTTACAACACAGAATTTTTGAAACAAAATAAATTTTCATTAACATGTTCTCCACGATTAGGTGAACAAAATAACAAAGTATATAAACAAATTGGAATGAATGAAGACGAAATTGAACTATTTATAGCCAATAAAATAATATAAACAACAAGAGGTCATGACACTTTGCCACACAAAACAAGAAAGCAACAAGGGGTTTGAACCCCTTGCCATATAAAAACAAGGGAGTTACTCCCTTGTCAATACAATAAATAAGAAAATGCAAAAACAAACCATCGACATATTAACTTCTTTCACTAAGGCACAAAACCGTTGTGAAATAGGAAATGTTGCCATTGCTCGTGGTGCAATAGAAGTTGGTGTAGATGGCGTTTTTTCATATCCAGGAACACCTTCTACCGAAATTTCAGAGGTGTTTAATTATGTAAATGAGTTTCAAAACCAAATCGATTATCAACAAAAATATCCAGAACAAACTAAACATAAAATTTATTTTGAATACAGTATCAATGAGAAAATTGCATTAGAAAAAGCAATTGCTTATTCCATTGGCAATAAGAGTGCACTGTGTGTGATGAAAAACGTAGGTATGAATGTGGCTTCTGATGCGTTAATGTCTGTTACTTATCAAACAATTATTGCACCTCTGGTTATTGTGCTTTGCGATGACCCAGGTTGCCACTCCAGCTCTAACGAACAAGACTCAAGGTATTGGGGAAACATGGCTTCAGTTCCAGTTTTTAACCCAGCAACACCCAAAGATGCCTATCAAATGACCAAACAAGCATTTCAATTGTCGGCTGAATTAAGATTGCCAGTTATTGTAAGAACAACAACGAGGGTTTCTCATACCAAAGGAATGTTAGATTACCATGAAATAAAAGTTAACGAACGAATAGCACATTTTGATAGATTGCCCGAACACATCAATATTCCAGCAAGAACAGCCTCAGCTCATCAAAAATTATTACTCAAATTACACAGTAATATTGTTGACCCATATTTTGCAGAATTCAATAAAGTACTGTTTGCAGGTAATAATAAAAAAATAGCAATAATAAGCAGCGGTGTTTCTACCACCTATTTGTTGGAGATTATTGAAGAAAATAAACTCGCTAACCAATTAGAACTACTTGATTTAGGTTTAATTTTTCCTTTTCCCGATAAGCAGGTATTGTCTTTTTTACAAAAAGGGTTTAAAAAGGTTTTGATTGTTGAAGAATTGGAGCCAATCATAGAAAATGCTGTTAGAAATTTAGCTCAAAAAAATAACTTGACCTGTGAAATTTTGGGAAAAGGTTTTTCAGGGTTGTCTGTTACAGGTGAGTTTAATTTGAGCCAAATTACCCAAGTATTAGATGAATTATTTCAAATTAATAGCATCAGTAATTCACCTTTAAATGGATTTGAAGAATTTGCAGAAAATTTACCAGCAAGACCTCCGACATTATGCTCGGGTTGCCCGCATCGTGCAAGTTATTATGCGTTGAAATTAATTGTACCAAAAAAAGATAACGACACCATTCTTTGTGGAGATATTGGTTGTTCAGGTTTAGGAGCATTACCTCCATTAAAAATGATTGACACCATCAATCACATGGGGATGAGTATTTCTATGGCACAAGGTTTATCTCAAGCACTAAATAATAAAGGAACTAAAACCGTTGCTATGTTGGGCGATGGCACATTTTTTCACTCAGGTATAAGCTCGTTACTTAATGCAGTTTATACCAAATCCAATATTTTAGTTATCATTTTTGATAACAGAACTATTGGTATGACTGGACATCAAGACCATCCAGGAGCAACTCATTTAGAAAAATACCAAGAAATTGAACTAGAACCTTTAATTAAAGGAATGGGTGTAAAATTTGTTGAAACATTAATGCCTTTTGATACGACTGATACCTACAAAAAAATTCAAGAGGCAATGTCGCATCAAGGTGTTTCGGTAATTATTTCAAAGGCACCATGCGTTTTCTTGCCAGATTATTTAAATTATACCAAGCAAGATTCTAAAATTATTATTGACCATAGTAAATGTAATACCTGTCACAATCATTCTGATGAAGCCCTTGTTTGCTCAAAAATGGCAAATTCCAACTCAAGTTTAACTCGTGCAATTGCTAAAATACGTGCTGAAAAAAGAGTAGATTCTAAAGATCAGGCTTGTCCTGCAAACATTTGTAATCATGGTTTCTTCAACTCAATTTTAGAAAAAGATTACAAAACAGCATTAAATATGGTTCGAGATAAACTGTTGTTTTCTAGAGCCTGTGGAGATATTTGCCATCGTCCATGCGAATTATTTTCTAATCACGAATCAGATACAACTATTCCAATAAAGCAATTAAAGAAGTTTGTTTCGAACATTGACGAGAATTTTAACGATTTTTCAACTGTATTTAATCAAATAAAAAATGCAGAAAAAAAAGATAAAAAAATAGCTATTATTGGTGCCGGACCTGCTGGTTTAAGTGCTGCTTACGATTTGATACGAGATGGGTTTAATGTTACAGTTTTTGAAAAACAAGCTGCCGCTGGAGGTTTAATTAAATACGTTATTCCAGATTTTAGAATGGATAAAAAAGGATTTGATGTGGAGGTTAGTCAGCTTGCAAAAATGGGCGTTCAATTCCATTTTAACACTTCGCTCGGAAAAGACATTCAATTAGAAGAAATAGCAAGCCAATTTGATGGAGTTATTCTTGCCTTAGGTTTAGGTAAATCAAACGAATTGGAAGTTGTAAAATCTGTTTCTGAAAGTAAAAAGTTTGATGCGTTAAATTTCTTAAAATCGTACAATCAAAAATCATTAACTATTAAACAAGGAAGTGCAATTTTGGTCGTTGGTGGTGGAAATAGTGCGATAGATGTAGCTCGCTCTGCAAAACGATTAGATGCTACCAACACAATAATTTTATCTTGTATAGAAACGGAAGCTAAAATGCCTGCTTTTAACGAAGAAATAACTCACGCAAAAGAAGAAGGAATAAAAATTATTGCCAATAGTTTTGTGGCAACTTGTTCAGAAAACGGACAAATAAAAATTGCTATTCACCAGTTCGACACTAAAAATCATATTCAAGATTTACTTTGCGATTATATCGTAATTGCTATTGGTCAGATTGGAAATGCTGATGAATATGCTGAAATTGGACTAGAAAATTTGAATACTAACAACAAAATAAAAGCAAACCCATCAACAGGTTATACCAACTATAAAAATGTTTTTGTTGCTGGTGACGTTGGAGATGAAAATCACATGAGTTTAATTGGAGCAATTGCTTCTGGAAAAAGAGCGGTAATTGGATTAAAACAACAACTCGAAGGATACGAGTTTGCTTATGAAGGATTGGATGCTTTATTAAACTTGAATCATAAAGAAAAAGAAGGAAAAACAGCTGATGCTATTGATTTAGACGGAAATATAAATGCTTTTATTAATAAATTCAATTTATTTCAATCTTGCGAAAAATGTAATCATTGTATTGATAATTTGGGCTGTCCTGCCATGATAAAAGTAAATGGAAAAATTGTTATTGATTATCCAAAATGCACCAAATGTGGGTTATGTATTGATGTTTGTCCGAATGATGCCATAAAATGGGAAAAAAGAAACTATTAATTAATGCTTAAAAAAACTAAAATATTGGTTGCTGGAGTTGGAGGACAAGGAGTTGTTTTCTTAACCAATTTGTTGGTAAAATCGGCATTATTAGCAGGTATTCCAGTTGCAACTAGCGAAATTCATGGTTTGTCGCAAAGAGGAGGTTCTGTTACTGCAGGAATTACGTTGGGCGAAAATACGTATGGTTTTTTAGAAACTGCAGGCGTTGATATTTTATTTGGATTGGAGCCTTTAGAAGCTCAACGAAATATTGCGTATTTACATAAAAATAGCATCGTAATTATTGACAACAATCAAATTTTACCTTATGTAGTAAATGCTGGAAATGCTCCGTATCCTAATATCGAAAAATTCGTTGAGTATTTAAAAGAAAATATTCAGTTCGTAATTTATAATACAGAAAGTCCTAAAAACATGATTTCTGTACTACGGAATTTATATGTTTTAGGAAGAGCTTGTGCTGAAACTCAATTTCCTATTCCTGCTAAATTTATTGAAAAAGCAATAGTTGAATTAGCCAAAAAAGGATTTGAAGAGAAGAGTTTGGAAGCCTTTCATTTAGGATTAAATATAAAATCGAAAACTGTAAACCAAAACAAATAACTATGCAAATAACATTTAAAATTAATGGAGAAACGATTAGTCAGGAGATAAAATCTTCCTTGTTGTTAATCGATTTAATTAGAGATGTACTCCGGTTAAAAGGGACAAAACCAGGATGTTTAGAAGGAGAATGTGGAGCATGTTCGGTAATTGTAAATGGTGCTGCCATTAATTCTTGTATGTATTTGGCGATAAATGTAGATGGAAAAGAAGTAACCACTATTGAAGGATTAGGCAATGGTGAAAACCCATTGGATCGTGTGCAAGAAAAAATGCTCGAACACGGGGCTGTTCAATGTGGGTTTTGCACTTCTGGAATGGTAATGACTACCAAAGCATACAGCGATAAATGTACTGCTGAAGGTGTAACTCCAACAAGAGAGGAGGTTAAAAAAAGCTTAGAAGGTAATTTGTGCAGGTGTACAGGTTATGCAAAAATAATTGATGCTGCCGAAGCAGTTTATAAATAGTTAGAAGTCAGAAGATGGAAGTCAGAAGTCGGCATTGAGCGATAGCTCTCCCCTTGAGGGGAGATACAGAGGGGTGAGTTGCAAAAGGTTACAAGATGAAATAAAAAAATGAATAAAATAAATTACCCATCCGTCAGCTGACGGAAGGAAACCACAACGAAGGATACTCTCCCCATGAATGGAATTGGAGGGTTGAGTTAAATGAGGTGTAAAAGATGAAATACTAAACTAGAAACTATGATGAAAGTAATCGGTAAATCGCACCAAAAACTGGATGGCAAAGAACGTGTTTCTGGAAAATCCATTTATGGTCATGATATTGAATTGCCAAACATGCTACACGGTTCAATTTTAAGAGCCAAATATCCTTGTGCAGAAATTACTTCAATTGATACCTCTAAAGCTCTAGCACTAGAAGGTGTTGAATGTGTAATAACTGCCGATGATATTGATGTGAACAACATCGGTTACAAAAGAGACCACCCTATCCTTAAAAAAGGAACAGTAAATTGCAATCGAGATGAAATTGCAGCAGTTGCAGCTAGAACCAAAGAAATTGCAGACAAAGCCATTCAACTAATTGAAGTTAAATACAAGATAAAAGAAGGAGTTTACGACCCTTTTGAAGCGTTGAAAGAATCTGCTCCCCGAATTAATGAATTTGGAAAAGGTGCTGAACAGTTCGGTAACAAAAACAGGGCTGAATCTTTTCATTACGAACACGGTGATTTAGCTGAGCAGAAAGCAAAAAGTAAAGTGATTATTAAGAAAACTTATGAGCTGCCTCGTGTTACCCACGCTTGTATGGCAACGAGTAACATCACAGCCGAATACAATAATTTTGACGGACGATTAACACTTTGGTCATCTACCCAAGTTCCATTTTTGTATCAACGAGATATTGCTCACGCATTAAAAATGGAACCATCAAAAATTAGAGTTATTCAGCCTATTATTGGTGGTGGTTTTGGCAGTAAATTAGACATGCTTCCGTTTGAACCTATATGTGCTTTATTAGCTATTAAAAGTGGTAAACCTGTTCAAATTTTGTACAGTCGGGAAGAAGAGTTTTTAGCTTCTCCAACCCGTCAACCCATGACCATAGAACTAAGTTCTGGTGCCGATGAAAAGGGTAAATTTACTTTTAGAGAGGCAAAAATAATAATGGACAATGGAGCATATACTTCATGGGGAGCAACCACTCCTTTTGTAATGATGCAAACTTATTCTTCGTTGTACCAAGTTCCTGCTTGTTATTTTCAAGCAGATGCCATTTACACCAACAACCCTTTTGCAGGTTCGTTTAGAGGTTATGGAAACCCTCAGGCTACTTTTTCTATCGAATCAAATATTGATTTGATGGCTGAAGAATTAGGAATGGATAAAAGAGAAATTCGATTAATTAATGCGAATTACAAAGGAGAAATTACTGGTCAAGGATTACATTTTAAAACTTGTGGAGCACTTCCGGCTTTAGAAAAAGTAATTCAAGAAAGCAATTACGACCAAATAATGACAGCACCAAATACAGGCAGGTATAGAAAAGGAGTTGGTTTAGGTTCTATGTTGCATGTGGGTGGAGGAGCAAAAATTTACCGTTCCGATGGTTGTGGTACAACATTAAAAATAGACGATTACGGATATTTAACAATCATTACTGGTTCGAACGAAATCGGTCAAGGTTCTGAAACCGTTTTAGCCATGATAGCTGTTGAAGAATTAGGAATTCCAATGGAAAAGATAAAAGTTATCAATACCGATACCGATGTAAAACCTTGGGATGTAGGAGTTCATGCCTCCAGAACAAGTTTTGTAGCAGGTAATTCGTTGTTGGGAGCAATAAAACTCATTAAAGAAAAATTAAACAAAAAAGCTGCCGATTTACTTCAAATTAAAACAGCTACTTTTGAATACCAAAATGGAGAAATGTTGTTTAACGAACATCAAATTAAAATAGATAAAGTGGTTAGGGAAATGCACTTTGCTTCACCACACGAATTGTGTTTGGTCAACTATTTTTATGAGCCACCAAGTCGTTTTCAAGACAAAGAATTTAAAGGCGATGTTTCCGGAAATTATGCGTTTGCATCACAAGTTATAGAAGTTGAGGTAGATACAGTAACTGGAAATGTTCAAGTACTCAATGTACATGTTTCGGAAGATGTTGGTCGGGTGTTGAATCCAATTGGATTACAAGGTCAGATAGAAGGAGGTTTGGCGACAGGAATTGGTTATGCACTAACCGAAGAGATGATTTATGAAAAAGGAGTTTTAAAAAACCCTAATTTTCATGGTTACAAAATGCTAACGTCAACAGATATGCCACCTATTCATTTTTATCCGATAGAAACGTACGATGAAGCTGGACCTTATGGCTCAAAAGGAGCTGGTGAAGCACCATTGATTCCAACAGCAGCAGCAATTGCAAATGCAGTTTCCAATGCATTAGGAGTTCGGTTTTATTCACTTCCTATAACTGCCGAAAAAGTATTGAGAGCGTTGAGTGAAAAGAAACTTGAAACACGAAACTCTAAACACGAAACTAATAAGATATGAATTTTGATGTAATTAGTCCCAAAACAACTCCCGAATTGCTAAATGCAATTGCGGATAACCAAGCCAATAATTTTAAAATTGGTGCTGGATTTACTGATTTAATTAA
>Ga0100377_1001704_pt1 | contig 18837 bp, 12 predicted proteins | sample CryGeymeta201501_FD_83664 | JGI IMG/M metagenome (GOLD analysis project Ga0100377, IMG submission 83664) | Groundwater microbial communities from Crystal Geyser aquifers in Utah, USA - Crystal Geyser metaG 2015-01 | ecosystem: Environmental > Aquatic > Deep subsurface > Groundwater | place: USA...
GTGCAAATTGAAAATTTTATTTTTCCAATTTTCATTTTTCAATTATTTCACACGTTCTTCGTCGCGAGGCGCCTATTGACGCGGAGCGCCTATTGACGCGAGGCGCCTGTGCCTCCACGAAAAAGTAGCCATACGCCTACAGACTCTTGCCTATAGCCTCTCATTACTGTAAACTCATCTCATGAATAATAAAATTGTCTCAGTACTTCTCATCGGCGGACGAGGAGAACGATTCTGGCCGCGCTCCAGGCACGGTATGCCTAAGCAGTTCCTGCCGATTGTTTCAGATAAACCGATGCTTATAGAATCGTTTGAACGAGTTGAACCTATATCGCACAGAGTCTTTGCAGTTTGCGGTTTAGAGCTCTCCCTAATTGCAAAGCAATTTTTAGACTCGGTCCCAAAAGGAAATAGAGTAGAAATTATAGAAGAACCTGCTCCGCACTCTACTGCTCCTGCGCTAGGGCTTGCCGCTATAAATTGCGAACCCGATGATATTATCGCGGCATTCCCTTCTGACCACCACATCGAGCAAATAGATCGTTTTAGAGATGTAATTCTTACTGCCTCGAAGATAGCATCGCACAGAGATGGGATTGTATGCGTTGGAATCGCGCCAACACGTCCTGAACCTGGTTATGGCTACATAAGACTTGGAGATTCTATCGATGGCCCGGGATTTACAATAGATTCATTTGTTGAAAAACCTCCATCTCAGCGCGCGGCGCGCCTGATTGAAGAAGGAGCTGTTTGGAATGGCGGAATTTTTGTGGTCAGAGCCGGTGTCTATCTCGAACTTGTGGATAGATACATACCCGAACTTGGAAAAATACTGAAAGAGATTAAAGATGGATGCCCGAAAGAAAGATTTCTTTCAGTGCCTTCGATCTCGGTTGATCATGGAATTCTCGAACATTGCAAAAAATCTTTTGCTGTTCGTTCTGATTTCCATTGGGATGATCTGGGCGATTGGGGAGCTATGGAACGCATCTTTCCAAAAGACGCTTCAGGAAATTCTGTTCGGGGAAAATTTGTTGGATATGAGACAAAGCATTTGATAGTGGATACTGATGTCGGTCTTGTCGGCGCAGTCGGAGTTGAAGACATTGCTATAATCAGACATGAAGATGTGGTTTTAGTTGTGAAACGCGGAATGGAGCAGAATGTCAGAGAACTTCTTGCACTTCTCAAAAACAGCGAGAACAAGGATTATCTGTGAAGCGGAGGGCTTTGCTAGAAATCGGAAAAAAGCTCTGGATGCGCGGACTTGTCTCCGGCTCTGACGGAAATCTTTCGATAAGAATATCTCGCGATAGAATTCTCACAACTGCTTCAGGAATTCCGAAAGGGGAATTACGAGAAGAGCATTTACTCGAGCTAAAACTGGATGGAACTGTGATTACTCGTTCGAAATGGAAACCGTCGAGTGAGATAAAGATGCATTTGATTGTTTATTCGCGCCGGCCTGAGATTAACGCGGTCTGCCATGCTCATCCGCCTTACGCGACCGCATTTGCGGTGGCAGGAATTGGTATGACCTCGTGTGTCATTCCTGAAATAATTGTTTCGCTTGGAGCGGTTCCGCTTGCGCCTTACGGGACTCCATCAACCGAAGAAGTGCCTTCTGCGATAGAAAATTTTATTACGGATTCGGATGCTCTTCTTTTGGCGAATCACGGAGCTTTGACTTTAGGTAAAACAATCGAAGAAGCTTATTTGCGCATGGAGTCCATTGACCATGCGGCTCATATAATTTTAAATTCTATAATTCTGGGCGGACCGAAAAAATTGACTCGTGAAGATGTAGAAAAACTTTATGCGACTCGTATCGGTCTTGGTTTCGATAATCCTGTTCCTCGCTGCAAATGAGTTTGGCGATGCTTGAAGAAAGATATCTCGAGCTAAAGGAACGTATTGCTATTGCGGCAAAATCTGTCGGAAGAGCTCCTTCAGAGATTATGCTCTTAGCGGTTAGTAAAGGTCAGAATGCTGAATCCATTAGGACCGTTGCAGAACTGGGTTTAAAAAATTTTGGAGAAAATTATTTTCAGGAGCTATCGTCAAAATCTGCAGAGCTGAGCGATACTGAAATTAATTGGAATTTTCAGGGAACTTTGCAGAGAAGAAAGATTAAAGATATTTTGAAGATTACGTCATCGATACTTTCCGTTGCAAGAATTGAGGAATTGGAAGAGATAGAGAAGCGTGCGAATTTGCTGTTACATTCAAATGATAGTCGCAGGCTTCAGCCTGCGCAATGCAACTGTAGTTGCTACATCGAGGTGAACATCGGCAGGGAGCCGCGAAAGAACGGAGTGCTGCCGGAAAATTTGAGAGCTCTGTTAGATTTTGCGGAAACTCTTTCAAACGTTAAGATAGATGGTCTAATGACCGTTCCGCCTGCCGAGAGTAATCCTAGCCGTTGGTTTGCCGAGCTTCGGGAACTAGGCATGAGAAACGGCATTTCGAAATTCTCGATGGGAATGTCTTCTGACTTCGAGTCTGCAATCAGAGAAGGCTCGACTATGGTCAGGATTGGGACAGCTCTTTTTGGTGAAAGACCGTCAAAAATTTAGTGTAAAAAAAAATACAAACAAAAACGAAAAAAAATTTGACTTTATATTGTTTTTCAAATCAAATAGCTAATATGATTTTTATGATGAGGGGAAATATTTAATGAACCATAGAGTTCTCGAACAATTTAAAAATAGTCAGTTCTCTAATTGCGTTCATTGGAAAAGTGTAATTTTAATTTGTTTGCCTGATAAAAAGGCTTTGGAGGTGATGACGCGTGGTTAGCGGAGGAAACGGTATTATGAATGTGAGATTGAGGAAGGAAGAGTCGCGTCATTACTTTAATAATTGCTCTTTTGAAATTAAATATTAGCTCAAAAAAAATAATGAAAGGTCAGGTGATTCAGTGATGGGACGGTCTACGAGGAATATTCTTTTTGGAATTATGGCATTAATGATGATTACATTTCCATCGAAGGCATTTGCCGCGACTCGGGAGATGTGGCGCGACGAAAGATTTACTGCAAATCAAACCGGAGATTCGCTTTTTGTTGCTAGAACGACTCATCAGATAATTGCTGTCGGAGTTCAACCTGAGTCTAATGTTGCACCTCCTGATTCTTTTTCTCAGATGGTTATCAATGTAAAAAAGACGCCGAAAGCAAACATTATCGATACTATTACAATTTACTATGATGCTGACAGCAATGCTTTTTATTCGCCTGGAGATCAGGCTCTTTCAACTATATCAGGTGGAATAGTTAATGGAGAGACAGCTCAATATGCATTCTATCCGGCTCGAGTTATGGCTGGAGGAACGGAAACTTTTGTAATTAATTTGACTTTCAATCAGAACTTAGCCACTGGCGATACTGTTCAAATAATATTTATTAAAGACGGTTCAGCGTCAGGTTATTCTCAACTTTATATCTACAATCCTATATCATCGGCAGTAGGTGTCCCTTCAGCCGCTAACGGCGATACTAATTCTTTGCTCTATACAGCTCGTATTGATTCTACTCAAGTCTCCATCAACCCATTATCTGATACAGTTATCCATCCTGATTCTCGAGTTGGAATGAATCCGTTCACAATTCTTTCCGGAACAGTTTTTGGAGAGACACGAGGTTTGACTGCTGATCGGCTTCGCACAATCGGAGTTGGATTTGGCGGTTCAGCTCGTGATAGTGTTGTATCAGCGTGGGTTCTTCTATTTGGAACTGATACGATTAATCTGACGCGAGTTGGAGCTGATTCTTGGAACAGTAGCGCTATCGACTCTGCGCTTGCGGTTGATAGGACAGGAACATTTGTTGTAAAAATACGTTTAGCTGATACCACAGCGGTAAATTCTACGATATTCGCATACATTCCCAAAGATTCAGTGACGACTATGATAAGACCGTCCGGCCCGACTGCAAACTCAGATTCGAGTGCTGTCTTTACTGTGATGAAGCCGGACGTAATTCTTGCTTCGGATAGTCTTGGAAATCTTACAATCCATCCCGACTCCCGAGCCGTTGGCGGCAACATTGGATCTCTTGCGGCGAGTGGAACTCTTGTTGCGGATACAATGACAAGTATTACGAATGATGTAGTCGAGACATTTGGAGTCTCGCTAATTCTAACCGGCGGAATGCTATCTACGGATATTGATTCAGTAGCGGTTGAAATAGATGGCGATACTCGGACACTAACTCAAGACGGTGCAACTGATTCATGGGTTGGTACAATCAATAAAGCAATAAATGGCGCGGCGACTTACAAAGTTTGGGTAAGAGCTCATGCTAATACTCCTCAAGATGCGACTTTGACTGCTTTAATAATGACTGACTCGATTACAACAACTTATAGAAATGGCGGACCAAAGAGTTTTGCTACTTCGAACAGAACAATTACTTATAAGAAACCCGATATCATTCTTAATATAGATAACCTTGGCGATATTTTTGCGCATCGAGATTCGACAACTGGAGATGGTGCACTTGGAGTTAAAGTTGCAAGTGGACAAATACTAGCGGATACGGTTACAGGCGTCACTGGCGATACTTTGAATTTTGCCGGAGTATATCTTGAATTTGGCGGAGGCATGGCCGCGGCAAATGTCGATTCAGTTGCAATAGAGTTGAATGGCGATACAGCTGCGATGATCCAGGATGGAGCAACGGATACTTGGTATTTTGCAACTCCAGTCGGATTTACCGGAACTTCGAATTATGCTGTGTATGTCAGAGCACATGATAATACCCCGTTAGGTGGCACTGTAAAGGCTATTATCAGCCAAGACTCGACTTTTACTGAATTCAGAAATCAGGGACCTGAATCGACTGCTTATCCAAATAGAACAGTTACTTATATTAATCCGAGTGGATTTTTAATTGCAACAAATCTTGGCAATACTTCTACTCATCCTGATTCGCGCGCCGCAAATGGATTCGATGGAATTCTTACTTGCAGCGCAACATTGGTTGCGGATACGCTTACAAGAATCTCTGCTGATATTATTGACACTTTTGGAGTATATTTGACTTTTTCAGCAGGCATGGATTCTACGAATATTGATTCGATTTCAGTTGTAATTGACAATGATACTAGAACTCTTACAAAACAAGCTGATAATTCATGGCTGGGAATTGCCTTGAATAAATCTATAACTGATTCTGCTGACATTCAGGTCTTCGTTAGAGTGCATGCTAATACCCCTTCAGGTGAAACTCTAGCCGTTGTAATTCAGCCGGATTCTATGGAATTTAAGTATAGATCAGTCGGACCAAAAGATACTGTCTCGTCACTACGAGATGTTACATTCATCAAGCAAGATATAATTTTAGTGACTGACAATTTAGGAGCAGTTGCTTCGCACCCGGATTCGCAGGTCGCTTATGGCCCATTAGGAATTCTTGCCGCCAGTGGCGCAATTTCAGCGGATTCGGTTTCAAACATTACGAATGACAATGTTTTGAATTTTGGGGTTTCTTTACTTTTTGGTAATGGAATGGATAGCACTTATATTGACTCGGTTGCAGTTGAAATTAATGGCGATACACAAACAATGAATGAAGATGCTACTAAAGACTCGTGGTATCTAACGCTTAGTAAAGCTATAACTGATACTGCGTACTATAAGATTTACGTTAGAGCTCATTCTACTACACCTAATAATGGACAATGCACAGCGATAATAACTGTAGATTCGCTCGCTACCGATTTCAGAAATCCAGGTCCAAAGAGCATGGCGACTTCGGACCGAACAATCATATACACAAAACAAGAAGTCATACTTACACCCGAAGTTTTAACTGATTTAACAATTCATCCTGACATCAGAGTGAACACAACTCCAGTTGGAGTTCTAGTTGCCAGCGGCGCGTTGAATGCGGACTCGTACACGGGAATTACGAATGACAATCTTTTGAATTTTGGAGTTTCTTTGGTAATGGCCGGAATGACGGCTACAGATATTGATTCAGTCTCTGTTGAAATAGACGGTGATACTCGGACACTAAGTCAAGACGGTGCAACTGATTCGTGGGTTGGCACAATCAATAAAGCAATATCTGATACTGCTTATTACAAAGTATATGTTAGGACTTTGAGCACTACTCCGTCAGGCTCTACTTTGAAAGCTTGGATTATGACTGATTCAGTTGCTACTCAGTATCGTGATCTTGGTCCGGCTTCTCCTGTCACTTCAGGACGAATAGTGACGTTTGAGCGCCAAGATGTTCAGCTGATTCTTGATCCGTTGACGAACGTGACTATCAATCCTGATTCTCGAGCGGTTGGAGATTCTCTTGGAGTGCTTGTTCTTTCCGCAACTCTTGAAGCTGACTCCATGACGGGAATAACTGCTGATACTATAAATTACGTAGGTGTGACTTTTACATTTGCCGGAATGACTTCGGCAAATATTGAGTCAGTAGCAATTGAGTTGAATGGTGACACGATTACAGCAACGAAAGTTGCGGGAGTAGATACTTGGTTTGTTACCGGCATCAATAATATCTCAGACACAGCGTATATTCGTGTTTACGCTCGTTCGACAAAGAATACACCGGACAATGGAACGCTCGTCGCGAATATTTCAACGGATTCTGTCTGGACAGATCTGCGTGACAGCGGCCCGAATTCTCTCCTGACATCTTCAAGAACCGTCACTTATTATACTCCGTCACCAGAATTTGTAGCGGACAGCCTTGGAAACGTGTCAGCTCATCCGGATTCGAATGTTACCGGAGGAATTATCGGTGTTCTTGTTGCGCAAGGTATAATTGCTCAGGACACGATTTCCGGAGTCTCAGGCGATGTAGTCGAGACATTCGGAATATCTCTAAACATGACAGGAATGACATCAGCTAATATTGAGTCTGTAGCATTGGTGATCAATGAAGATACTCAGCCGATGGCGAAGATTTCGACAGCGGATTCGTGGGAAGTTGTATTGAATAAATCCGTGACAGATACGATTTATTATCGAGTATATGTCAGAGCGAGAGAGACAACAAATTCAGGCTCTACTCTCAGCGCTTTGATTATGCCGGATTCTGTAGCATTGCGTTATCGCGATCTCGGACCTGCCGTATTTATTTCTTCATCGAGAACTGTGACGTATGATCGGCAAGATGTGATACTTGAAGTTGATGTCTTAACTGATACTCAACTCCATCCTGATTCTAGTATTGCCGGAGGCATACACGGGACGAAAGTATTCAGCGGCAGACTGATGGCAGATACCTTTACCGGAATTGTTAACGATGTAATAGATACAGTTGGAGTATCGTTGATTTTGACAGGCGGAATAGCTTCAAATCTGGAATCCGTTTCGGTCGTAATTAATGGCGATACAAGAACGATGACTAAAGAGGGAGCAGTTGACTCATGGTTTGCAACAGTGAATAAACCTATTTCTGATACTGCTTCGATTGAAATTTGGGTTCGTGTACACGACAACATTCTTCTTGGAAGCACAATCACTGCTCGAATAATGGTTGATTCGATAATAACTACTTATCGAGCTCGAGGACCAAAGAGTGTTGCTACGTCTGGAAGAATTCTTACCGAGACGAAACCAATTTTGCAGTTGCCATCTCAAATTATTAACAATGGTATGGATACGATTCTGCCTCAATGGGCTATAGTAAATCCTGTAACGGTTCTTAAGGGCAAAGTCTTACTCGACACAACTCTTATCTACGGCGACACGGATATTATTACGGAACTCACCGTTGAATTCGGAGGCTCAGCCGGAGACAGTGTTTACAATGCTCAGTTCTCAATAAAGACAAACGGCGCATGGACAGCTATGAACAAAGTTGCAGGATGGGATACCAGATGGCAGGCTACAGGACTTTCTATACAAGTTTCTTCCAACGATACTTATGGAGTTAGAATTAATGTTGCGGATACTGTGACTCTAGGAACGTTGCTCTATTGCTCGTATGTTGAACGCGGTTGCACTTCGGTTTATTCGACACCTGGTCCTGGAGTCCTTGCTAATGACTCTAGCGCTACATTTATGATGGGAGTAGATTCTGTTATCGTTATAATGGATTATCTAGGAGACACAACAATTCCACCGTGGAATGCGTTATTGTCCAATCCTATTAAGGTTTGCACCGGACATATCTACATCGATAGAGGGTCGACTCCGATGCTGGACTACGACTCTTTGACCTCATTCGGTATTTCGTTCGATACTGTGACTACTGATATCGCAAACAACAACTCCATCGAGACAGTAGTATTGTATTTGACTCCAAGCCTTATTGTTACGGCCGGCGATACAAAGTATTTGACTCAGGACGGCGCGGATACACTTTGGAAACTAGCAGATGCCGATTCAAAGACATTGATTGGTGATTCTCAAGGATTCGAAATTTGGGTGACATTGAAGTCCTACTTTGCCGATTCAAGAATTTTAGTGAGTGATTCGTTCTTTGCTAGAATTCCGAAAGATTCAGTGAATACTTATTACACTTCAGGACTGGCCGGTGAAACTCATTCTTCACGAACTGTGAGCTTCTACTATGCAGATACAACGTATCTAGTTATGGACGGCTCTTTGACGGATACTAATGTTAATCCCGATTCAATGGCAGGAGATATTCCGTTCGATATTTACGCAGGCACTGTAAATGGCATTAGCGGATATCAACAGATTGGTAGTGCGGCCGGTCAGCAGTATTATGCTCCGGCAACTGATAGCATCACTTATTTCTCTGTTGCACTTTTCAGCGCGGCAACGTCTGACGTGACTGTTGCGGATTCAATTACTTCTGCTGCTGTTTACTTTGGGCCAAATGAGGACTCTTACGTTTTGACAGCGGGAGCCAGCTACTTTGATGAATTTGGCAGTCGCGTAAAGCCTTATTCCATTAATGGAATTAACCAAAAGATGAGTAGCGACAATAATTCCGAGACGTTTATTGTTCGAGGTTGGGTAGCGGAAACTGTCGCTCTCGGTACGAATTCCAGAGTCAGAGCATTTATGCATGCTGATTCAGTTCACACTTTCTTCATGGGTGATTCTTCTCCAAGCGAAGTATTATTGGGATCGAGAATTGTCACATTTACGAAGGCGCCATTTGTTATCACTGCAACAGCTTTGACGGATACAATTGTTTCTCCGTTCAGAGATCAAAACGATTCTACTTTGGTTTTTGACGGAAAGATTACTTCATCGCAATCACCAAGTGATTCTTTGACTACATTCCAGGTTAAAGTTATCAGCAACAATATTGTCGATGATTCGATTGTTTTGAAAGTTGAGTTCTTAGCAGGTTCGATGACTCCAGCCTCTGAACAGACGCTTTCTGTTGATACTCCGGGACTGAATCCAGTATTCAAGCTAGCGGCTCCGATTACAATTGATTCGGGACAATCATTCAGGATTCGAGTTTTGACTGCTACAGAGCCGACTAAGTTAATTGGTGAGACGCTTTCTGTTCAGATTGAGACTGCTGTCGCTTCTTATTCTGTAGGAACGGTCACAGGTGTGACTTCGGGTCGTATCGTTCGCTTCAACTATGTTGATACTCTGGTTATTACTGACAGCGCATTGACCGCAGTTACGATACATCCTGATTCTAGATTGAATCAGAATCCGTTCATAGCTTACATCGGCACATTTGACGGCCAGACTTCAGCTTCAGGTGTTTCTGATACTCTGCAGAGAGTCGGATTCCAGTTTGTTGGCACTGCAGTTTCAGGTGGAGACAGCGTTCAATCTGCTTATGTCATTTTGAATAGCGCAGGTAGTGAAGATACGCTTTCTCTGATTCGAAATGGTTCTGATAATTGGTCTCTCTCTTTGGATTCCACTATTGCTTACAATTCGACGATTACCTGCACGCTTTACGTTCAAGTCTTCGAGACTGTAGCGCTTGGAGCTACTTTACAGGCAACTATTCCACAAGATTCTGTCAGCACTCGATTGCAGACAGATACATCGTTATTCACGGCTTCACGAATTGTGACTTTCAATAAGCCGAGAATGGCTATTACTCCAGATGCATTAATAAATGTTTCTGTGCATCCGGATTCGAGAATTACAGGTCAGCCGGTTCTTATCGCAAGCGGTCAGATTCTTGCAGACACAACTTTATCGTCAACGCTTACCTATGATACTGTAACGAGCTTTGGAGTTTCTTTGAATTTTGTTTCCATGGCTTATACAGATGTTGAGTCAGTAGCGCTTGACATTAATGGTGAGACTTTTGCAATGGCTCGAGATGGTGCAGATTCATGGTTTATTGCTGTCACAAAGCAAATTGCTGATTCTGCAAATTACAAGGTTTATGTTAATGTTCGTGAAACAACAGCTCAGAATGCAACTCTAACTGCGCTCATTATGCCGGATTCGGTGACTTCTCAATTCCGGCAATCAGGTCCTGCATCAGTAATTTCTTCAGGCAGAGTAGTAACATTCGGCAGACCTGGTGTTCAGGCAGAGATGACTCCTATTGCTTCTCAAACAATTCACCCCGTTCTAACTCAAGGCCAAAATCCGACCACAATTCTTTCAGGCACGATTCAGGGCGAGTCATCGACATTGATTGGAGATACATTACAGGTCTTCCAGATCAATATTCGCGGAACCTCGAAGGACTCGGTGACGAGCTGCACGCTTGTTATTGGACCGGGACTTGAGACTGCAGTATTAACAAAGATTGATACGACAGCTTCGGGCGACACATGGTTAGCTAATATGAATTATGGCTTCAAGGCTATTGATTTGACCTCTGATACATTCTCGGTAGTAATTTTGACGAATGAGTTTGTAAATCAGAATGGTACAGTACAGGCTTATATTCCGACACGTGGATTGAAGACATTGTTTGCAGACACAGGTGCTTCATCTGATACTACATCAGGAGCAACCTTGACCTACCAACGCGGTAATATGAGAATTATATCTGAGCCTCGAGATGCAGGTTTCCCGAGTGCAATACAGGCGCTTGATACTCATGAAGTGATGTGGTTTAGAGCACAGGTTTCCGATACAGTTGAAGAGGATACAATTAATGCTTTGACTGTCAATCTTTACGGATCGTCAGATACAACAAAGTTCTTGAACGTATATCTCGTTAGAGATTTGAATGAGAATCAGAAATTTGATACAACTCCTGCGGATTATATTGTTGGTTCGTTTACAAATGTGAGCGGTGAGACTTGGACAATTGATCTTGCCGGCCTTCCGACCCAAACTCCAACGGATACTATAGGACAAGAGACTACTTACTCATCGTCGACTCGAGAAACATCACAGTATCTCATCGTAATTCGATTGGCTGATACTTCTTATCCATCGGTCCGTTGCCGAGTGCCAGTTGGAGGAGCAGATGGTCCGTTCTCCGAACCAAATGTTTCTGCGGTACTTTATGACTCTTACACAATTATTACCCCGGATACAAATCCGCCGCTTCCGCCGATAAACTTTGCAGTCACTGTAAATGCGGGAAGCTTGGAGATTACATTTGGACCTTCACCAAGCGGTGATACTCAGATGACCAACGGTCAATACAATTTGTATTGGGATTCAGGAGTAGGAACATATCCGGATACTCTTTTGAGTGCAGTACCGCACGTATCAGGTCAAACGAGCTATAGTTATTCACTCAGTAACTTGATTGCGGATCATGAATATAGATTCTCGGTCAAGGCTCAGGATCAGGCAGGAAATCAGGGTGATGCAACGATGGTTGTTTCGGCTGTATTCAGGTCCGCGACTTCACCGGCGCCTTTGGCGACTGTGACGTTATTGCAACCGTCCGCCGGCGATCATATCTACTATGACACGACAATTGGAGCAGGAAAAGTTTCGCTTATAGCGGAATTAATTTCAGGGTCATCTTCAGATGTCACAGGAGTAGTATTTTATGTAAGACCGATAACTGGCGGAAACTGGTCAACGATTGGAACCGCGACTGATTCCAGCTATGACAATGTCGGAAATGTTTATTATTCGATCAACTACGATACTTCTATATTGGTTAACGATACTACGCTCGAATTTAGAGCAGTAGCTCAAACGGCGCAGGGACTTGATACTTACGCAGTATCACTATCTGCAACAACAACGAATGACACTGCAACGGCGCAGTATGTGATGATTGCAGGAACTTCGACTGCGAACGATTCAACTTATGTTGAAGCAGTAGTTTCGACAAAGAGCACTTCGGATTTGATCATCATAAGGACGCCTGCCGGTGCATTTGACGTTGTAGTCACTCTGCATCAGGGTTCAATATCGAATGATACTGATCGCACTGTAGTAAGAGTTCAGCATGGTTCGCAGAGCGATACTTTGCAGAATGCATGCAAGCGCGCCGCAACACTTATCCCTGAATATTGGGCTGAGATTTCATTGATCTCGGGGCAGACAAACCTGGGAGGTCAAGGAGCAACGATTACGGTTAATTACATTGATGCAAATGGCGATGGCATTGACGATTCAACAGGTGTCGATATGTCGAAGGCTAAGATATACACAGTAACTGCCGCGGGACTGCTCGAAGAACTTCAGGATATAGCGTGGAACAAGGGCAGAAGAACTCTGTCGGGTAGGACAACTCACTTCTCGCCGATATTTGTTACTAATGCGACTGGTGACGCGAATGCCGGATTGAACAGATTGATTGTCGGACCGAATCCGTATAGACCGAACGACGGCAATGACCAAACAGGTAAGCCGTGGATTTCAGGTGATGCTACTACTGGCATCATATTCAAGAACCTGCCGGTGAATTCCAAGATTGAGATCTACACGATTCTTGGAGAAAAGGTGACTGAGTTTACAAATGGTGCAAACGGTGCTACAGCGAGCTGGAGTGTGAAGAACGACGATAACCGAGAGGTTGCCAGCGGTTACTACTTGTATATTGTCACTGACCCGGCATCTGGTCAAAGAGTAACCGGAAAGGTGGCGGTGATACGATGAAAACGAAAAGAATTAGAGAGGCAAGTGCGATGATTAGAAGTTTGTGTGTGGTAATGTTGGTTGCGGCTTGCGTTGGTTTTGCTTATGCAGATAATGATGCCGGCACTACGTCTGGAGCTCTTTTGAGATTAGGTGTGGGAGCGCGGATTCCTGCTATGGGTGATGCTGGAACTGCTAATTCATTGGGCGTTTCTGCAATGCATTACAACCCTGCAGCTTTGGGATTGACTCATCGCGGCGAAGTTGAAGCTATGTATCAGAATTTAGTTCTTGATATCAGTCAGGGTCAGTTGGGGCTAGTGCATCCTATCAACAGTCAGTCTTCTTGGGGTATTGCTTTGAACTATCTAGATTATGGAAAATCTTGCCGAGTAGGTCTGACGGATATTATTAACGATAATGTTTCTTCTACAACTTTTAGCGGCCAAGATATTCTTATGAGTGGTTCTTACGGCAGAATGGTTACTCAAAGCCTTTCAGCTGGCATTACAGCTAAGATCTTGAATTCTGAGATCGACAACACGTCTGCAACAGCTTTTGCAGTGGGTTTAGGTCTGCAACTTCAGCCTTCAGATTGGCCGGTGCGTTTTGGAGTAGTTGGACAGAATCTGGGAACTAAGATGACTTTTGATAAAACTGATGAACAGCTTCCGGCTCTTGTACGCGGAGGTATAGCGGTTGATTTATTCAATAATCGTCTTACTGTTTCTGCAGAGGCTGAAAAGGTCAGAGACCAGAATGTATGCGCTCTTGTTGGCGGCGAGCTACGACTAATGGAGATTCTTGCTCTTAGAGTTGGTTATGACGGCAGAATCGATGCTGATAACGGACTGACAGCCGGTCTTGGAGTCAAAATTTCGGATATTTCTGTTGATTATGCTTATGTTCCTTATGGCAATTTTGGAAATTCTCACAGATTGGCTTTGACCTATAAGTTTGGCCCGAAATACTGATTGCATACTTCCTGAAGGACCGCTGCCGAAAGGCAGCGGTCTTTTTTTTTGGAAGATTAGGTGTTATTAAATTAAAAACCCCGCTGAAATTCCAGCGGGGCTAATCATTTTCTTTTGTTATATTTCTTGTCTAAAACTGGTTACGATCAACCGTAAATACCAGCTGACAGAGCAGCCTGGTTTTGTCCCATTGTTTCTGTTCCTACTGCATTGGAGAACATATTCTTCAACGGGCCACCTAGAGCTACGAAGACTGCGATGACGATGATGGCGATAAGGCCGATAATCAGACCGTACTCCACCATGCCCTGTCCTGACTCTTCAGTTTTCAGTTCACGAATGTCTATCACTTATTTTCACCTCCCTTCAAAAAAAGAATTGAATCTAGCTTTATTCATATCACTTCGGCATATATAAAGTCAAGCTAAATGTAAAAAAAATACCAAAAAATTGTTATTTAATTCTGATGTTAATTGATAAAACAAGAGTTAGCTAATTGCATAAATCTAATTAAAAAGTTCTTTGATCCTTATATCTTCAAGATTGGAAACAGATAGATCGGCTTCTTGTAAATCTTCAACAGTTTCTATTCCAGTTGCGACTCCGACAATATATCCGCCAATTTTTCTGACCGCCGATATATCTCTTTTTGTATCGCCAAAAAAGATAGCTTCTGAAGGTTTTACTTTTTCACCAAGAATTGTTGATCCTCGTTTAATTGCAATTGACAATAATTTAGACCTATCGCTTGAATCAGAACCATAGCCGCCAAAAGAAAAATAACTTAAGAGTCCTGATGACTCGAGTTTAATTTTTGCGGCTTCTTCTAGGTTGCCTGTTCCAAGCCCTACTAAAACTTTTTTTGAGATAATAAATTCAATCAGACTTTTTACTCCGGTCAAAACCTTATATTTTTTGATAGATAACTTCATTTCTGCAGGAAGCAGGCTAAGATATTTTGTTTTTATGAATTCGATTTCGTTCTGTTGAGGCTCTCGGTGTTTTATGAAGCGAATATAATCAGCAAATATTCCTAAATCAGTTCTACCATGAGGAAGATAATCTTTTGGAATAAAGCTGGTTGAATCGGGAAACAATTCTTCAATTGCCATTTTAAAAGCTTTGCTTCCTGCTCCACCAGTCAAAATAAGAGTGCAATCAATATCGAATATTGCAAGTTTGAACCTAGAACTCATTTTTTATCGATCATGGATTTCAATTCATTCGGCAGAGAAAACTTGACCTTTTCCTCTTTGGTTACCAGCTCTTCCAAATGCGCTCCATAGTTATTCGCAAGGTAAGCTATGGTATCTTGAACAATGTCTTCCGGTGCAGATGCTCCGGCGGTCAGCCCCACACGTTTTACATTTTTAAGCCATGAAGGCAAAATTTCTTCAGGAGAATCTATCAGATACGCCGGTAAATTATGCGCTTTAGAAACTTCAGACAACCTATTTGAATTAGAAGAATTTTTTGAACCTATAATCAGCAGAATATCTGCTTTTCCTATCAAAGTTTTGACTGCATTTTGACGATTTTGAGTTGCATAACAGATATCGTATTTAGGAGGAACCTGAATATTTGGAAATCGACTTTTCAAAACCGATATTATTTCTTTCGTATTTTCGATAGATAAAGTTGTTTGAGTGACATATCCGACTTTATTTGGATTATTTATTTGCACGGTCATTGCATCGTTTACCGAGCTAATAAGTTTTATCGAGCCGTCTGCAAGCTGGCCCAAAGTTCCAATAACTTCACCATGACCTTTATGCCCTATTAAAATTATTTCGCATCCATGATTAGCAAGGTTTATTACCTCGCTGTGGACTTTTGTGACCAATGGGCACGTAGCGTCAATAATGCGGAGAGATCTTCGAACAGCTTCTTGACGGGTTGATTTAGGAACTCCATGAGCTGAGAAGATGACAATCGCGCCATCAGGCACTTCTGAAAGCTCTTCGACAAATATTACTCCTCGAGCTGTCAATCGCTTTACGACGAATTTATTATGGACTATTTCGTGTTTTACATAGATTGGAGCACTAAATAATTTAAGAGCAGTATCGACGGTATCAAGCGCACGATCTACACCAGCGCAAAAACCTCTAGGCTTCAACAAAATAATCTTCAATCCTTTTTCTTTTTGTGTGTCGTTATTAGTCATTAATATATGATACTTGCGGAGAAGCTTATGGTCATTAATCTTTTAGGCGAGGATGAGTTTGAATAAAAAACAAGTTTACGAAATTTATTGGGCGGCGCTTCGCGGTGAAACAATCGAAGCCGACTTATTTCCTTTGATTATGGAGCGCGCCAGGCATGAAGGAGTTTTGCCGTATCTTGCTTTTCTGCATCCGGATATTCCTCAAAGAGCTGAAATCAGGCGGTCGTCAATGGCTGAACATTTATTTCGCGTAAGATTAGTTGGTGCTGTTAAATCAGCATTGGATTCCGCAAAAATTCCATGGGTCATTCTTAAGGGATTAGCAGTTGCAACAAAGTATTATGTTGAGCCATGGAGCCGGCCGTCAGGCGATTGCGATATTCTTGTCAGAAAGGTAGATAAGATTACAGCTATTTCTGCATTGAAGCAGATTGGATTCTATTCGACTCTGCATCATAGAGAATTGCTGATCAGCGAGTTTGGAGAAGTTGATATTCATTCAGGATTTTTGAATGCCGAAAGGATCACCGCACGCAGAACTGTTTTTGAACGGACTCCTGATTGGGACAGAAGAGTGAAATACATAGAATCAGATGTTGGACAACTGCCTGTGCTTGATGACAGAGACGAGGCAATTTACCTGACTCTTCATTTGACTCATCATCACGGATTGAGTGGAGCTAGATGGATTATTGATCTGGCAAAAGCAATTAAAAAAAACAGCGGTATCGTCGAAGATATTTTAAGCTTGGGAAAGAGCGGAGTTCTCACTTTAAATGTAATCAAATTTCTCTTCGAACTAGATCTTTCTTTGGAATCATTTCCTATGAGCCGCTTCGATCGGATTGTCATGGAATCTGCATATGAGGGCTTAGATGTGCCAGGAATCCGGTTTATTCTGAGCTGTCGTGAAATTGGAGATTGGAAAGAAAGAATTTCATTTATGAGGCAGGCAATTATTCCTGACAAAAACGTTTTGAACTCTGCGGCGTATTCAACGAAGAAAAGACCTTTTTACTTTCATGTAGAACGAATCTTGAAGACTGGGCTTGGACTCTGTAGACTGTATTGGAAAAGCATAGGAGGATTTGAGAATTGAAAAGATTTGGTTTGATTTTATTAATTAGTTCGGCGTTTATCGGTTTGAGCTGTTCGAAACCTGATTTAGGTATCGATAATAAAAATACGGAAAAATCCGACACTACTCCAGTACAGACGCAAATAAGTTCAGTTCCGGCTGTTATGGTCATTAACGAATCGAATCCAGGTTCTACCATCGATATTTCAAATTATCGAGTTGAAGGGAAGAAAGTCATTTTCGATTTCTACTCCGAGTATTGTCCTCCGTGTAGAAAAATTGCTCCGGTTTTGGAACATCTTGCTTCAATTCGAAAAGATATTGTGATACGAAAGATAGATATAAATAGAAAAGGAGTATCGGGGATTGATTGGGCATCACCAGTAGCTGCTCAATATTCTATCGAGAGCATTCCTTATTTTATTTTAATGTCAGAGACCGGTGAAATTATTGCAAAAGGTGATGAAGCGTCAAACCAGATATTTAAATGGTTCAATGAGAATAATTTGTAGGACGGTAATAAATTGAAAAGAGAAATGGAAAAATTATCCGTGAAATTCCGGTGCGGCGAAGCCTGCGATGTTTCGTTTCCTGTCACAGAAATTGTTTACAACTGTCCTAAATGCGGAGGATTACTCGAGGTTGAGCATGACCTCGATGCATTGAGAGAGACATCACCATCTGATTGGAAAAAACTTTTTTCAGAAAGATTTATGGGAACCATGTGGCCTTATGGTTCAGGAGTTTGGGGGAAAAAAGAATGGGTGATGCCTGAGGTTTCGGATCAAAATGTAATCTCGATGTTTGAAGGCGGAACGAATCTTTTTTGGGCGTCAAGATTTGGAAAAGAGATTGGCTGTTCGGATTTATGGATAAAGCAATGCGGATTATCTCATACAGGGTCATTCAAAGATCTAGGAATGACGGTTCTGGTATCGATGGTAAACGAGATGAAGAAGCGAGGAATTAGAATTGATGCTGTAGCTTGCGCCTCGACGGGAGACACTTCAGCCGCGCTTGCCGCATATTGCGCCGCCGCATCTATTCCTGCAGTAGTGCTTCTTCCTCGGGAAAAGGTTTCTCCTGCTCAGTTGCTGCAGCCTCTAGCAAACGGAGCTTTGGTACTTTCACTCGATACTGATTTTGACGTGTGCATGGCGATTGTAAAAGAGATTACGAAGGAGAAGACGATATATCTGGCTAACTCGATGAACTCTCTACGCATAGAAGGTCAGAAGACAGTTGCATTTGAAATTGTCCAGCAGTTCGATTGGGAGGCTCCTGATTGGGTTGTGATACCGGGAGGAAATTTGGGCAACGTTTCCGCACTTGGAGCGGGATTTTCCATGATGAAAGATCTTGGAGTAATTGACCGCTTACCACGTATTATTTGCGCTCAAGCCGCAAATGCGAATCCATTATACGAATCATATTTAAAAAACTTTAATGAATTTCATCCTAAGCATGCTCTGCCTACTCTTGCGTCAGCGATTCAAATAGGCAATCCAGTTTCTATTTACCGTGCAATCAGAACTTTGAAGAAATTTAACGGTATTGTTGAAGATGCGACAGAGGACGAAATCGCTAATGCTGTTGCAATGTCGGATCGAACAGGTCTTTTTAATTGTCCTCATACAGGCGTTGCTATCACGGCTTTCATGAAATGCTTGTCAAAAGGAATAATAAA
>Ga0100377_1001708_pt1 | contig 18825 bp, 9 predicted proteins | sample CryGeymeta201501_FD_83664 | JGI IMG/M metagenome (GOLD analysis project Ga0100377, IMG submission 83664) | Groundwater microbial communities from Crystal Geyser aquifers in Utah, USA - Crystal Geyser metaG 2015-01 | ecosystem: Environmental > Aquatic > Deep subsurface > Groundwater | place: USA...
ATGGTGGTGGAGTGCGGACGCCGGTTCAAATCCGATCTCCAAGACCCTTGGGCAAGTATAGGGTGCTTGTCCCCGCTTTTGGAGATTGTCTATCTTGTATGCTGAAACAGCCAACCCCGACAAAGCGCACGACTCATCACTTTGGACTCCAATTACCGTGCTACATTCCGCGCGGGCTTCATACCCCTCCGTTTCTCCTCCCTGAACGGAGCCCGCAAGGGTTCAACCCAGCCTAATCCGCTGGGTTTTTTTGTTGAACAGCCCGGCCGGGCGCATTTACTGGCTGGGAGGTGAAAGTCCTTTACTCGCCAGGCAAGGGGAACCGCACGTACGGTGTTGTGAGAGGGTTGAAGGGGTACTCCTCACCCTAATCGACCACTCAATACTTGCAGACATCCGATTTGATTGACATCACAGGCAGGTAGCCACCAGTTCTCGGTGGAAACAAGGGACATCCCGATGTACCGATCATGAATCTTGCTTGATGACAGGATACACAGCGTCGCCCCACAGCGCGTTCGGATTGTCCATCATCACCGCAATAATCACCGGAACCAACTTTCCCAGCAGTCGGGTGCAATCGCGGAGTTGGTCTCGATTGACTTTACCGCCCCATGTTGCCCCACCGTGCATCAGTTGATTGCGTAGGGTGTAGAGACGGTTGAACATGACTGACAGCAGTGCGAGCGTATTGCCGCTGGCCAGCGCGGACTGTGCCGACTTCTTCGCACTGGCGAACCGGTCTTTCCATTCAACTTCACCGATTCGGCCACGCTGGAACTCCCAAAACAAGTGAAAAACGTAAGGGTTGTCGAGCAGTGTGCGGATGCTGCCGGAGAACTCCTTCCAGATTAGGTCGTCGATGCGTTTGCTTGTGTCAAGGTCGCAGAGCTTTTGGAGAAAAGCCGTGAAAGTGACTTTGTCGGACGTGCGGTCGCTGTCGTCGAGTTCCTGTGCGTAGGCGGCATTGAAGGCGATCCACAGAAAGATGAATTTGCCGTCCATGTCATCCGACTGCTCGGCACGATTCAGCCAGCTCAATGCCCTGTGGATGCGCAGCGTCAGGTTTGTCGGATGTCCGTCACGGACAAGCCTGTGACGCTGCTTGAGTGCAGAGTGTTCCAGCGAAATTCCGGTCATGGGTTTGATCGTGGACATGAATCAGGCTTTCGGTTGAGTCGACTCCAGTGGTTCGGTTTGCGCGATCTGGCACCAGCCTCTGTCGAACGTGAACGTCCGCGCATGGCCAACAGGGTTCTGAATCCTGAGAACCCTCGCCTTCACCGCGTCGGTGGCGTACTCGACCACGTACAGCCAGTACGAATCACCCTTCGCGCGAGCGCAGTCGAATTGTGTGCGGGAAAGACCCACGGGTCTGTTTTCCAGGCTGCCCGTCATCGACTTGACCTCGACCCATCGAACTGGCTGGCCATCTTCGTTTGCTTCGAAGAGATCGAAACCGGGGTTGCCATCCGGTGTGCGGTTCAGCTCGGATTCGAGCGAAATGATCAGGGATATGGCCTGATCCTCGATCTTCATCCGTGCTGCCTGATCGAGGCCATCTGGATCGGTCTCCTCGTCGTCGGGATGAGTACCGAGATAGGAAATGAACGGTCTTCCTCCGGCCGAGCCGGGCCTCCGTTTGCCATACCCCCCGCTGCCAGTTCCGCCGCTCTTGCCGCCGTCACCAGTGTTGCTGCCAGAACCACCGTGTGCCCCGCCGTTGCCATGGCCGCCGCCGCGTTGCATCCCAGTACCAATCCCACCGGGACCGCCGCGCCCTGCGCCATTCGTTGCGCCGTCGCCCCCGTCCGGGTCATGGGTTCCAGATGGAATGTCCGGCATGTCGTCGCCATACAGGTCTTTCGCATCGCCGTAAACATCATCACCAGATAGCTTGGTGTCGTCCACATCTTCCTCAGCATGAACCTCGTCGGGCGGCGCATTACCGGTTGAAGCCTCATCCACTGGAGGTGTGTCAGTAATCCCAAGCCGTGATGTCAGGTCTGCCACGCTGGTAATGCCGAGCTTTCGCAGCAAGTCGAGGGCAGCAGGATCGATACCAGCTTCTTTGGCCAGCTGGTCGATGATCGGTGGCTTGAACGCGATCTTGGTTAACAGAAAGGGGTTACTCTTCCATCCTAGAAGGTCGAACACCACCAGGTTTGGTGGCACGAGTTCGCCATTGGCGTCAGGCACCCAAGCTGCCGCGTTGAGGCTGCGCAGAAAGGCCGCCGGGAAACTTGTGGCGTATTTCCCATTGTGAGACCACGTGTACGATCCATCAAAGATGCCACGCCCGCGGCGCTCTTCAAGGTCACCCAAGCTCTCCCACATCAGGCGGGCACGCCCGGCACACTGCTCCGGCGTGAGCTTCGGTAGATGTTCAAGCAATTCTTGGAAGCCTTGCAGCGTCCAGTCTTCCACTTTGTCGCTGTAGCCAGAAGTCTCCACATGGCCCGCGCGAACGCGAAGCTCCTTCAATCGATCACTCCATTTTGGCTCATTAGGAGCCTTCTCAGGTCGTGGATAACGCAGTGCACCACACGCCTCTAGCAATTCACGCATCTCTTCGCCACGTAGACAGACGTAACCGTCATCTACGATAAAGACGCCCGGAACACCAGAGAAGAGCTGCTTCAGTCGATCCGTGGCGAGGTAGATTCCGTCCGGTTTAGCGACGTAGCCTGCGCAGTCACCGGTATCGACGACCATCACAAATGATGTCTTGCGCAGCGCCGCGATGAGCTTTTCCCGTTGCGTCTTCGAGTCGGTAATGAATGCCGCAAGGATGCGTTCGACGTCAGCAGCGTAGTCGTCGTCGGCAACCTCAACTGTCTCCTGCTGGTACTTCGGCAAAAGATTCCAGACAACATCATCGACCGGATCGGGTTCAGTAATACCGAGGGAGATAAGAAAACTGCGCGCATCGACCGTTGCGCACACTGCTGGACGAATAGTCGGAAAACTAGTCTTAATGGTGCTTGGCAGAAATGCCTTTGCCACTCCGTTCTCACGCGGGACAACATGGACTCCGTCGTCGAGGCGAACAAGTGGAATCTTGTCGAGAATTCGGCGTAAGGCTGCTTCTTGGCCGCTCAGGAACTCGTAGAGCCGCCGAACCCAATCGTCTGATTGAGCTTCGAGAAAATCCTTGGACAGGCGCGGAACCAGCGTTGCTGGTGTCACCTCAGTAATGCCCAGTTCCTGCATCAAATAGGTTCGAATCTCCGGTTGTCTATCCGGGGTGATGTCGCCAGTCAGCCACGCCGATGCCTTGGAGCCGAACAGTACCTCGATTTGCTCCGGGTTGAAGAGTTCACGCAGTTCCTGCGTGCGGGCTAGTTTCGCTTGTGAAGCCGGGACAAAGCCTCCATCGAAACGTGGCAGAAGCGGCTCGTTCAATAGCGCTTGTCGGACAGTTTCGAAGATAGGCGCGAACATCGCTCCTACGGGAAATTTCTCTCGGCTAAGCGGCAAACAGCGCAAAGCGGACATCTCCAGCATCGCGTTGTCACGCATCCAGAGCATCGCTTCCACAAGCAGGCTGGACGTCTCCTTGACCAGATACTGGTTCCACGGTTCACTGCGCGGGATGTTGTCGCGGCTAGGTGTTGTTCGATACGGCCCCTGCACGAGAAAGCCAAGATTGGTCGGAACCACCGTCGGGAAGAAAACCACAAGTGGCGATGCAGCCACTGGCTGCACTGACCAGCGACCTGGTGCATCCTTGATCGCGACCAGCGAAAAGGCGATTTCCACACGCCCGACCTTTTCCTGCGCGCCAGAGAACACATCTCGATGGAACACCAACCAGTTCTGATCAACATCAGGCTTGCCGGTTTCTTGACCGATCACCGTGATGCGATGGACGTTGGGGGCGAGCGATTCTGGGTCGCTGCGCAGATAGATGCCCGATGCACCGCCTTGGACGTTCCAGTTTATCTCGTTGATGTGCCGCAGAAAAAGCAATGCGCCAGGGCCCAAATGCCGGAACCCCGCCGTGATCTCCTGTCGCGCGTTGTTGTCGTCCGCCTTTAAGGGAAGGATGATCTGCGTTTCCTCAGTCGTACGAGTGGTGCGATCTGAACGTTTCGGCTGAACATAGTTTTCGACAGCGAAATCCTCGTCGCCGGAATGAATCTCCGGGCGGGCGGTGAATGTATAGACAGACTTGAAGCCAATCCCGAACCGGCCAATTGAGAACTTATCCTTGGTGCTCTCCGCAATACCGCACACGCCACGGACATCTGCCTCATCGAATGGCCTGCCGAAGTGAGACAACGCCAGGCTGGTCGCTGTCAGCTCAAAAGTGACCCGGCGTTCGCCGTTCCAGGCACCACGCCGACTGAGCGCGTCCTCCGCGTTTTGGAGCAACTCAAAGATGAAGTGCGTCCGGTCGTCGTAGCGGTCGGCCAGCAGCATGGGGCCGATCCGGCCGATGTCGGTACCATAGCGCCGCCGATTTTCCTCAGAAATTGCCTCATAGTTCGATGCCACAGATTCCCCTGAATGCGGCTTCACAACATTTTTTTGATGCCATGTTTGCCCAAGTTTGTCTAATCGTGCCATATTATGACAAGATACACCAGCAAATAAACCTAGCGACAGAGGCCAAAAGGTGACCAGATGAGCGATCAGTCCGACGAGATACTCACAATTGATGAGGTCGCCACCTATCTGAAGGCAGGTAAGCGCACGGTCTACCGCCTTGCCGCGAGTGGCCAGATCCCAGCGTTCAAGCTCGGCGGCACTTGGCGTTTCCGTCGCGGCGAGCTGGATCAATGGATTGCCAGCCGCATTGGTAAAACGATGGTGGATGACAACGAGGAGACGGAATGACAGCCAGCTCCACCGACCTCAAGTCCAAGGCAAACCCGCAGCAGCTTGAAGCCATTCTGGCCACAGATGGCCCTGTGCTCATCATCGCCGGTCCAGGATCGGGCAAGACGTTCACACTGGTCGAGCGCATCGTCTACCTCATTACACATAAGGGCGTTGCGCCGGAGTCGCTGTTCGTCGTTACTTTCACGGACAAGGCCGCGCGCGAGTTGACCACCCGCATCTCAAACCGGCTAAGTGAGCTGGGCATCAAATTCAACCTGAACGAGATGTACCTCGGCACTTTTCACTCGATTTGCTTGCGCGTATTGGAGGACTTCCGCGAGTACACCCGGCTGAAACGCAGCTTTACGCTATTTGACCAATTCGACCAGCAATACTTCCTTTACCAGCGAATAAAACACTTCCGCGAACTACTCGATGCCCAACTCGTCATGGGTGACGACCAAACGGGACGTTGGGCGCAATCTGAACACCTGCTCAAGTGGCTCAACAAGGTCAGCGAGGAAGCCCTCGACGTTGCCACGCTGGCAACCGCCTCCGAGGTGGAAATCCGAGCGCTGTCAGCGTGCTTCGCAAAGTATCAGGAGATGCTGCACGAGAACAACTCGCTCGACTTCTCCGGCATCCAGTACGAGGCGTTGCAATTGCTGGAAAAGCAACCGGAGGTTCTGGCGCAACTGCGCGAAAAGCTGACCTACCTGATGGTCGACGAGTACCAGGACACCAACACCATTCAGGAGCGCATCCTGCTACTGCTCGCAGGCGAGAAGCGCAATCTGTGCGTCGTGGGTGACGACGACCAAGGCTTGTACCGCTTTCGTGGGGCCACCATCCGCAACATCCTGGAGTTCCCAGCGCTGTTCGACGAGGGCCAGTGCAAGCGCGTCACCCTCACGGTCAATTACCGCTCACACCCGGACATCATCCGCTTCTACAACGAGTGGATGCGCGAGCAAACGTGGGACGACGGCAAGCGCATTTTCCGCTTCGCCAAGCAGATTGTCCCCCGTGATGACGTCTTCCCCGACGTGCCGACGGCGGTGCGGCTGGCGGCAACCGACAACAAGGACGAAACCACCAACTGGCACGCTGAGGTTCTGGCCTTCCTCAACGGCCTGAAGTCGTCCGGAAAGCTGTCGGACTGGAATCAGGTCGCCTTCCTGTTTCGCTCGGTCAAGAACGACAAGGTGGTTGCGCTGGCGCGCTTTCTCGAGGCCCAGGGTGTGCCGGTGTTCTCGCCGCGCTCGAACATGTTCTTCGAGCGTGAGGAGATCCGCTTGATGATCGGAGCGCTGATCTTTCTGTTCCCGCAGTTCCCCAAGGTGAGAGCGTGGGCCGATGGCGTTACGCTGCCGATCTGGGATTACTACGACCAGCTTTGCTTTGCGGCCTTCACGACGGAACTGCGTAAGCCAGAGAACAAGCCCCTGCTGGATTGGGCGCGCCCGCTAGCTAAACGACACGCAGTGCTGACCCAGAACACGGACTACTCGTTCTCCGGGCTGTTCTACCAGCTGCTCCAGTTTCCACTGTTCGCGCGCTTCCTCTCCGAAGATGCGGTGCATGGCGTTGATAAAGGCCGCGCGGCACGCAATCTGGGCACCTTCTCCAAACTACTTACCAAGTTCGAGTACCTGCATTTCGTCAGTGTGCTGAACCCCGAATACCTGGAAAAGAACATCCGTGACCTGTTCAACCAGTTCATGCGCTTCCTGGTGGACGGCGGAATCGGCGAATACGAAGACGAGGCCGAGTACGCACCTAAGGGCTGTGTTTCTTTCCTGACCATCCACCAGTCGAAGGGACTGGAATACCCGGTCGTCGTCTGCGGTTCGCTGGAGGCGGTACCGCGTACTCAATACAGCGCACTGGATGTGATGCTGGAGGACGGAGGGTACCTCTCCAAGGAGCGCTTTGAGCCACTTGACCGCATAAAGAGCTTTGACTTTTGGCGGCTGTTCTATACCGCTTTTTCTCGCGCGCAGAACCTATTAGTGCTCGCAGCGCAGGAAAAGCAAGGTCGCGGCAGGTCACCCTCAAAATACTTCCAGCGACTGTTCTACGAACTGCCAAGCTGGCGCAACATTGACCTCGCAGCCACACGCTACGAGGCCGTCAAACAGATCAACCTGAAACGTGAGTACTCGTTCACGTCGCATATCACCGTGTTCGAGAATTGCGCCGAGCAGTACCGTTTCTTTAAGGATCTGGAGTTCGCCGCGATCCGCGAAAGCCCGATGCTGTTCGGTACGCTGGTGCATCAAACCATCGAGGACATTCACAAGACTGTCCTGCGCGGCGAGGAAGGCAGCATCAGCTTAGATGCCATCAAGGCCTGGTTCTCTGCCAACTACGCATTGCTGTCCAAGAAGGAGCGCGTGTACCTCGCGCCCAGCTCACAGCAGGCGGCGCTGCTGCACGTGATGCGCTATTACGAGCGTGAGAATGGCCATTGGGACCGTATCAAGGAGGCCGAGGTCGAGATTTCGCTTGTCAAGGACCAGTACATCCTCAAGGGCAGCGTTGACCTCATTCGCGGCGAACACGACACGGTGGAGATCATCGACTTCAAGTCTGAGAAAAAGCCCGACATGGAGAAGGATCGCAGCCGAATCCAACAGTACCAGCACCAGTTGGAGGTGTATGCCCATCTGGTAGAGGAGCGCACAGGCCACAAGGTCAGCCGGATGCACCTGTACTACACAGGTGAGGATGGCGGGAACCCCTACGTCTCATTCACCAAGGACGACCGCGCCATCGGCAAGACAATCGCGCAGTTCGATGACATTGTGGCGCGCATCGAGCGGCAGGATTACCAAATCGCAGCACGCCCGGCCAAGCTGTGCCAGAGCTGTGATATGCGTGCCTACTGTGACAATAAAAATTGGAAATTCAGGAAAAACGACAAATGAAGAGAACCACAACACCTGCGCAAGAAAGCCTGCAACTGGCCACGCCCAACGGCGGCACGACCAACGGCGGCACGACCAACGTCGAGAAGTACGAGTTCGAGCCGATCAAGGGCTACCCAATGCTGAACTGGCGCGGCAAGCGTCCGTTCACCTCGACGCAATATTTCCCTGCGCAATTGAAGGAAGTCCACGGCGATGAGGTCGACGGGTGGCGAAACAAGCTTTTCTGGGGCGACAACCTTCAAGTGATGAGTCACCTACTGAAAACATACCGAGGAAAAGTAAAGCTCATCTACATCGACCCTCCGTTCGACTCAGGCGCTGACTACAAGATGCGGATCAGTTTGAGAGGCCAGATGGTCAACGGAGACAGTGCCTTTCTTGAGGAGAAGCAATATACCGATCTATGGACGAACGATGAGTATCTTCAGTTCATGTACGAGAGGCTCGTCCTATTAAAAGAACTATTGGCGGAAGACGGCACTTTCTACTTGCACTGCGACCCAACACGCGGGCACTACATCAAAATTCTACTTGATGACATTTTCAGCCAGTCGAGGTTTCGGAACGAAGTTGTTTGGACGTACAGCGGCGGCGCAGTGCCTGACACCGATTTCCCTCGCAAGCATGACACGATCTTCAGATATTCGAAGGGATCGTCGTGGACTTTTAATACGGTCTATCGCCCCTACAACGAACTGACAGCACAACGGATGCGCTCGATTCACAAAGGGGTAATGGTGGATGTTGACAGAGGAACCCCTATCACCGACTGGTGGACCGACATCAAGGTCCCCACCGGCCCCAGGAATAAAGAGAAGTCCGGCTACCCGACCCAGAAGCCACTGGCCCTATTGGAGCGGATTATCACCGTATCTTCCAATCCTGGTGATATCGTAATGGATGTCTTCGCAGGGTCCGGCACCACACTTCTCGCCGCACAAAAACTCGGGAGACGCTTCGTCGGGGCAGACATTAATCTTGCAGCCATTCAAACGACAACAAAACGACTTTTGAACGCAAAGAATCCTACACAGCCGGATTTTGAAGACGAGGAAGATGCGTCAGGTAGTGATGGTTGTGGGTTCGAAATCTACAACGTCAACCATTACGATATTTTCCGTAATCCCGTCGAAGCCAAGGAACTGCTCATCGAGGCGCTGGAAGTTCAGAAGCTGGAGTTCAGCACGGTTTTCGACGGTGAGAAGGACGGGCGCATGGTCAAGATCATGCCCGTTAATCGCATCGCCACTCGTTCCGACATGAATGAGCTGATCGCGGGCTTCGACTACAAGGCTTGGGAGCGTAAGCAAAACGAAAATCCGAACCGTCCGGTCGAGAAGATATCCCTCGTCTGTATGGGCCATGAACCAGACCTGGCTGCCCAATTGGAACTTGCTGCGAAACCTTTCAAGATCGACGTCGAAGTGGTGGACATCCTGCGCGACAAGGCCGATCTTGAGTTCAAGCGTGACTCTGAGGCGAAGGTTACTATCAAAAAGAGTGAACTTGTCATTGCCAAGTTCTACCCGATGAACCTGCTCCAGAAGCTGTCGATCCAGAAGGAGTCTGTCGGAGACTGGAAGGAGTTGGTCGAGAGCGTGCTGATCGATTGGAACTACGACGGTGCGGTGTTGCAACCCGCAGTGGTGGACATTCCGGCTAAGGACGAACTGGTCAAGGGTACGTATAAGGTGCCGGACGACGCGGGCACCATCCGCGTGAAGATTACCGACCTGCTCTCAGAATCATGGGAAGGGAGCGTTGGCAATGGCGACTAAACGCTCGGCAACCAAGACCAGTGCCAACGCCGTCAGCACGTCGGGCGTGTCGCTCAACTTCGCCTTCTTCCGCTTTCTGTGGAGGTTTTACCAGGACAACCGGGGTGCAATCCGACAGAACTACAAAGAGCTGACCCGTAAGTTTCTTGACTTCAACAACCCTGAGAAGAACCCAAAAGCGTTCCTTCGCCAGCCACAGTTCGAGGCGCTGGAAACCTACGTCTTCCTAAAAGAGTTTCTCGGCAACGCGAAGGTCGAAGAGATTTTCAAAGCGTGGTACGAGCGCAGCGGTAAGTTCGAGGGCCGCAAGTTTGGGTCGTTCCTCGGCACCGCCGGGCAGGAGATGTTCGAGTTCGGCGAAAGCGATGAGTTGGAACTGAACTCGTACAAGGTTTTGTTCGACAAGATGCGTAAGAACTCGCGCGTCTACCCGAACTACATCTTCGCGCTGACTATGGGCACTGGCAAAACCATCCTCATGGCGACTTGTATTTTTTACGAGTTCCTGCTGGGCAACAAGTTTGAGAAGGACGCACGCTACTGCCACAACGCGCTGGTATTCGCGCCGGACAAGACTGTGCTGCACTCACTGAAGGAGATTGAGTCATTCGACCTCACCCGAGTGGTGCCGCCGGAGTACGTCAACTTCCTGACCACGCACCTGCGTTTTCACTACCTTGAAGAGGCAGGTACGTCGCTGGATACGCTGGATCGCTCGCGCTTCAACATCATCGTCTCCAACACGCAGAAGATCATTCTCAAGCGCCAGCGCAAGGAAAAAACCTCCGTCGACAAACTGTTCGGTACGACTGGCGAAACGCTCACTGCCACTGGCGTCTATGCCGACGCTGCTGACCTTTACAACTTCGATCAGCCAGAAGAGGAAGGTGAACTTACCACCAACCAGCGCTTCGAGAAGCTGCGCCGCCTGGAGCAGTTGGGCATCTTTGTAGACGAGGCACACCACGCGTTCGGCAAGGCGCTGGCCAAGGATATGGGAGTTGGCGCGAAGGAAGCAGACACCAGTTTGCGCACCACCATCGACATCCTCGCAGCCACCCTCAACGCAGCGGGCACCCGAGTAGTGGCCTGCTACAACTACACTGGCACGCCCTACGTCGGGCGCGAGGTGCTGCCCGAGGTGGTTTATGCCTACGGCCTGAAGGAGGCCATTGAGAAGGCCTACCTCAAAAAAGTGGTTCTGCACGGCTACGGAAACACCCGCACTGACGAGTTCGTGGACATCGCCATCGAGGCTTTTCTGAAGGAATCTGGTGCGCTCCGTCCGGAGGGCCTATTGCCAAAGCTGGCCTTCTTTGCCGCCACCATCGACGAGTTGACTGGCGAGCTGCGACCAGCAGTCGAGCGCGCGCTGCTCAAGCACGGCATCCCAACATCGCGCATTCTGGTCAACGTCGGCGACGAAAAGCTAACAACCAACGACGACATCCGAGAGTTCAACCGCTTAGATACAGAAGGATCGGAGAAGCAGTTCATCTTGCTGGTCAACAAGGGGCGCGAGGGATGGAACTGTCGCTCGCTATTTGGCGTGGGTCTGTTCCGCGAGCCGAAGTCAAAGGTGTTCGTACTTCAAGCCACGATGCGCTGCCTGCGCGCCATCGGCGAGGCCCAGCACACTGGCCACGTCTTCCTCTCGGACGACAACCTCAACACCCTTAACGACGAACTGCAGCAGAACTTCCGTATCAGTGTTGACGATTTGCAGAAGACGGGCAGCGACAAGGAGCGCGTGGAAGTACGCGTGGTCGAGCCGCCAGTCAAGATCAAGCTGGTGCGAGTGCGAAAGCAGTACCAGATGCGCGAGAAGCAACCCGTACCGGGTCAGGAACTGGTGCCTGAGCGTGCCGACCGTGAAGCATGGAACACGCTCATCGAAAAATATCGGCTGATTGAGACGCAACAGGAAGGGCTGACCGCCGCCGATGCGGCACGCGCGTCTGGTAGCCGCACATTCGATCTGACGGCTCGCCGCGAAAAGCGAATGTTCTCGCCGATGACGCTAGTTGCGGAAGTGTCCCGCTACCTCAACCTCAGCCCACTTGGCATCGATGAACTTTTGGATGCCACAAAAGAGGGCACTGGTGAGCTGGTAGCAATGACCAATGAGTTCAACGAGCTGCTCTACGACGAGATCATCCCGCGCCTGTTCCGTCAGCTCTACGACCTTGACGAGTCGCAGCAAACAGAGGAGCACGAGGTTGATCTCATCAAGCTCCCGCCGAACGGCTATTACGAGGTAACTGCGGCCAAGGACAAGATCGTCCGCATGAACGACATGCAGATCAATGATGCGGAGCGCGCCAAGAGCTTCCACCTGGACACCTACTGCTTCGACTCCGGCTCTGAAAGCTGGTTATTCTGGGATCTGCTGCGAGAGCAACGCGTGAAAAAGGTCTACTTCACCGGGATGCTGACCCACGGCCAGTCCGACTTCTTCATTCAGTACATCGATCCGGATTCACGCACCGTTCGCAGCTACTACCCGGATTTCATCTTTCAGCGGGAGGAGCCAGATGGCAGTCTGAAGTACGTGATCGTGGAGGTGAAAGCCGACAACCAGATCGAGGATGCCGTGGTGCAGGCCAAGAAGGACTTCGCCCAGCAAATCGCGGTAGCCAGCGGAATGGAGTACCGCATCCTCAAATCGACTGACGCCGATAAGCGTCACTACCGTGTGCTGATGTAATAGCAACGTGTCCGAAGAAAAAAACGTATCACCAATTTTGGTGTGGGAGAAGATTTAATGGCAAAAAAAAGAATATCCAAAAGCACTTTGTCAATGTTCTTGCGCACAAAGTGCGACCGAGAGCTTTACTTGTCGCTGCATGAAGACTCGGAGCTTGCAGCACACGCTATGCCGGTTCCTCTGCAGGCACGTCCTGGAATCGGAGTTCTTCAAACAGCGGGACGAGATTTTGAGGATGAGCGGAATGACCAACTGATCCAGGCGTTTGGCAGTCTTGTAATCTTTCAGCCCGACAAGGCGGGCACAAACAAGCCGGTGAAAGCACCCCTAGTATCTTTGCTAGGTAAGGTCACGACTTTGCCATCGATCATCCTGCAAGGAAAATTTGATCCATCAGCTTTTCAAAATGCCATGATGGCAAATATCGGGCTTCAGCCTGGACAAATTTCCCAGGTTCCACCAATCGCTGGGCTAATACCGGACATCATCATTGTTCGGCGGTCGGCAATCGACGACGAAGAAGTGGGCCCGGATGGATGCAGGAGACCAATAAATTCAGCCACCGAGCATCGCCGCGCCTTAAGCATCATTGATGTAAAGCACACGAGCGAAGCCAACCCAAGCTATTCCGCAGAAGTTGCGCTTTACGCAATTTTTCTCGCCAACTGGATACTCGATCAAGGGTTACAGAATGACTACTTCGTAACCGTCCGCAGCTATTTATGGACCCGCTTCAAGCAAGGCCAATCTGCGTTCGAAGCATTGATTTCCAACACAGCGCCGTCAACCCCTAATCAGTATCTGGATGCACTGACTTCTGACAGCGAGGATGCGAACCTTCGTTTCTACCTGCCTACGGTTTTACATTTTTTCCGCGAAGATCTGCTTCGAGTCATTTTAATAGGCGATGCTTCATCCAATGGATGGGCAAGTCTCGAATGGCACGTCGACGGCCGTTGTAGCGCGTGCGACTGGCTTGGCCATGAGAAGTGGGCGAATTCGAATGACAAGGCACGCATTGCGGCATTGCCAACTCATTACTGCTATCCCGCAGCAAAGCTGATCGGGCACTTGAGTCAAATTTCTGGCATGACTCGTGGTGCAAGAAAAACGCTCCAGCTCAATGCAATCCACAACACAGCTGGTGCAGCCGCCGCACCTTCCGCACATCCCGCTTTTCAGCAACACAGTCACCTTAAGAAGGAGCGCAGCCGCATTCCAGCAAGAGCCAACGCGCTGATTTCCTCAACAACCACCATAGACAACTCTGCTGTGCTGGCAAGCTTGGCACCTGCGCCGCAACTCCATGTGGCCATAACCATCAACTTCGACCCCAGTGCCGGTCTGCTTACTGGCTTATCAATATTTGGTCGAGCGACAGCCTATATCAGCGGTCAACCTCCACGACAGTTCGCGACAAAATGCTTTGTTGTGGATCAGAAGAACCTATCGGACGAATGGGTCGCACTAGAGGGACTTCTGTCCACTTTGTCTGACATGGTGGATCAGGCCGAGGCATTTGTTCGCGCCGCAGGAAAAACGCCACTCACTGCACAGATCGCATTCTGGGAAAAGCGTCAGTTTGAAGAACTATGCGCAGCAATGGGGCGACACTTGCCCAGGGTACTGAGTCTGACTAACCGTAAGACCAAAGCATTAGCATGGCTATTCCCTGCTGATGAGCTAATTGCAAAGCCAGATGGCGCAGTCAGTCCATGTGTTGTTTTCGTTGACGAGGTTGTCCGACGTGTTGTTTTTGCACCGACTCCTCACGTCATTACCCTATTCGACACAGCCGAAACTTACTATTCCGGGCCGAACCCTGTCCGTTTGGGAGATGCTTTTTATCGTGAATTTCTGACCAACGGTATCCCGAGAGAGCGCATTTACGAGATCTGGAGCAACGTCACCACAATTAAGCGCGGCTCAGTAACGGTCCCTCGAAATACTGTTATTCAGGAATTCGGCAATGCACTAGAAAAGCAATGCCGTGCACTAAACAGTATCGTTGAGCGGTTACGCACTGATTTCAGGGGGCAGCTCAAAGCAAATGCACCTAAGCTGACTCTGTCGATCCCTCAAGGCAGTCGTAACGTTGCTTTTGACAGTAAATTATGGATTTGGTGGGAGGAGTTGCAGTTTCAGACTGGGAAGCTGGAATCCCACCAACGACTCGCACTCGATGCCGAGGCATTGGAGGCAAGCTATGAAGCCGTTCGGCTCACAAATGGGCAACCAAACGGGGTACCGAACGAGTACATCTTTGATGTCCTGCCCGGATCAACTGAAGCTAAGCTTGACGACAATAATGGGTTCCTTGCTTTAGGCAAAGAGGGCCAGGCAGGACTACCTTTACAACGCGGCAAAGACTTGATTTCGACCACCGCGCCTCCCTACTCAGGGCAAAACGATACCCTTCTCACGCCCTTGTGGTCAGCACTCTCAGTGACATTAGTGTCGTTCGACCGAGGCACGCGAAAAGCAGTCTTAAGACTGACGAATTGGCGTGAGGCAGCTTACGCTCCGTACTTGTTGGCCAATTCGAATGTTGATTTGTTGAACGATATTTTCGTTACTAAAGGCCAAGGCGCGTTCAAATGGTACGAGACCGTCAAGAAAATCCTCGTTGCCGTAGGCAATCCCGCGATTGCCCTGGCAGATATCAATGCAGCCACTGCAATGGGCGCCAGGCCAGTTACACCAGGCACCGACCCTTTGTCGCCACTTGCCCGCATCTTATGGGAAGCTGATTCTGTCCACGCTACTTCGGTCGTTTCCGCAACCCAAGCTGTATCGGTAGCAACCTATGCTAAGGCCAAGCATAACCTCAACAATAGTCAGTTTGACGCAGTCGCTCACGCGGCAGAAAAGGGACTGACAATCATTTGGGGACCACCGGGCACTGGAAAAACACAGACACTTGCAGGATGCATACATGGTCTTGTTCACGATGCGGTGAGTAGGCATCAGCCGATGAAATTACTGGTCGTGGGACCAACATACAAAGCCGTCGAGGAGATTATTGGCCGTGTTGTAGAGGCACTGGATAGCGATGCAACCTGTCCCGCGGAGATATTCGTTGGGTATTCGTCTTCGCAGATTCCTAAATCGGTGTTGGCTGTGAACCCGCATGTACTTGCTAAATCTTTCAACCTAAACCAAGCCAATCAAGAAACTCAAGACTGTCTCGCAAGTCTGGGTAATACCAACACCGTCACTATTGTGGCCACGGCGACGATGCAGGCTTATAAACTCGCAGAATGGATAACGGGCAATTGCGTTGCGCCCATTTTCGATGTCGTCATCATTGACGAAAGCTCTCAGGTCCAAGTAACCACCGCAATTTCACCATTGGCCACCCTCAAGCAGGATGCCCGTTTAATCATTGCCGGTGACCATCTCCAGATGCCACCGATCATGGCACTGGAACCTCCCAAGGGCTGCGAATATTTGGTGGGCAGCATTCAGAAGTACCTAATCGACCGCCCGTTTGGCAGCACCATCAATCAATGTCCGCTTGAAGAAAACTACCGCTCAGCCGAGGACATCGTTGCCTATGCCAGAACAATTGGCTACCGAGCGACGTTGCACGCATCAAACGCTGCCACAGCGCTTCATTTTTTGGCTGCCGTACCAACTCCATCTACTGGATTTCCTTTGGGGTTGCCTTGGTCACCTTTGTGGTCTCAAGTCCTTGATGCAAATAATAAGGTTTTGACGCTACTCCATGACGACGACCTGTCGTCTCAGAGCAATTCGTTCGAGGCCAAAATTGTCGCGGGTTTGACTTGGTGCATGAGGCAAACGGTGAGTGCGGAATTAGATGGACGAGGCGCAGTAATTCATGTAGCACCATCTCCCGATCAATTCTGGAAAAGTTGTATTGGGATTGTGACCCCCCACCGTGCCCAACGCGCACTGGTAGTTCGTGAATTGCGAGCGCTCTTTCCGTCCGATCCGCCAGAGTTAATCGAGGCAGCGGTCGATACCGTTGAAAAATTCCAAGGTGGCCAGCGGCACACAATCATCGTCACCTTCGGTGTTGGTGACGCCGATGTGATCATGGGTGAGGAAGCATTCCTCATGCAGCTTGAACGCACCAACGTGGCCATCTCACGCGCAATGGCGAAATGCTTGGTGATCATGCCGATGACGCTTGCTGGACACGTCCCCCAAGATAAGAAAGCTCTCGAAACAGCGCATGCAATCAAAGACTACGTCGATGAGTTTTGCAATCAAGAAGTTACGAATCAAATCACTTTTGGCACGACTTCGAAACAGGCAAAGCTACGTTATCACCAATAGCCTTGAAAGGATTAGACGCGCTCGACGTGAAAGTCAAACTCCACTGCAGCAGCAGAATCAGTTTTCATCTGATTTGCTTGCCGCTTGCCTACATCTGCTGACTTTGCAGAGCGGGTAGACACCAAGCGCCAATCAACTCCGGATTCATCCAGCGAGTCTCTGAAGAGTTTCTTTGCATCAACCAGCGCGGACGGAATTATTCCGAATCGGACGTACAGGTGAAGCGATTCGGACGATGCTGCGCTGTTGGCAATATTCTTCCAAACTCTTCCAAGCGAAGCTGCAAAGGCCTTCTGCCCGCCGTGATCAAGTTGCGGGCCAGCTGAATAGTCAATGGAATCAGGTCCACCCAGGAACCAGTTTCTTAGCCATTGATCCTGAACATACGTCCGCATCCCGTAATAAGGCGGAGACGTGATCACAATAGAGGGCACGGTGCTGATCGATTGGAATAACTCTTCCGATTGAGCATCGCCATGCAAGACATGAGAAATAGGACAAGGAGATGCTTGTTCAAGTCCCGCCAAGCGTTCGATCTTGCGACGAAGCACGCGGAGCACATCAATCTTTGGCGCTATAAGATCGCGCTCCTTCCAGAATCTCACAGCGTAGTCAGGCTTTGACGCGTAAGTCCTCGGCATTTGGTTTGAAAAGTAGCCCGCATTCTCGACATGTTTGGAAATTGGGCCATGCAAACATCCAAGTGCCGCAGCGCGCAAAATAGACGATGCATCTGTTTCATCATCGAGCCCGAGCAATCCCTCGCGCAGGGCGCAAATATCACTGAGCGTCGATTTGTGATAGGCCGAACGGAAAAACGGTGTATCTGGCAATTCCGCCGGGTTGATATCTAAGATCAACTTTGCGGCAAGCTCAAGAGGAGCCTCAATGTCACAGGTCGCGAGCTTAGCTTTTGCAATAGCGACCGCAACTGGAGAGGAATCGATTCCCCAAGCACTCAAGCCAAAAGTTCTTGCAGCAAACAGCGTGGTACCTCGACCACAAAATGGATCGAGAACAACTGGCTTGTCCATTTTGTGTTTCTTGAGCACCTTTGATGGATACTCAAGCGGAAACATCGTGAAATAGGGGCAAATTGCGTTTAGTGCATTTTCTTTGCTGTATGCGAGTGCCACGGTTTTGGTTCTTGTAATGTGCGTCGTTTTGCTATATAAGTCACAGTTTACACGGCTATCTTCGAACGGGGTACGGCTGGGCGACATGTTTTTAAACTCCTCTGGATAACAACAAGCATTCATCCTCTCTTCGGGCAGTAAGTCCCGGCAGAACCTTCCCACCTCCATACACCCACCGGCGCAGTTCCTGCCCGGCAGCAACCCAATCTCGTTGATTCACCCGTTGCCGTAACGTCGATGTCTGTAGCCGTCCCGCACCAAGATTGAACGTGAAGTCGACAATGGCTGCCAGCCGCAATTCAGACTCCATGGCTAGCACTGGGCAATATCGAAGTGTGGCGGTGAGCGCTGTCATCAGGTCTTGGGCCAGGTATGCCTCAGCCTCAGTCCCAGTGATCGGCGGGTGGTCTGGCCTGCACAAATGTCCAAACCCGATGGTGTGATACCCGGCTGGGCAAATATAGGGATGAGCTCGGCGCATAGGATCATTTTTCGGCACTCGATGGAAGCCTTCGAAGCGCTTGGCAAGCGCGATTGCTTGTGGTGGCACTTGGATCAGACGTGCTTCCATGTCACCCCCGCCTTTGCCATTCCAATTGCTGACTTTGATATGCCGAGCTCTTTTGCGAGCTGTCGATGACTGCGGTGATCAGTTCGAATTTCGGAAACCAGTTGTTCTGTTAATCGTGCTCGTGGATGACGCGTGCCGCGAGGTGGATTGCCGCGTCCCTTGGCACGCATGTCTTTCAGATTATCGGATTGAGAGCCGACAAACATATGCGATGGATTGACGCAGGCTGGGTTATCACAGCGATGGCAGAGAAGCATTCCAACTGGGATGATGGCGATCAACAGTTCATAAGCCACTCGATGGGCGAGGTAAAAACGGCCGTCGTCACCCATGATTTTCCCGTATCCACCTTGTTTGGTCGATGCCAGCCACGTCCAACATTCATCTTGACCCCGGACCTCAACCTTTTTCCAAAAGCGATCAGCCAGCGAATGAGCATGATGGCGTTCAGTTGCGTGCATCACGACGCTCCCATACTCTGCCGACGTACCAAAAATTCAGTACCCCAGCCCACAAAGCCTGATCGGCATCAGTCCAAGCGGCCAGCGTTGCCGCGCCCCAGCCAGCC
>Ga0100377_1001715_pt1 | contig 18803 bp, 10 predicted proteins | sample CryGeymeta201501_FD_83664 | JGI IMG/M metagenome (GOLD analysis project Ga0100377, IMG submission 83664) | Groundwater microbial communities from Crystal Geyser aquifers in Utah, USA - Crystal Geyser metaG 2015-01 | ecosystem: Environmental > Aquatic > Deep subsurface > Groundwater | place: USA...
CCCACCGGCAGGTCCACCACCGTGTGGTTGTGCGTGCCCGCGGCCACCGTGCCCGCGCCGGTTCCGATGGGCAGCCGGGCCACGTCGAACGTGCCGGTCGTCACGTCCGCAGCGTCGTGAACATGTACATGCGTGTGCCCGTTCGCAGCACCGCAGCCCCAGGCAGCCCCGTCCCAAACGGCGATCTGGCCGAGCGCGCAGCCGATGTCCGGCATCTCGCCGAGGCCCGCGGGCACATCCAGCAGGTCGTTCCACGACACATCCCCGACCACCGCGCCCGTGCCGTCGATCACGACGTCGCCGTTCACGCGCACCTCGCTCACGTCCACGGTGCCACCAGACACCGAGCTCGCGAGGATCGCGTACGGAACCGAGCTGAGCGGCAGGCGGCTCGGGAGCTCGAGGCCGCCGTCGACCGCGATGCCGAGGTAGAGCACGCTGCCATCGAAGACGCTGGCCTCCAGCGGTGTGCTGTCGCCCAAGAGCACCTGGAAATAACCTGTATCAAAGGTCACATCGCGAGTCTCAGACCACACAGGCGCGCCGCCGCTCGCGTCGGCGTAGAGCGCGAGCGCCACCGGGTGGCTGCCGTCGAGCGGGAGCCCGCCCGCGTCGAAGAGGCGACCTTGGTGCGCGAGCGTGAGGGGCACCGCGCTCGCGGGCGCGGCGAAGCAGAGCGAAAGGGAGAGCGCGAACAAGAACCGGGACATGGGGGAGCTCCATAGCATCGGGCGACGGCGAAATCGCCCCAGCATACACCAACAGGATGGCCTCGAATCGAGCACCCCCCCGACTAGGATGGGGTCGAATCGAGCACTCGCCCGTCGGACGCAGCATCACGCCACGATAGAACGCCGACAATAACGACGCGGTCTCGGCCCACCGCGCCCAACCGCTCGATTCGACCCCATCCTGATGCCCCCACCGCTCGATTCGACCCCATCCTCATAGAACGCGGCGCTCAGACGTCCACGTCAAGGCCCAAGCGCGTGCCCACCGCGAGCAGCGTCTCCAGGTCGATCTTCGTCTTCTCAAGGCGCACGAGCTTGGCGTCAAAGGAGACATTCGCCGCACCGCGCAGGTCGGTGCGCCCGAGCGAGGCGTGGTTGAAGTTCGCGCCGTGCAGGTCGCTCCCCGCGAAGACCGCGCGATCGAGCTTCGCGTTCGAGAAGTCCGCGTCGTGCAGGCGGCAGTCGGCGAACTGCGTGCGCGCGAGGCCCATGCGGGAGAAGCCGCAGTAGTCGAGCAGACACGCTTGGAAGCTGACGCTCAGCATGATCTGCAGCAGCGCGGCGAAGTCAACGCCGAGCACGCGGCAGCGCTCGAAGCGCACGCCGTTGAGGGTGCTGCCGGTGAGCCGCGCCCCGCTGAGATCGCAGTCGACGAAACGGCAGCTCGAAAACTGGCAGCCGCGCAGGACGGCGCGCTCGAAGCGGCAGCCCGTGAACACGACGTCCTCGAACTCCGCGCCGTCGAGGGTGCGCTCCGCCAGGTTCAACCCGTCGAAGACCACGCCGGTGTAGGTCTCTCCGTCCTCCAGCTCCATGACCGCCTCGCAGCCCTGCCCTAGCGCCTTCACGCCCACGCGGCCGCTCACTTGCGCAGCGCGGACGCCCCGAGCCGGATCGCCTCGAAGCCGAAGCGCGCGCGCACGTCGTCGATCGCGCGGCCCACCTGCGGCGGCGGCTCCTTGCCGAGCGGGAGCGCCAACTGGGTGTCCTCGCCGACCAGGTTGGAGAGCCCGACGCCGAGCAAGCGCACGCCGCGCGCGGGGTCGAGGACCTCGGCTAGGAGCTCCAGCACGCACGCGTAGACCTTCGCCTCCACGTTGGTGGGCGGGATGGTGCGGCTGCGGGTGAGCGTCTCGAAGTTGGAGTAGCGCAGCCTGAGCGTGACGGTCCGCGCCCGAGCGCCCCGGCTGCGCGCCCGCCAGCACACGCGCTCCGCGAGCGAGCACAGCTGCCCCTCCACCCGCACGCGCTCGCGCACGTCCTGACCGAAGGTGCGCTCGTTGGAGATCGAGCCCACCGTGAGGTGCTCGGGGTCGTGCTCGCGAAAGGCCGGGCGATCGCGACCAATGCGCTGCGCGCTCGTGGGGTGCAGCGCCTGCTCGACGCGCTCCGTGGTGCGACGAAAGCGCGCGCGCCGAGGGCCCTCGGGAAGGCTGAGCAGCTCGCCCAGCGTGTGAACCCCCGCCTGGTTGAGCTCCTCCGCCGCCACCGGGCCGATGCCGGGGAAGCGCCGCACCGGCAGCTCGGCGACGAAGGCGCGCTCCTCGCCCACGCGCACCATGCGCACGCCAGCCGGCTTCGCGACGTTCGACGCCATCTTCGCCATCGCGCGCGTACAGCCGATGCCCGCGCTCGCCGGCAGGCCGATCTCCACCTGAACGCGCTCGCGCAGCTCCCGCACGATCCGCTCGATGGCGGCGTCGTCATCGGCGTCCGCCGCCCGCCGATAGAGGCGCTCGCAGCCGCTAAAGTCAAGGTAGAACTCGTCGATGCTCGCGGTGCGCACCTCGGGTGTGTAGCGCTCCAAGATCGCCTTCACGCGCTGGGCGTAGGCCCCATAGACCCCCGACGTGCCCCGCATGAAGACCGCGTGCGGCGCACGCCGAACCGCCTCGGCGATGCCCATGCCCGAGCGCACCCCAAACGCGCGCACCTCGTAGCTGCAGGCGGTGACTACGCCGCGCGACCCCGGCAGCGCGCCCACGACCACCGGCTTGCCGCAGAGCTCGGGGTTGAGCAGGCGCTCCACCGACACAAAGAAGGTGTCGAGGTCGAGACAACACAAGCGCGCGCGGGGACCACTGAACACGCGTACTCCACCTGAACTCATGTACGGTGTTTTGGCGACGCGCGCAAGTCCACGGGGCAGTACAACCCACTCCGCAGTCCGTTCATGACAGCGTCCCCCCGCCTCACCGGCTAGACTGCGCCCCTCTCGGAGGACCCCCTGTTGCGCGCCATCGCCCTCATGCTCGCTCTCACCGCCTGCGCACCCTCGCCGAGCGAGCCCAGCGACACCCGCGACGATCCGCTCCCCACCTCGCCGATCTACCCGGTGCGCACCCTCTGCCTCGCAGGCGCCTACCTCATCACCGACGGCGGTAACCCGTGGTTCGAGGCGATCTGCCGTCAGACCGAGGGCGTCATCGAGGACTGCGCCGGCGACCGCTGCGAGGCGCTCTTCGCCATCGCCGACGTGCCCCACACCCTCGACGTGCTGGTCGAGGCGCTCGACACCGACCACAGCGGCGTGGTGGACGACGACGACGCCCCCGTCCACCTGCAGGTGCTCGCGTACTCGTGGGGCGGCGCGAACGCGCTTCGCACCTTCGATCTCACCGCCGATCCGCGCTTCGGGGGCAGCCGCGTCTACTTCGACGCCACCGTCACCATCGACCCCTACCGCCCGCTGGAGGCCGAGCGCTTGGAGCCCACGCCCTCCCACCGCCGCGTCTGGAGCTACCGCCACAGCGTCACGCCGCACGGGGACTGCTCCGCCCAAGCGCTCGCGGGCCCCTACCGCGGCATCCCCGTCAGCTGCCCCGACGGCCGCCGCTGCGTCGACTACGACCTCTCGCTGGAGCCCGGCCGCACCTACCCCGGACCGTGGGGCGGCACGCAGACCGGCGCGCAGCTCGGCCACTGCACCATCGTGCCCGCCGTCGCCGACCTCGCCCTGCACAACCTCGCGACCTGGGAGGACGCGCCGGAGCTGGAGCCGCTGGTCACGAGCCGGTAGCGCTACCTGCCCGCCCGGCGCACGTCCCCGAAGCGCTGGGTGACCTTCTGTGTGTCCAGCCACTCCAGCAGGGGGATCGCCGTCTTTCGCGAGAGGCCGCCCGAGAGCTCCTTAAACTCCGGCGCGCTCAAGGTGTCGTGGCTCGCGAACCAGCCCCGCACCGAGCTCACGAGCGCGGTCAGCGGCGCCGGGCTCACGAAGCCCACGCCGGCCACCGTGCGCACCCGCCCCGCCTCCTCGGCGAGGCGCAGCAAGGACGCCACCTCCGCGTCGTCGAAGGTCGCGTAGAGCGCCTTCGGCTCCATCCCCACGAGCCCCGCCGCGCTGATCCGCTCTACCACACGATCCTGGAGGTCTCGCTGCGCTTCGGAGAGCTGCACCTGAAAGCCGGCCATGCGCAGCAGCGGCCCGTCCGACGCTGCCATCTTGGAGCTGATGAGGCGCTCCACGAGCCCGTCGAAGACCTTGTCGCTTAAGTGCCCCAGGCGCTCGCGCTTGAGCTCGCGGCGGTGCGCGCCGAGCTGCAGCGGGTTCGCGCCGTGAAAGGCCGCGAGGGCGTCGAGCAAGAGGCCCGTGAGCCGCCCCACCACCCGCGGCGCGAAGACGCGGTCGCCGAGCACCTGCCCGCCCTGCCCTCCGCGCGAGGCCCAGGCCTTCGGGTCGAGGCCCGCTTCCCCCGCGCGCTCCAGCCAGACCAGCCGCTCTCCGGCGTGCAAGCGGCTTAATTCGCTCACCCAGGCCTTGCGGTCCTTGCCGCGCATGCGCCGCGTCCACGGGTCGACCACCACGCCGCCGCCGAGGGTCTGCGCGGGCGAGGGCCGCCGCAGGATGAAGCGGTCGCGGGGCAAGCAGGGCAGCGGCCCATCCAGGCGAAGCTGCGCCCAGACCGAGCGCCCAGGCTGCAGCTCCTCGATGGGGTCGGCGAAGAACAAGCGCCCGAGGCGCTCCGCGGTGCCCAGCAGCACGCGCACCGAGGCGCCGTCCGCGAGGGGCGGCGCGTCCGCGAGGTGCTGGTAGCGCACGTCGAGCATGAGCGGCTCAGGGACGTCGCCCTTCGCTAAGAGCACGCCACGGCCTACCTGTTCGGGGTCGAGGCCCGCGAGGTTGAGCGCCACCCGGCTGCCGGCCTCGGCCCGAGGCACCGAGACCCCGTGGACCTGCAGGCCACGCACGCGGGCCGTGAGCGCGCCGGGGAGCAGCCGCAGCGTGTCGCCCTCGGCCACCGTGCCTGACCAAGCGGTGCCCGTGACCACCGTGCCAAAGCCCGCGCGCGAGAAGGCCCGGTCCACCGGCAGGCGAAAGGGCGCGTCGACCGCGGCCGCGCTCGCCCCCGACCCTTCGGCCGTGAGCGCCTCCAGCGCGGCGATCACCGCGTCGCGCCCGAGGCCCGTCACCGAGGAGAAGGGCAGGACCGGAGCGCCCGCTAAGGACGTCCCGACCAGCCGATCCGCGACCTCCGCGACCGCCAGCTCCAGCAGCTCCGCGTCCACCAGATCGGCCTTGGTCACCACGACCAGGCCGCGCTTCACCCCGAGCAGGTCGAGGATCGCGAGGTGCTCGCGGGTCTGCGGCATCACGCCATCGTCCGCCGCCACGCAGAGCATCGCCGCGCCCACGCCCGCCGCCCCGGCGATCATCGTGCGCACCAGCCGCTCGTGCCCAGGCACGTCCACAAAGGCGCAGCGCGCGCCGCTCGGCAGGGTGAGCGCCGTAAAGCCAAGCTCAATCGTGATCCCGCGCGCGATCTCCTCGGGGAGCGCGTCCAGATCGACGCCCGTGAGCGCCCGAATGAGCGAGGTCTTGCCGTGATCGATGTGGCCCGCGGTGCCGATCACCAGCGCGGAGTCGGACATGAAGCCCTCCGGTGAGTGGTTCCGCACCCTACAGCACCATGGCCTCGCTGTGGTCGAAGGCGCGCCCGAGGGCGAAGGGCGCGAGGCTCACGTCCGCGTCGCCGAGCCGCAGGTGGTCGACGGGGCCGCCCGCCTCGGCGAGGGCGAGGCCGACCGCCGCGGTGAAGGGCCCGAGCATCGCGCCGTGGCCCGAGAAGCCCACGAGCCGGATGAGGTTGTGCAGCGCGAGGTCGTAGCCGAGGTAGGGGTTGTGGTCCGGCGTGGTGGCGTAGAAGCCGGCGGTGGTGGCGACGACCCCCGCGAGGGAGCCGAGCATGGGCACGGCCTCGGCCGCGTCGCCCCAGACGCCATAAGGCACCGCCTCCACGCCCGAGGTGTGGGCGAAGGGCGGCTCGATGCGGTCCTGCTCGTCATCGGTGAAGCGCGGCTGCGGTGGCGTGTCGTGCTTCTTGCCGAGCAGCAGCGTGTCGGCGTTCTCAGGGCGAAAGTAGGCGCCGGTAGGCGCGATGCACAGCGGCATGGCGGAGAGCACGCTCGCGCTCACGTCGGGGCCGCGCCGCAAGAACCAAAGGTAGCGCTTGAGCGGATCGACGGGCAGCGGCGACGCGCCGAGCGCGGCGCCGAGGCGCAGCGTCCACGCGTTGGTGCAGTCGAGGAACAGATCGGCCGCGTAGGTGCCGCGCGCCGTGTGCACCGCTTGCAGCCGCCCGCCCTGCGCCGCGCCGCCCACGACCCGCGCCCGCTGCACGACGGTCACACCCAAGCGACGCGCGTAGTCGGCCGCGTCGTTGTAGACGATCTGCGGCATCAAGAAGCCGTCGGTGGGGCAGAAGGTGCCGCCCACGAGCGCCTCGCCGTCCGCCCACGGGAAGGCGTCGCGCAGGGCCTGGCCCGCTAGGGCGCGGACCTCGGCGAGGCCCGCCGCTCGCTGCACATCCACGCGCGCCACCGCAGCGGACCACGCCGCAGCGTCGTCGTAGAGGAAGAGGTAGCCGCTCTGCACGATGGGGATGTTGTTCGCGCCGGACCACCGCGCAAAGTCACGGTAGAACGCGACTGAGTAGCGCATCGCCCGCACCGTGTCGGGCGTCGAGAACTGCTGGCGAATGCCCGCCGCCGAGCGCGAGCTGGAGCCCGCGCCTAAGTGCGCGCCCTCCAACAGCGTGACCCGAAAGCCCGCCTCCGCGAGGCGGCACGCCGTGAGCGTGCCCGTGATGCCTCCGCCAATGACCACCGCGCTGCGATCGGACATAGGAGCTCCTGACCCGTTCAGCTTACCGCAGCGCGGGGCGGCGTGGCAGGAGACGCCTCGCCGCGAGGCTTTGCGCGACCCTGTTCGCTCGCGCCCGTGGCGCGCTCGACGCGCCGTCGACAAGGCGCAGTATCGGTTAGCGTGGCACCAAACCGCCTCACAGTCCCGGACGACCCCATGCCCCGACTCACGCCGGACAAGCTCGACGAGCTCATCCTCGACTGCCTCGCCGCCGCCGACGACGAGCTCTCCCCCACCGTGCTCGCGGGCGCGCTCCACCAGCTGGGGGCCAGGAACGCGGCGGGCCGTGCGCTGACCGCGAGGGACCTCGCGCTCCCGCTCAAGCTGCTCATGGGCGAGCACATCTACGAGCAAAACGTGCGCGTCGGACACGTCGCGGAGCGCGCCGAGGACCGCCGCCGGCTCCTGATCCGCACCGGGCGCTATGACGAGGTCGCCGCGGCGGTGGCGCACGCCGAGCCGCTGGTGACGCGATCCCTCAGCTACTACACGGCCTACGAGCGCGCCTACCACTTCACCGCGAACCGCCCCGGCACGGTGCGCCGAGAGCTGCGGCGCGCCATGCGGCGGGGCGAGGTCGACCTCGCCGAGTCGATGCTCGCCCACTGCGACGTCGACCTCGCCACGTGGTATGCGTCCCCGCTCGAGGTCGCGGAGATACAAGCGCTTCCACAGCGTCTCGCGCTCGAGGTGATGAGGGACGTCGCTGAGATCCCGCACATTGCCGCGACCTCAGTCGTCGGCCTGCGCGAGCTCCTCGAGCTCCTCATCGCCCGTGACGACGCGCCCGAGTACCTCGCACTGCGCGCCGAGATCGACGCGTACGCGGGCCTGGACACCAGCGCCTACGCGGACCGCTTGGCCCCCGAGGACCTCGGGACGGTCGCGCTCTCGGCCCTCCAGCAGGGCGACACCAAGCGCGCGGTCACGCTCTTCGCGAAGGCCGTCGCAGCGCGCCGTAAGGTTAACGGCTCCTCAAAGGCCACCGACGCGAGCCCCTGCGGCTTGTTCGCGCCGCTCGCGTATTTGAGTCTCGGCGACGCCACGAGGCACAAACAGGGGCTACGCCTGCTGGAGCTCGGCGGGCCCGAGGGGTCCGTCGTCGACACCGACGAAGCGGGCTGGCCCTTCCTCGAAGCGCTTGAGACGGGCGCGCCGCTGCCGAGCGACGTGCCGACCCACCCTGTCGGCGCGCTGATCGCGGGCCTCACGATGCGCTGGAGCGGGCGTGACCTGCCCGAAGGCCGGCTCGAAGAGGCCGAGGCCTGGGCCACCCGCTGCGGCTGGACCTGGGTCGCCGACGAGCTGCGGCACGTGATCGACGACGACGGCGAGGGGCTGCTCGCCCTGCGCACGGTGCAGACGGACTGGGAGCGGCGCATGGACGCGGTGCTCCAGCTGCTCGGCGGCAAGCCCAAGGCGCCCGAGGAGAAGAAGAGCCGCCTCATCTGGACGCTGACGGTCTTCGGTGCGAGCCTGAGCCTCGAGGCGCGCGAGCAGACGCGCCAGCGCACGGGCTGGAGCGGCGGGCGGGCCGTCAGCAACGAGCGCCTCACCGGCGCAAGAGGCACCCCGCCCCCCATGACAGACGAGGACCGCGCCTTGGTCGCCGCCCTTCGCACCCGCACCTACCGAGGTTGGAGCGGATATAACGAAACCGAGTGGGTGTGGTCCGCCGCCATCGCGTGGCCCGCGATGATCGGCCACCCGCGCCTCGTCAGCCGGGACGGCGCCACGCTCACGGTCGTCGAGCGCAAGCCGCGCTTGGTCGTCACGAAGACGAAGCGCGGCTCGCGGGTGCGCGTGGAGCCGACGCCCAACGAGTCCCTCGTCGTCACCCCCGTGGGGGACCGCGGCTACGAGGTGACCTCGTTCACCCCCACCCAGCTGGAGCTCTACAAGCTGATCTCAGCCGGGTTCGAGGTCCCGAAGTCCGGGGCCGACGCGCTCAAGACCCTGATGGATGCTGCGTCTCAGCACTTCGAGACCACTGACGTCAGCGCCCAGGCCGAGCTCGCCGGCAGCCCTGACACTGTGGTGCTGCTGCGGCCGGTCGGCCAAGGCCTCTCCGCGGAGCTGGTCGTGCAGCCCCTCGGCCAGGACGGCCCCACCCTGCACCCGGGCGTCGGCGGCGCCCTGGTGCTCGCCACCAAGAACGACGCGAGCGTGCGCGTGCGCCGCGACCTCAAAGCAGAGCTCGAAGGCGCTCAAGCAGCCTCAGCGCTCTTGGATGGCTGCGCGAACTTCGACGGCGCCCTCTTCCTCGCCCCCGACCCGCAAGACGCCCTCGCCCTGCTCGCCGCCGCCCACGACGCGGAGCTGCGCGTGCTCTGGCCCGACGGCGCGAAGCTGCGCTTGGTGCGCCCCGACGCCAAGCGCTCCATGTCGGTCAGCGTCACGAGCGCCTCCGATTGGTTCGAGGCGCGCGGCGAGCTCGCCTGCGACGACGGGCAAGTCCTCGCGTTGGACGCCCTCTTGAGCGCCGTGCTCCGAAGCTCTGGGCGCTTCGTCACCCTGGACGACGGCACCTACCTCGAGCTCTCCGAGCGGCTGCGCCATCAGCTCGACGCGCTGGGCCGGGCGGCGAGACGCAAGCGCGGTCGCGTCGAGCTGCACGCCCTCGCCTCGGACGCCCTCGCGCCGCTGGTCGCCGACCTCAGCGCCACCGTGGACGCGGGTTGGACGGAGCGGCAGGCGCGCCTCGCCGCCCTGCCCGCCGCGCCCGCCGTGCCGCGCGACCTGCAAGCCACCCTCCGCGGCTACCAAGAGGACGCGTTTCGCTGGCTCGCCCGGCTCGCCGAGGTGCCAGCAGGCGCGATCCTCGCCGACGACATGGGCCTTGGAAAGACGCTCGTCGCCCTCACGCTGCTGCTGCACCGCCGCGCCGACGGCCCCGCCCTGGTGCTCGCGCCGACCTCGGTGGCTGGCAACTGGGAGCGCGAGGCCCGCCGCTTCGCGCCCACGCTCAACGTCCACATGCTGCGCGACGGTCAGCGGGCCGAGCTGCTCGCGGGGGTTGGGCCCGGCGACGTGGTGCTCGCGAGCTACGGCCTGCTGCTCACCGAGGCGGACGCCCTCAAGGCCGTGTCGTGGTCGACCCTCGTGCTCGACGAGAGCCAGGCCCTCAAGAACCCTTCGACAAAGCGTCATAAAGCGGCGACGCACCTCGCGGCGCGCATGCGCCTCTCGCTCACCGGCACCCCCATCGAGAACCACCTCGGCGAGCTGCACGCACAGTTCGCGCTGGTGAACCCGGGCCTGTTCGGCGCCGTGAAAGACTTCCGCGACAGCTACCAAAAGCCCGTCGAGGCCGGCGATCGCGACGTGGGGCGCCTGCTCCAGCGCGCCGTCTCCCCCTACCTGCTGCGCCGCACCAAGGCCGAGGTCCTCGACGACCTGCCCGCGCGCACCGAGGTCGACGTGCTCGTGGAGCTCGAGCCCGCCGAGGCCGCCTTCTACGAGTCGCTGCGCCGCCGGGCGCTCGAGGCGCTGGAGCCGAGCGACGGGCGCCCCGCCAACCCCATGTCCGTGCTCGCCGAGCTGACGAGGCTTCGGCAGGCGGCCTGCTCGCCCCGCCTCATCGACCCGAGCCTCCCGCTAGAGGGCCCCAAGCTGCGGGCCTTCATCGAGATCGTCGAGCGCCTGCGCGAGGGTGGGCACCGCGCCCTCGTGTTCTCGCAGTTCGTCGCCCACTTGAGCCTGCTGCGCGCGTGGCTCGACGCCGAGCAGATCCCCTACGGCTACCTGGACGGCAGCACCCCCTCCCGCGAGCGCGATCGGCAGGTGGAAGCGTTTCAAGCGGGCACCGGCGACCTCTTCCTCATCAGCCTCAAGGCGGGCGGCGTCGGCCTCAACCTCACCGCCGCCGACTACGTCGTGCACATGGACCCGTGGTGGAACCCCGCGGTCGAGGACCAGGCCTCGGACCGCGCCCACCGCATGGGGCAGACGCGCCCGGTCACCATCTACCGGCTCATCGCCAAGGGCACCGTCGAGGAGCCGATCCTGGCGCTGCACCACCGCAAGCGCGCCATCGCCGATGACCTGCTCTCGGGCGCCGACGTCGCCGCCAAGCTGACGGCGGAGGAGCTCGCGGAGCTGCTGCGCGGAGGTGGCGCCGCGAAGGAGTGACCCGACCGAGGCGCCATCGCGTTACACGCGCGAGACCAGGAGGTCATCACCTATGCGCGCTTTTGCCCCCAGCTTGCTCCTCGCTCTCAGCACCCTCGCCTCGGCCGCCGAGCCCACCTTCGCCGAGGCGCTCGAGTCCTCGCTCGACCGCACCGTCGACCCCTGCGCGGACTTCTACCAGTACGCCTGCGGTGGGTGGATCGCGAACACGGTGCTGCCCTCGGACAAGAGCCGCTACACGCGCAGCTTCTCCGTCATCGCCGACCGCAACGAGGAGCTGCTCCACGGCCTCCTGGAGCAGGCCGCCAAGGATCCGGGCGACGACGCCAACCTCGCCAAGGTCGGCGCCGTCTACGGCAGCTGCATGGACGAGGCCGCTGTGGACGCCGCTGGCGTCACCCCCATCGAGCCGCTGCTCGCGCAGATCGACGCCGCCACGGACCTCGCGGGCCTCGCGCACCTCATGGGTGAGCTCGCCCTCGTCGACGTCTCCATCCCTGTCGGCATCGGCGTCTACGGCGACTTCGACGACCCGAACCTCAACATCTTGCACATGGGCCAGTCCGGCCTCGGCCTGCCCGACCGCGACTACTACCTGGAGCTCGACGAGGACGGCCAGAAGCTGCTGAGCGACTACCAGGCCCACGTCGCCCTGATGCTGCAGAAGCTCGGCGCCTCCGCCGAGCAAGCGACCGCCGACGCCGCCGCCATCGTCGCCTTCGAGGGCCAGCTCGCCGCGGTGCACCTGCCCCGCGCCGATCTGCGCGACCCCACGCTCAACTACCACCGCGTCGAGCGCGAGGGCGCCGTCGCGCTGTTTAAGAGCTTCCCCCTCGATCAGGTCTTCGCGGGCATGGGCTACGCCGACCTCAAGCAGATCAACGTCGAGCGCCCCGAGGTCTTCGAGGCCACCGACAAGGTGCTCGCCGCCACGGAGCTCGCCACCCTCAAGGCCTACCTGCGCTGGCACCTGCTCGACGCCACGGCGGGCTCGCTCTCCTCCGACCTCGTGGCGGCGGACTTCGCCTTCTTCGGCAAGCGCCTGCGCGGCCAAGCGGAGGACCGCCCCCGCTGGAAGAAGTGCGTCGGCGTCACCCAGGGCCACCTCGGCGACGTGCTCTCGCAGCTCTACGTCGAGCGCGCCTTCGCGGGCGAGAGCAAGGCCAAGGCCGACGAGATGATCCTCGACATCGAGACCGCCTTCCAGAACGGCCTCGACGACCTCGCGTGGATGGACGACGAGACCCGCGCCCGCGCCAAGGAAAAGGTCGCGACGCTCGACAATAAGATCGGCTACCCCAAGAAGTGGAAGGACTTCTCGGGCTTGAACGTCGCCGAGGGCGGCTACTTCGACAAGGTCCTCGCGATGCGCCGCTTCACCTCGACCTTCGAGCTGAACAAGGTCGGCAACGCCGTCGACCGCGACGAGTGGTTCATGTCCGCCAGCGACGTGAACGCCTACTACAACCCGCTCGCCAATGAGATGGCCTTCCCCGCCGGCATCCTGCAGCCCCCCTTCTTCGACGCCAGCTTCCCGGCCGCCGCCAACTACGGCGCCATCGGCATGGTCATGGGCCACGAGCTCACCCACGGCTTCGACGACACCGGCGCCATGTTCGACCCCCAGGGCAAGATGGTGCAGTGGTGGGCCCCCGAGGCCACCGAGCGCTTCAAGGAGGCCACCGACTGCGTGGTCAACCAGTACGACCGCTACGAGGTCCAGCCGGGCCTCGCTGTGAAGGGCGAGCTGACCCAGGGCGAGAACATCGCGGACCTCGGCGGCATCAAGGAGACGTACGACGCGTACCACCTCTGGGTCGACAAGCACGGCGCCGAGCCCGAGCTCGCTGGCTTCACGGGCGATCAGGTCGTCTTCCTGGCCTTCGCCCAGGGCTGGTGCTCGATCATCACCCCCGAGGTGGAGCGCGAGCGCATCGCCACCGACACGCACTCGCCGCCCCGCTTCCGCGTGAACGGCCCGCTCGCCGATCTCCCGGCGTTTGGGCAGGCCTTCGGCTGCAAGAAGGGCTCGGCCATGCGGCCTAAGCCCAAGAACGCCTGCACCGTCTGGTAGCGACTAGGAGCGCCCGGCGATCCAAGCGCGGATCGCCTGGGCGGACTCCGTTGGGCGGCTAAGCGCTCAGTCGATCTCTTGCGTGGGCTCCCGGCCGCCGATGCCGAGGGCGTCGAGGTCGAGCGGATCCGGGTCGTCGAGCACGCTCGGGAGGGCGTCGGTGGCGCCAGGGTCTTCGGCCAAGCTGCGCAAGCGCCCGAAGAAGCTGTCCATCGGCTCATCCACGTTGGCCTGGCGCAGCACGAGCTGGGCGCTGGTCCAGTAGCGGGAGCGCTCGAGCTCCTCGACGCGATCCTTGACGAGGGCGTCGTGCTTGGAGGCGGGGACGCGCACGTTGAGCAGGCGGAACTGCAGGTCGGGGTCCTCGGCGAGCCAGATGCGGATCGCCGTGCGCCCGTGCAGCTCCGTCTTGTCGAAGCTGGTGACCTTGCTCCAAGGAAAGAGCAGCACCGCCTGCGCGGTCTCTTCGACCAAGCCCTCACGGGCGAGCCACACGCGGGAGCGCGACGCCGTGCCCATGAGCCGCTGGGCGGCGCGAAGCAGCGGCACCGCGATCAGGGCCAACGCCGCGCCAACGACGAGCACCCTTAGGATCAGACCGAGCAATCGCACCTCCACACAGCGGCAGTCTATCCGGTCCTCGCGGCGACGTGCGGGCGATTTGGTCACCGTTGCGCTGGCGGTCTGGTTACGCGAGGCGAAGACAAGGAAGTCCATGGCCTCGCTCCAGTCTGGCACCGTCCTCGGCGAACGCTTTGAGCTCATCGGCGAGCTCGGCTCGGGCGGCGTCGCTGTGGTGTACCTCGCCTACGATCGGCTCCGGGACGAGCGGATCGCGCTCAAGGTGCTCCACCCGCACCTCAGCGGCGATCGCATCACGCGCGCCCGGCTCAGGCGCGAGGTGCAAGCGGCGGGGCGCATCCGGCACCCCAACGCGCTCGTCGCCTACGAGCTGCACGAGCTCGACGGGCAGCTCGCGCTGTCCATGCCCCTGCACACGGGCTCGACCTTGGGCGACGCGGTCGCGGCGCGCGGCCCGCTGGACGGCGCGCGGCTGCAGGCGATCGCCGAGCAGCTCGCGGGGGCGCTGCAGGCGTCGCACCGCGTCGGGGTCATTCACCGCGACGTCACGCCGAACAACGTGCTCGTCGACGAGCAAGGAACCGCCTGCCTGTCGGACTTCGGCCTCGCGCGCTTGGACGGTCAGCGCACCGCCACCGCCACCACCGCCATGGGCACCTGGGGCTACGCGCCCCCGGAGCTCTTTGAGGGCAAGCGGGTCGACCCGCGCGCGGACCTGTACAGCCTCGGCGCCGTGCTCTACTTCGCCGCGACTGGGCGCTCGCCCTTTGACGCCGCCAACCCCGCCGCGATCCTACAGCGCCAGCTCGCGGGCAACTTCCAGCCCCTCGCCGAAGCGCGCCCGGACGTGCCGCGACCGCTGTGCGCCGTGATCGACGCGCTGCTCGCCACCTCCCCCGACGACCGCCCCGCCAGCGTCGGCGCGGCCCTCGACGCGCTGCAGCACCGCGCGGCGCCGCCCCCAAAGCGCGCACCCGCGCCGCCGCCCGCGCCGGAGCCGCTCCCCACCGCCGCACCGCCGGGCGCGCCGCGCTCCCACCTGCCCGAGGGCGCCTGGCGGGTCGAGGTGAGCGAGCGCAGCCGCCACCGAAGCCGACGCCGAGAGCTTCGCAAGCTCGCCCGGAACCGACGCGAAGGACGCTTGGACGCCCACCTTCGCGACGCGTTCACCGCGGTCGGCGTCGAGGTCCGCCGCGGCCTCGGCCTGCCCATCGGGGCCACCCCCGAGCAGGAGCTCGCCCGCGCCGTCGCGCGCATCGCCGACCTGCCCCCCGAGGCGCTCGAGGTCGCCCCCGCCATGCTGGAGCGCCACTTCGAGCTCGTGCGCGGCGTCTCCGAGGACGCGGCGCAGCGCCTGGTGAACTCCGCCACAGGTGCCGGTTTTCGCGCGAGGATGTCGCGCACCGACACCCCTCCGGCGTCCGACCTCGGCGCCAACGTCTTCGTGGACCTCGTGATGTTCGTCGTCGCCGCGATCCTGGCGCTGTTCAGCCCCGGCGTCGCCCAGCGCATGCGCGAGCGCCGCGACGGCACCCACCAGCTCCCCCTCGCCTACGATCACGACCTGCGCGCCGCGCTCGCTAGGGGCTACACCCACCTGCTCGCGGCCCCCGCCCCGCGCACCCCGCGCGCCACTCACACCACCGCGACGCCGAGCGCCACCGCGGCGCCGAGCGCCACACCCGCGCCCGCCCCCAGCGCCAAGCCCGCCAGAAACCCGCTCCACGAGCGCGCGATCGACGCGATCGAGGGCTTAAACGTCGCCCTGCGCGACGAAGCGGCCCGCTTGCCCGCGCCGGTGCTCGACGACCTGCGCCGCACCTCCTCCGCGCTGCGCGACCGCGCGAACGCCCTCGCTGAGCGCATCGCCACCCTGGACGCCGAGCTCGCGAACAGCGTCGACGCGGACGAGCAGGCCGCCGCCGCGCGCGTCGAGGCGCGCATCGAGCGGCTGCGCACGCTGGAGCGCGCGGGCGCCCTGCAAGACGCGAGCGAGCTGCCCAAGCTGGAGCGCGCCTTGGAGGCCCACCAGCGCGCCGCCGAGTCCGCGCAGGACCTCGAAGACGCCCACACCCTCGCGATCGCGCACCTGCTGGAGCTCACCGCCACCGCCACCGCCGCGCGCCGCGACCTGCTCGCCGACGCCGGCGCGATCTCGGCGCCGCTGGTCGTTGAGCGGCTGCAGCGCGAGGCCAGCGCCGCCAGCAGCGCGCTGCGCGAGGTCGGCAGCATGAGCCCCAAAGCACAAGGAGCCGCGGCGGGTAGCCGACAGCGCACCTAGCCGGCTACACGTTCAGGACGCCGGAGGCTCCCCCATGCTCGCGCTCCCTCTCCTCGCCCTGCTCTTCGCTTGCGGGACCCCCAACGACGCCCCCCCCGTCGCGCCGCCGCTGGTCCCAGGCGCCCCGATGGCCGGAGCCGCCGAGGGCTACCTCGAGCTGCCGATCGGCGTGCCCCTCGGCTGCTTCACCGCGCGCTGCAAGTGCATGGGCAGCATGGCCTACCGCGATCAGCGCCAAGGACCGTACAACGTCGGCTTTGATGAGAGCACCGGCATTCAGACCCGCCCCGCCGTCAAGGCGATCTGGATCGACAACGGCGACGAGGAGCTCGTGCTCATCAAGTGGGACGCCTGCATGAGCAACGACGGGCTCGTAGAGGCCGTCACCAAGCGCCTGGAGGCGGGCACTGGCCTCGACCTGCACGGCCACATCGTGCTCTCAGCGAGCCACACCCACTCGGGCTACGGCGCGTACAACGACCAGTGGCACTGGTTCCTGGGCACCGACCGCTACAATGAAGAGGTCTTCGAGCGCATGGCCGACCGCATGGCCGAGGTCGCGCTCCAAGCGTGGAGCGAGCGTCAGCCCGCTAAGCTCGGCCTCGGCTGGGACTTTGACTGGGATCCCACCGACGCCGTCTACCACGACCGCCGCGGCGAGAACAACGACCTCCAGGTCTGGCCCGACCAGCCCGACTGGGTCGGCGGCAAGGACCCGCACCTCGCGGTGCTGCGCGTCGACACCCTGGACAACCAGCCCATCGCCGTCGCCTACGTCTTCGGCATGCACGGCATCCTGTTCGACGCCGACAACAGCCTCGTGTCCACCGACTCCATCGGCGGCCTGGAGACCGCCGTCGCCGAGGACTTCGACCGCCCCGTCGTCGTCATGCACATCCAGGGCGCCGCTGGCGACAGCTCGCCGAGCTCCATCGGCCCCTCGCCCTATGTGCGCATGGAGAGCGTCGGAGACGCAGGCCACGGCGGCATCTTCGACCTGTGGAGCCGCACGCCGACCTCGTCAGAGCCCATCACCTTAGAGGTCGCCTCGCGCCACATCTGGCAGGCCTACGACCAGATCAAGGTCACCCGAAACGGTACGGTTGACTGGACCTATGACGTGTACCACGACCCCGACGTCTGGCACTCGGACGACAAGATCTACGGCGAGGACGGCTCGATCCTCTCGCCCCTCGACGAGTTCAACGCGCCCAACGGCGCGGTCTTCTGCGGCTCGGACGCCCCCCTCATCCCGGGCTTTGGACTTCAGACCGAGGTCTTCCCGTATAACACCTGCGTGCGCGCCGACGCGCTCACCGGGCTCATCGCCGGCACCTTCGCCTTCCCCGTCGAAGACGCTGTGCTGCCCTTCCCCGAGACCTACAAGGCGGGCACCACCGCGGCGCGCTTCGGCCCGATCTCGGTGCTCTCGGAGGACGGCCAGACCGCACAAGGTGAATTTGTCGCTGGCTTCTTCCCCGGCGAGCCCACGGCGATGTTCGCCGAGCAGTGGCGGCGCCGCGCGGGCGACGAGCTCGGCTTCGCGCACCCGCTCACCGTCGGCTACAGCCAGGACCACGAGGGCTACCTGCTCATCCCCGAGGACTGGCTGTCAGGCGGCTACGAGCCGAACATCAACGTCTTCGGGCCGCTCCAAGCGGAGCACATCATGGAGGGCGTGCTCGAGTACGGGAAGATGCTGCAGACCGACGTGCGCGAGGACCCCGATCCGCTCGGCTTCTACGCGCCCCCCGTCTACCCCACCCACGAGCTGCCCACCGAGCACCCCGTGTACAAGGACGCCGACGGCGACCCGATCCGCTTGTTCCCGGACCCCACCCCCGAGGCAGGCACGCGGCTCACCGAGCCCCCGGAGTACCTGCACATCCCCAAGCACTTCGGCGAGGACTTCCTCGATCTTGGGCCCATCCCGGCCCAAGTGTCGCGCGTCGACGGCTTGGTGCAGTTCGCGTGGAACGGCGGCGACCCGATGGTCGACCCCCCGCACGTCTTCTTGGAGCGCAAGAACGGCGACACCTGGGAGCGCGCCCTCAGCCACTCGGGCCGCCCGATCTCCGAGGCGATGGCGGACATCCTCGTCACCTACACGCCCTTCCCGCTTTACCCCTCCTCAGCCGATCAGACGCACACCTACTGGGCCGTCTGGCAGGCGGTCGGCCATGTGCGCGACCGCATGAGCATGCAGACGGGCACCTACCGCTTCCACGTCGAGGGCCAGCGCTACGTCGGCGACTCCCAGACCTGGCCGTGGGCGAGCGAGCCCTATGAGCTCACCACCGAGGCCTTCGAGGTCGTGCCCGCCACGGTGCAGATCGAGCCCGCTCCCGGCGGCATGTGGGTGTGGATCGACGCCCCCGGCAACGGCTTCCGCTACCTGGGCGCCGGCGAGGACGCCATCGGGCGCAACCCCCTCCACGATCACGTCCAGCTCGACGTCATCGACGTGGACGGCAACCCGGACATCGTGCAGGTGCAGCTCTTCGACGCCAGGATTGACGGGCGCCGCGCGTGGGTGGACTTCGACACCACTGGCTTCTCCGAGGTGCGGGTGATGGACCAGTATGGAAATTACGGCCTGCTCACCTTGTAGCGCGCCGCCCCCTCCGGGTAAGCTCCCGGGGCCTCACCGCCTAGGAGTCCCCTCATGATCGCCACCCTCGCGCTCCTCGCGACCCTCGCGCTCGCACAAGCGCCGCCCACCCCCGCTGATCCGCTCCTAGGACACCGATCCAGGCCCGCGCAACCTTGGCTTTCGCGGTCTTGAGCGTTCGCGCCCGGTGGTGGCCGGGCGCAGGCGGATAGCTGAGCTCGAATCGCGGATATCGGTGGGGGGGAGAA
>Ga0100377_1001721_pt1 | contig 18772 bp, 12 predicted proteins | sample CryGeymeta201501_FD_83664 | JGI IMG/M metagenome (GOLD analysis project Ga0100377, IMG submission 83664) | Groundwater microbial communities from Crystal Geyser aquifers in Utah, USA - Crystal Geyser metaG 2015-01 | ecosystem: Environmental > Aquatic > Deep subsurface > Groundwater | place: USA...
CTTACGGGCCGCCGCCGCAATCTCCCTACGGCGCTCCACCGCAATCTCCCTACGGCGCTCCACCGCAATCTCCCTACGGCGCTCCACCGCAATCTCCCTACGGCGCTCCACCTCAGTCTCCCTACGGAGCTTCGCCACCGCAGTCTCCCTATGGAGCTCCGCCACCGCAGTCTCCCTACGCAGCTTCGCCACCGCAGTCTCCCTATGGAGCTCCGCCACCGCAGTCTCCCTATGGAGCTCCGCCACCGCAGTCTCCCTATGGAGCTCCGCCACAAAGTGCCCCCCAAAACCCTTACGCAGCACCGCCGTCGCCGCATGGTGCTCCACCACCAAACCCATATGCGGCGCCGCCTCCCTACACCCCAGCGCCGCACACCCCGACCCCACCGCCGCCTCGCGCGCCGACGCCTCCGCCTCTACACACCCCGAGCCCTCCTCCTCGGGTCGGGCCCTCTGTGCCCCCCCCACACACGCCGTCGGCCCCACACATGGCCTCGCCGCCCGCGCCTTACGCCGAACCGTCCTTGGACGACTCCGCCCCTGGGGCCGACCGGTACCCAAACCGTGGTGGCGGACCAAGTCGCTTCGGGCGCAGCACGCCTGACCGCTACAACCGAGGCGGTGGAGATCGCTACGAGCGACACGCTCCAGGCTACACCCCATCCGAGCCTACCCGGGCCCCAGAGAAAGAAGTCCACGTCGAGGCAATGGGGCGACCAGACTCCTTCGCTGAGGGGTTCAGCACGGGCTATGGCCCGCCCGGCGACGGGGAAATGCTGCCCCTGCCGGGACCGCAGCTCAGCCCGGTGCCAGAGCCTTCTCGCCCAACCCCGCCCCCCCAGCGCGCGTTTGACCCAAAGCTCGACGACAAGGTCAAAGAGCTCGAAGACGAGAATAAGGCACTCCTCGACGAACAGAGCCGGCTGCGCAAAGAACGAGACCGGCTGAGGGACGAGAACGCGACGTTCGAACGGGCGATCCGCAACCTCGAGATACAGCTCAAGAGCGGGCCGACCAGCGAGGAACTCGAGCAGCTGGGCGAGGAACGCGACCAGCTCAAAGACGAACACGACAAGCTCGCCGCCCGCGCTGCGGCCGCTGAGGCCCTCGTCGCTGAAAAAAATCAGGTCGTCAACAACCTCCAAGAAAAGATCAAGGTGCTCAAAGAGGAAGTCGAGCTGCGCATCGAGGAAGAGAACCGCCTCCGAAACGATCTCAAAGATGTCAGCTCTGGCTCCGATCAGACCGATGCCCTCGAGAAGGTGATCGAGTCCAAAGACCAGCTGATCGAATCCCAAGAAGCAGAAGTCTCGAGACAAAAAGAGCAGCTCAAGAACCTCGAACGACGCCTCCACGACTACGAGCGCGGAGGGGACACCGTTCCCGCCAGCGCCATCGCCGACCTCGAGAAGAAGTTGGCTGTGGTCGAAGAGAGGGCCAAGAAGCTCGAACCCATGCGCAACCAGCTCGACGAGCTCGAAGATGCGCTCGACGCCGAAAGAGACCAGGGAAAGAGCATCGCGGCGTCTCTCGAAAAGGCCCAGCAGGAACTCGCGAGTCTCCGAGCCGAGCTCGACGACCAGGGGACCGAGTCTCTCTCTCTGCTGCGCGAGGTCGAGAAGAGGAACAAGGACCTCGAAGCGCTCGAGCGGAAACTCGCTGAGGCAGTGCAGCAGAGCGGGGTGAAGGAGTCCGACCTGGCGATAGCCAGAAGTGAGTCGGAGAAGCTCAACAACGACCTCGTCGCGGCACGCCGTGACTCAGACCAGCTCATCGCCGACCTCGAAGCCGCCCAAACCGAAGTGGCTCGGCTCGGCGCCGACCTCGACCAGGCGGTGGCCGAAAAAGAGGAAGCCGAGCGAAAGGCCCTCGAGAGCGCCCCACGGGAAGACCTCGGCCCGCTGCAACAGGAGCTCGAACTCGAAAAGAAACGCTCCAACGAGCTGCAGACAGACCTGCGGAGAATGGCCGAGCAGCTGCCCGAGTTCGAGTCCCTCCTGACCGCCGAGCGCCGACGTGTCAGCGAGCTCGAAACCGAGCTCAAGAGGTTGGCCGACCAGCTGCCTGAGCTCGAAGCTGATTTTGGTGCTGCTCGCCGCAGAGCCAGCGAGCTCGAAGACGAGCTCGAGCGTACCCAATCCACGCTCCAAGCCGCTCAGCGTGAGCTGGTTCGAACCCAGTCTGCACAAGAAGCCACCGAAGAGCTGGCAGAAGGGCTCGCCGCGCTGACCATGCAGCGAGAGATGATGAGAAGTCGGATCGACGAGCTCGAAGAGGCGCTCGCCGAAGCTCGCGAGGCTCGTGAGGCCCAACCCACCGCTCCACCTCTGCAGCTCCCCGATGACACTCGGAAAGCCGTGGCGTTCCTGCACGACATGGCTAGGCAGTGGCAAGATCGCTTCAAGGTGCTCTCCCGGCAGATCGAGCGGGTGCACTCCGCAGCGCGGCGAGCAGACGGCGAGACCGTCACTCTCCAGGCGGATGCGAGCGAGGACCTCGCCTCCATGGGGGAAGTCCTTCAATACTGCGTCGAGGAGAGCGACGACCTCAACGCACGACTTGCGGCCCTCGAGAGGCAGTAGGGGCTGAAGGTGAACACCCTGAGCACCCTCAGCATCTCCACGAAGGTGTTCTTGGCGTTCGCCGTCGTACTGAGCGTCTTTGCCTCGGTCTTGGTCTATGGCGTGCTGCGGATACAGCGCGTCAGCCAGGACAACCAGCTCATTCACCACTGCTACGTCCCCCTCTCCCTCGTCCTCAATGAGGCACACACCGACCTGGCTTCGTATGAGGCGGTGCTCAACGAGCAGGACAAGTCCGTGTTGCGCAAGGTCGTCTTGGCACAGAAGGTCCTCGCTCCGTTCGCCGCCCGCGCCGCTGCAAAGCTCGCTCGCGCCCACGAGTTCGTGGAGATTGGCCTCGATCTGCAGGGGGGCAGCAACCCTTTTCTCGAGCGCGGGCAGAGCGACATCGACGAGCTTCGTGCGCAAATCGAAGACTTCCAAGCAGTGACCACGCGCTTTCGCGAGGCCGTCCTTTCGGAGTCTTGGGACCAAGCCTTCGCCCACCAGAAAAGGCTGCGCGGAATCATCGACAGCATGCAGGAGGTCCTGCGAGAGCTGACACGGACCACGCGGATCGAGATCGGCGACGCCATTGGGCGCACTGGGAGCTCCGAGCGCGACGCGCTCGGGGGCATCGTGCTGCTCAGCGCCGTTGCCATCTGCATTGGCCTGGCGGTGATGTTCATCGTCCACCTGACCCTCAGGCCCATCGGTGAGCTCACTGAAGCCGCGAAACACGTCGGCGCCGGCGAATACTCGGGCAGGGTCAAGATCTCCAGACGAGACGAGGTTGGGAAGCTCGCCGAGGAGTTCAACCGGATGGCCGAGAAGATCGAGCTCCGCGACCGTTCACTGCGCGATCGGCGCGACGAGCTCGAGGCGGCCTATCAGGCGTTGGTCGAGCTGCGCCAGCAGGAGGAACGCACGAAGGCGGAGCTCATCAAGAAGGAGCGGCTGGCGGCCATCGGGCGAATGACCAGCCAGGTCACCCATGAGCTTCGCAACCCCCTGAGCTCTCTTGGGCTCAACGTGGAGATGCTGGACGAGGAGCTGACCATCCTTGGCGCCAGCGATGGCAGCGAAGCCAAAGAACTCATTGGAGCCATCACCGATGAGGTCGAGCGGCTCACCGGCATCACCGAAGAGTACCTCGCCTACGCGCGGTTGCCCGTCGCCAAGCTCCGCCCAACCCTCATCAACACCATCCTCGAAGACCTGCTCGCCTTCATGAGCGAGGAGCTCTCGCAGCGGGAAATCGTGACCACCTCGAAGCTCGCCACCAACCTGCCCCAGGTCCAAGCAGACCCCAATCAGCTCAGGCGCGCCTTCCTGAATCTGATCCGCAACGCGGTCGACGCCATGGAGGGCGGAGGCCTCTTGGCGTTGTCCTCTTGGAGCGAGGGGAACACCGTCATCGTCGAGCTGCACGACAGCGGCCCCGGCATTCCAGAGGACGAGCTGCAGCACATCTTTGAGCCCTTCTACAGCACGAAGGAGAGCGGAACAGGGCTGGGCTTGCCGCTCACGAGCCAAATCATCGAGGAGCACGGCGGGCGGATCCTTGCGGCCAGCACCATCGGCAGGGGCTCGCTGTTCCGCATCGAGCTCCCGACCTGAGCGCGAGCGCAGGGACGTGAGCGAAATCCAATCCACGCAAGGGTATCCATGAGCCGGCTGCGAGTTGCGAGCTACAACATCCGTTTGGGTCTCGAGCAAGGTCTGGACGCTGTCGCCGAGGTGTTGCAGCGCTTGGACGCAGACGTGGTCGCGCTGCAAGAGATCGGACGGCGTTGGACCATGGGCGTCGATGTTGACCAGGTCGAGACCCTCGCACGCAAGACGGGCTTCGAATTCTATGCGTTTTGTCCCACTCTGGTCCGCAATGGACACCAGCTCTTTGGTCATGCGTTGCTCAGCAAGGCCGAGCTGAGCGAGCTGTGTCCTCTCGAGCTGCCTCGCCAGAGAGATGAAGCCCGTCGGCTCCTGCGCAGCAGCCTCGCATACAACGGGGTGAGGGTGACCATCCTCTCGCTGCACCTCTCGCACTTGGACGACGAACGCCCCGCGCAGGTCGAATGCTTGAGCCGTGAGATCGCCTCCATCGAAGGCCCGTTAGTGGTCGTCGGCGATCTGAACGAACCCCGACCGGAGCGGCTCGAGTCCATGTTCCGGGCCCACGGCCTCGAGGATTGTGGCGCCGCCGAGGGGGACAACACGTTCCCGGCAAGCGACCCCCAAGAGCGACGTGACCTCGTCGCGATCCGCGGGTTCACCATCGGCCAGCCCGTCGAGGTCTTGCAGAGCAAGGCCAGCGACCATCTTCCCCTCGTGGTAGAGCTGCTTTGAGGGGCTACTGGGAGGCTTCCGTCTCGGCTTCCGTTCGTTGCAACGCCCGCTCGCGCTCCGCCTTCTGTGCCGCGGCGCGGTCGCGCAGGCGCTGACGCTCGATCCGCCCCATCCGCCGTACCACATCGTCGGCTCGTTTGTGATAGCGGTTGCGTTTCAGGAATCGCTCAAAGAGGTCATAAGCCCGGTCGGTCTGTCCGGCCTCTTGAGTCGCAACCGCAGTGCGGTAGCGCGCTTCTTCCTCGAACTCGGTGGGGAGGTTCTGCTCGAGAGCGGCGTCGAAGTGGTGCCGTGCCCCTTCGAAGTCTCCCAGCTCATAGAGCGAGGTCCCGAGGTGGTAGTTGAGCAGGTTCGAGTAGGGAGTCTCCGGTTGGTAAGCCAGGCTCTTGAAGAAGGCGTCGCGAGCCTGCTCGTAGTTTTCCTTCCCAAAGAGATCGAGGCCATCGCGATAGGCCTCCTCGGCGAGCTTCCACTTGAGCGAGTCGATACGGGCTTGCAGGAGCGCGGACTCCGCGGGGTTCACGATGGCGTCTTGAACCTCGACATAGCGGTCGAGCGCCTCCTGGTGTCGGGCTTGTTCGATGAGTTGGTACACCTCAAAGGCGAGGTGCGAGGCTTCGCGGTACTTTTGCAACTCGGCCTCGGCGATGCTCAGGCGCTCGGAGAGGCGGTCGAACTCACCCTCATAATAGGCGGCGTCGACCTCGGTTTTCGCGGAGCGCAGATCGAAGACGAAATAGAGCCCGAGGAAGATCAGCACGCAGAAGATGACGTAGGCGAAAACGGAGTTGAGCACATACTTGCGCTCATAGTTGACCTGCCTCGCACTGATCCTTCGGATCTCCTCGACGATGATGCGTAGGGTGAGGTCGTTCTGCGCGGCGGTCGCAACGGCGTCGGCGATGACCGCTTTGCCCTCGAGACTCGGTATGGCAGGGGAGCCCTCTGGGATACGGGAGGGCTCCACGGCTGCGACGACTGGGGCAATCTCCGCCGGCAGGGCGAGCGGTTTGCGCTGGACACCTCGAAACAACGCCTTGCCCGCCGTCCAATGGAAGAGCGCGTGGGCGCTGCGAGGCTTGATCTTCGCAGGCATCTCGCGCACCGAAGCTTTGGCCCTCTGTCCAACCAAAGAGCCAGCTTGAGCTTCGGCACCATTGCTGGGGGGGGGGGGCTCTACGGCGGCTACTGCAGGATTGGGACGCAGCGGTGGGACCCTGATGCGGCGTCTGACCCTAGGGGGGGGCTCGTCACCGACCGGGCCACCTTCCCCATTGCGCTGGGCACGGCCCGACGGGACGTCTGACACAGCAATGTCGAGGCTCTGACGAGATTCATGGACTTCGTCCATATCCTGCTCCAGCTCGCCCGGCCCACCCAGCTGCTGAGTGACATACCGTCGCTGTCTTCCTCGTCTCGTTCTCGCCAACTCTTCACCGTCTAGTTGCGGTACGCGGTTTGGTGATTCCATACCGACACCGAGGTCCAAAGGACTCATCACCCGGACGGCCGCCTGCGGGCTGCCCCATTGGTCGGGCCGCGAAAACAAGAGCCCCGCCGCGAGTATCAGATTCCACAGCGCAGGGCAAGTCAAGTATTGCCTCTAGTTCCGCATCCACTCACTCCATTGGCCTGGAGACAGAGAGGCTAGGCCGCGCCGACAACCGGGCAATCAAACTGGCCAACGCCGGCGCGCTGTTTGAGCGCTCGATTTGATAGGTGAGAGTGGAGAGGAATCGCCGTGTGTCATCCATCGCCAAATAGCCGTATCGTCTTGCTGCCTTAGGGAGTCGGCTGGTGGCCATGCTCGGCGCCACCCACAGGCTCGCCCCGACCTCCACCCGTCCAAAGGGGCGCACCTGCTCTAGACGGAGCTCTACGGAGCAGATCCCACCAGCAGACTCCTCTAGGGTTTGGTAGAGTTCGATCGTGAAAGGGTCTGACCAGGTGACGACCTCGTCCCGTCGGTAATCGCGGTGCCACCAGGCCTGCGAAGACAACGCAACACGCCCGATTCGTATCGGCTGGGCATCTCGTCTCTCCCAAAACCTCCTCCACCAACTCGAACGACTCGGTCGGAACGCATCGCAAGGAAGCCACAAAGCATGGGTGTCAAGATCTGCCTTTTCGTGCGGCGGCTTGTGTCCTTCTGGCCAAGCGAAGGGCTCGCCCTCGAGGATCTCCAACTTGGTGCGCATCGCGGCTGCCAGCTTGATCGCTTCAGGGGAGGTGGGGAGCCGTTTCTCGAGAACACCAATCGATGCGGGGTGAACGATGCGAGCCAACGCTGCCAGCGCGGTGCGATGCTCCTCCTCACTCTCGAGAAGCCCACCGATCTCGGTAATGAGCGGCCGATCAAAACGTCTGACGGATTTCAGGCCCGCGATTCGAACTTCGACGTTGGGATTGCGCAGCGCCGACAACAGCACCCACGAAGGACACGTCCTGCCGAGACGTGGGAGACGCGCTGGGCTCGCCGCGTCGCGCCACTCAAGGTAGGTTGCTCGCTGGCGACGCCAGTCATCGTCGGGGATCTCGGAGAGCGCCGCCACGAGAAAATCACACAACCGTCGGCCGATCATCGGCAAACTGTCGTTCAACTCACGGATCACCTGACTCGGGTCGAGCAAGGAGAGGAGGTGGACCAGGCGATCCAAGCGCTCTTGTTCCCCATCGCAGTCGTGCAACGAAAGCGCGTCGACGAAGGCGGTGACCAGCAAGCGCGGCTGCGCAGCGGCCCGAACCTCACGCCAGACCTCGGGCTCCTCGAGTGCGCTGAGGCAACGGCCGAGCAGACGGTCATGCGGGGTCCTAAGCAACTCCACCGTGGCGCAGTAACGGCTCAGACCGTCCGAGTGACGCAGCAAAGAGGCCACATCGAGCTGGTCTGCGACGGATATGTCTTCGTCCGTGGCGACTCTCCGAATGAAGCTCTGCATGGCGTCAGCGCCGAGCTTGTGTCCTTTGAGCAGACGATGCCCGACCATATTGACGGTACGAACACGCTCCTCGGTGCTCTCCGAAGACATCAACGTCGGGAGCGCCGCACCAATGTCACCAGCCACACTCTCGAACGCCAGCATGGCGGTCGCACGGGCGCCAGGCAGCGAGCACTTCAAGAGGGGAAGCCAGTCTGTGGGGGTCCCTTGAGAGGTGATTTGCTTGAGCGTCTCGAGGGCAATGAGCGCCGCCGCAGTGTCGTCACTGCAGGCGAGCGCCACGAATGACGGCACCGCCGCGTCGATGTGCCCATGGATGAGCGTGTCTCCACTCTTGGACAGCGCGGCGAGCAAGACCATACTTCGAGCTGATGTCTCCCCCTCGATCAGCATTCGCATCAGCCTGCGGCTGATGAAACGATGCCGTTCTGCGATCTTGACCAAGGCCTCCGCGATGAGGGTCTGAACCTTCGGAGGGTCGCAGTTGCGCTCCATGCGCATGACGAAAGCATCAGCGATGGCGTGCTCGAGCAGCCGCTGTGCCCGGCACTCCGGTCCCAGAGCGGGCAGCTGGCACTTGGTCAACTCCCACAAGGTCTCGACCATCAACTCCAGGTCGACCCCAGGTTCCGCGGCGCAGACCAACACTCGCCATTTGTTCGTCGGAACTTCGGAGCGATGCTCCAAGAGGCGCTCTACTAGGTGACGACGTTGCGTTGGGCCGAGCACCGACAAGATCTTCGGCAGGCGACCCCAGCCCGTACCGAGCCTGTTGATCTCCAACAACTCGATAACCGCGGACGCGATGGGCAGGTCCGGGATGGTCAGCGCTTCGATGAGAAAGGTCATCCCGATGCCATGGGGCATCGCGGCCAGCTTCTCTGCCGCGGACCAAGAAATTTCGGGGCTGAAGACCCCCATCACTTCGAGTAGGACGTGGCCGAACCCACCAGAGACCGGGGACGGGATGTTTGCCAGCAGCTGCTCAACACCCAAGGCGTCGCGGCGGCCGACCATCTGTCTGAACTCCGAATACAGGTGCATTCCACTTCCACCAGCACAGTGGCGCCGCCGTGTGCCACCCCCAAGAGCCTACTTGGCCTTGTCTAGCATTAGCAGCAGTTCTGCCGGTGGCACAAAATCCGTGACTCGCGGCTCGGCCATCGTGTTTCCCTTCGAATCCACGAACACGACCGTCGGAAACGCCACCACCTCGTGCCGCTCCATGAAGGGCTCGACCGCCTCCATGTCGCCGCTGCCGTCGACTCGAATCGTCGCGAACCGCTGCAGCGCCTCGATTACCTTAGGATCCGAGAACGTCTCCCTTTCCAACTGCTGACAAGGCGCACACCAGCTGGCCGTGAAGTCGATGATCGCCGGCTTGCCTGCCTCTTTCGCCGCCGCCAACGCCTCGTCGTGCTTCAGGTTCCACTCGATGCTCGCCTTGGTGGCGGCGCGGGAGTCGTCCTTGGGCGTTCCCTCACAGCCGAACCCAAGGACCAACAAGAACAGAGCGATCAAAAATACGAAAATGCCACGTCTATGCTGCATCGATCGGGCTCCCTATCCCTTTTCGTCTAGGAGAATCTGACCCACACCGCGCTCAGCCTGGGTTGGCCTTGGACGGACCTGCTTCGTGCAAAGCCTCGAGCAGGTCTCCGCTCGTGATGAGCTCCGGCAGCAGCAAAGGCTCGTTCGGACGGTTGGCGGGCAGAATCACATAGAGTGGAATCGCCTGTCGACCGAAGTACTCGACCCACTTGCTCGTCTCCGAGTCCTTGCGGGTCAGATCGGCCTTCACGGCGATCACACGGTTCGTCTTGATCAGCGCGGCGACCGCTTCCGTTTCGATGGCCACGGTCTCGTTGGTCATACAGGTGCTGCACCAGTCGGCCGTGAAATCGATGAAGACCGTGTAGCCCTCATCGGCCAGCTCAAGCGTCTTCTGGCCCTCGAAATGCTGCCAATCGATCAGCTCCGAAGAGATGTCCTCCCCCGGGTTGTCATCGACGGTCGCGAGCGAGAGTCGGCTGATGCCGCCTCCGACCACCAAGGCCGCCGCCAGCATCGCCAAAATCTTCTTTGGCCGACTCGCCAACGGGGTGAGCCAGTGCCCCAAGATCCACGAGGCCACCGCGATCAACCCCAACAGAATAAAGACCGTCGTCATCGCTTTGACGGTCAACTGGGCGTTGAGCACCGACAGCAACCAGATCGCCGTTCCGACCAGGAGGAACGCGATGATGTGCTTGAACGTGTCCATCCACGCCCCGGGCCTAGGGATGAAGCGGCGCGCGTGAGGGGCCAGCGTCAGGACGGCGATGGGCAGCGCCAAGCCGATGCCGACTAGGGTGAACGTTGCCAGGATGATCAGGGGCGGCTGGAGCAGCGCAAACGCCAGCGCCGAGCCCAGCAATGGCGCCGAACAAGGAGTCGACAGGGCCGTCGTCAAGACGCCGTGGATAAAGGAGCCTCGAAGGCCACCTTTGCTGCCACCCCGCACTGTGAGCCCGGGGATCTCGAACACGCCGAACAAGCTCAGCGAGAACGCGAAGATCACGCCCGTCATCGCCAGCACGTAGCCAGGTTCCTGGAACTGGAATCCCCAACCGACGTACTCCCCAGAGAGCTTCAGGATGATCACGACACCAGCAAGCACCCAGAAAGAGGCGACCACGCCGAGCACATACATCCCCACGAACGCTCGGATGGTACGCGGTGACTCGTTGGCCTCCTCGACCAACGCCAGCGCTTTGAGCGAGAGGACCGGCAGCACACAAGGCATGATGTTCAGAATCAAGCCCCCCAACAACGCGTAGAACAGCGCCTGCCAGATGGGGATCGTCGCGTTCAGCGGGCGTTTCAGCTCCTTTTGTGTGGGCTCTGAGACCTCGACGATGGAGACGATATCCACGCCGTCAAAGAGCTCGGAGTTCACCGTGGCAACGCTCTCCGCGTCCGCAATAAGAAGTGGAAGCTGCACCGCAAGCGCGAAAGGCTCCCAGCCCGTTCCCTGTTGCCGGTCGAACTGCAGAATCCCGTTCAAGGGGGAGTCGCTCGCCTCCGCATCCTGGTCCACCGAAACACGCGCGATCACACGCAGCCCTCGCTCGTGGAAGGGGCGGGTCTCCAGAGTCTCGACCTCGACGCCGGCTCGCTTCTCGAAAACGATGACGGGCCTCTCGCCCTGTGGAGCCTTGAGCTCCTCGTTCCCTTCGATGGCGATCACCAAGACCGATTGCGTGCCTGGGTTCAAAGGCCGGTTGGACAACTCCACCGTCGCTGGGTTGCCCTCGAAGGTGCTCAACGGGCGCATCGCTCTGGCGCGCTCGAAGGGACGGCTCCACAGTGACAGCGCGGGCGAAGCCTTCGCTACGATGGGCAACTCCAATTTCAAGTCCGCAGAGCCTCGGACGCACTTGTCATTGCACACCTGATAGTCGACCTCGGCGCCGAGCGGCAGAAGCGCGCCAACCTTGGCGTCGGCCGGGATCTGAATCTCCACATCCAGAAAGAACTCCCCGTCGTGCACGTACGAGATGTCCCCATTGGGCTCGTTGTAACGCACGGGCGCTGGCCAGATGGGCTCGGTGTGGGTGTAGCCCGCTGGCAACTTCCAGGTCACCTCGGTGGGGAGACCGATGCTGCCAGTGTTCGGGCCGTGGTATGCATGCCACTTGTCCTCGACCTCGAAGCGCACCGCCGCGCGCAAGACCGAGCCCGGCGCGACGTCCCTGCGGTCGACCAGCAGCGTCAGGTTCATCGACGGATTTTGGACGCAGTGGTTGGGCGCGTCGCACTCGAACACGCCAAAGACCGCGGAGTTTTCTGCGGCCGAACTGAGGAGCACACCCAGCCCCCTTCCCTCGATTGCCCAGGCTGGCGCAGAGCCAAGCAAGGTCCACATCAACAAGGGAAGGACAGACTTCAGCGGACGCACAGCGTTCTTCATCTTTGGACTCGGGTCGTAGGGGACCAACGTTGGGCGCTTCTCGACGAAATAGACGCCCACAATTCATGAACCTTCAGTCTTCAATTCATCATCCGAGAGAATGACAGGAACAAGCCCTCACCCTCACTTTCGTACCCTCTTCGCAAACTGGTACGAGAGCCAAACAACCTCAGCCCAGTCTGAAGACCGACCAATCACGGCACTGCCCCCAGCGATTCAAGGTGCGCCTTGCGCGGGTTGGACAATACACTGATTCAAGGCCTCGGACTCGAGCCAGCCACAATAGCCCTCCACACAACCACATTGCGCCAGCGAAGGCACCGCGGCGAGGCACGTGATGTCCCGCTCGCTCTTTTGCGTGGCGACGGGGTCGAGCGCGACGCGACCAGACAACGCGGGAGTCGCCCTGATGCGCTCGATGCGGTCCAGGAGCTCGGCGCTCGAGTCGTCGTCGAGCTGCAAGCTGAAGCGCCCATCACGGATCGTCGCCGACACCAGAGGCGAGGCCAACACCTCGTCACCCACCACGAACAACAGGGGCCGGTCGACGTTGGCCTCGGTCAACGCCTCGAGCGCAGCGGTTCCCTCTGCGTCCAGCACGCCTTCCAAGGTGTTCGGGGCGCGCCGGTCCTTGGCACCCATCTTCGCGATGTGACCGAAGCTGACGCCATCCCCTGCACGAACCCAAACCCGCACCAGGGGGGGCTCTGCGTCGCTCACGAGCTCGTAGGCGAAGGTCCCGGTGGCAGGCTCGAGCGGCTCGACGAGGACGCGCGTCTCCTCGACGACGGAGCGCGCCTCGTCGGTCGTCAAAATGTGACCCGAGGTCACCCTTCGCTCGAGCAACAAGGGGCCGCCCTCGGCGCGCCTCACCTCGAGTTCGCCAGGTCGGTTCAGGCGTTCGGCGAGAAACCGAGCGATCTCGTCGCTGTCCGGGTGAAATGGATAGATCCCGCCGGCCTCCAGCGAGCTGAACAGCCCCTCGACGGCATTGCGACGCTCGATGCTGCCGTGAAAAGCCACCATCAGCTCTCCAGTTCCCGGATGCACGGCCAGCGTCTCACGCTCCTTGGGCGTCAGGGCGCCTCCCACGAAGGAGGTGAGCTCGTTGATCAAGTCGCCCCCTTTGCCCCGCACGGACAGCACGAGCCGATGCTCACAGAAGCGCTCGTCGGGTTCTGCCCGACAGACCGTGCCTCGGCATCCCGTGCGCAGGCAGTCGCTGTCGACCTCGCAGCGGTTCTGAGCCACAGCCACCCGTTCGGCGCGCTCCGCTTCAGAGATGCGGGGCTCGCGCTCGCACGACGGGACGAGGAGGGCGAGAAGCGTCAGGAAGACTGTGCTGGCGAGACGTCGAGTCAAAACGCTTCGGACTCCGGTTTCTTGTGCTGAGCGGTGCTCACACGGTGAGCGCAGCTCGCGAAAGTGCTCAAGGGCGCTCGGTCGCTAGTCTATTCCTTCCAGACCAGTTTCCAAGGCCGGCGCTTGAGCTCTCTGAGCATCTCTCGGATGTTGTCGAAGATCTCTTCATCCCGAATGAGCATCCCAATGCTCCCGCGGCCAGAGGAGACAAAGTCGGTCACCTCCGCGACCTGTTCGCTGCTGGTCTTGAGGTGGTCCATGGTGACGGCCGCGTCGTCGAGCAGGCTGCCCACCTTTGGTCCTGCGTCGTCGGTGATGGAGCGCCAAGAGGCGAGCAGCGCTTCGGCACTGGAGAGCGCGCTGCTCAGGCGCGCGACGAGCGGCCCGAAGTCGCGGTCGAGTTGGCGGCTCAAGCGCGTCACATTCTCCAACACCACTCGGCCATCGCTCACCAGCGCGTCAGTGTTCGTCAACAAGGACCGGACGGTCTCGCGATTTTCGCTGATCGTCCCGTCGGCGTTGGTCACGAGTTGGTCTGCGTTGCCCAGCAGAGAATGAAGTTGTCCGCGGTTCTCCATCAGGATCTCGTCGGTGTGCACGACCAGCTGATCGATGTTGCGCAGCACCTGCTCCAGGGGAAGATCCTCGATCTGTAAGACTTTGTTGAGGCTGTCCAGGCTATTGGAGACCTTCGCCACCAGCTCGTCGAGCCGCTGGGGATCCACACCTCGGAAGATGTGGCCTGGCTCGACCTCGTCGTCCTCGAGGCGTTCGGTGTTGATGCGAATGAACTTCTCCCCGAGGACGCCTTCGGTCGTAATGAAGAACTGGCTGCTCGAGCGCAGCGCAGAGAACCGCCGGTTCTCGATCTCCAGTTCGATGCGCGCCCAGATGGTCTCCCCAGTGTCCGGGTTCTTTTCGCCGTTCATGAACTCGATGCCTCGCACCCGGCCGACATCGATCCCGCCCTGCTTCACGACCGCTCCGGGCTTGAGCCCGGCGATGTCCTTGTAGTCGACGTAGACCTTCTGGACCTCGTCGAAACCCAGATCACCAAGGAGGGTGATAAAGCCCCCGAGCAACGCCAGGCTGAACAACACGAGCACCCCGACTTTGACCTCGATGGCGCTCTCCTTCGTCTTCAACGTCAAACCTCCATCGGGCCGTCCGCAAACCCGCCAATGAACTGCCGCACGACTGGGTCGTCGCTCTGGCGAAAGTCGTCGCGCGTGCCATCCAGCCGCAGCTGACCCTTGTAGAGAAAGGCAATGCGATCGGCAATGCCGAAAATCGACCGGAGATCGTGGCTGATGACAACCGACGTTACCCCCGTCCTCCTGGAGAGCTCGAGGATGACATTGTCGACGATGCGCGCGCTGATGGGATCGACGCCGGTCGTCGGCTCATCGAAGATGATGTACTCCGGGTCGAGCGTGAGCGCCCTGGCGATGGCGACCTTCTTGCGCATTCCATCGCCGAACTCGGCTGGATATCGGTCGGCGACGCGGTCCATCTCGACGAGGGCGAGTCGCTGCATCGCCAGCCGGGCCGACTCCTTCGGGGAGCACTTCAGATGCTTGCGAATGGGCAAAGCGACGTTCTCCAGCAGGGTCATCGAGTCGAAGAGCGTCGAGTTCTGAAAGACCATGGCGCAACGCTTTCGGACCTCGTAGAACTCGTGCTCCCTTAGGTTGGTCACATCGCGTCCATCGAGGAAGATCTGGCCTTTATCGGCCCGAAGGAGTCCCACTAGGTGCTTGACCAAGACCGACTTGCCGGCCCCCGACGACCCGATAATGAACAGGATCTGGCCAGTTTGAACGGCCAGATCGACCCCTCGCAGGACCTCCTTGTCGCCAAATGCCTTCCAGATTCCCTTGAACTCAATCATGCTCGTTGTCTCGCTCGAGCCGTGCGCGCGGCAGACCTCGGGCAAAAACGACCCGAGAGAGAGAGCATCACCGATTTCCGGGTCGCCATCAAAGTTGGGTGGAGTCGTACCGCGCCGACATCGCTCACCCCCGAACAGCGAAGCTCTTCAGTGGCGCGAAAGGACCGGACTTCGCCCTCTAGTAGGAGTTACATCGAGCGTTCCACGACTGGCAACGGAAACGCACGTGCATATGCGTGCGATGGCCGGGCCAGTGCTGGATGATCGCGAGGTGACTGTCGGGCCGCTTGGGGTACTCGAAGATCAGGGCCAGCTCTTCGGGGCTGAGCTCCTTCTCGGCCTCCTTGGACAGCGCGAGCTGCAGCTCACGGTCGATGTACACCGACTGCACTTGCCCTGAAGCCATCAGGCTCTTGACCATGAACCAGGTCTTCTCGGTGTCGATGTTCTCCGCCGTGACCCTGTTCCAATTCCCGTGCAGCTCGCTCTCTTTGCCGATGTACCCCAAGTCGACATCGCGCCCTGAGCGGTGCGAGCGGTGCGGGGTGAGGCGACCGCCGGTGCGTTTCGAGATCTCACCGACCAGCACTTTGGGCCCCGCAGGGTATTGGCGTCCATAGGCCATCAACGCGTCGCTCAGCGTCTGGATGGTCAGCTCTGTCCCCCACTCGCGGCTACGGTTCTCACGCAGCACCCAGAACGGGCCCTCGGGGAAAGGAAGACCGTTGTTGAGCTTGCCCCTATTGGGTTTGCCGATCGAGGCCGCTGGACGGTCCTGATCGGCACGGTAGACCAGCACCTTGGTCCCTGCGGGGACGGTCATGTCCGCCTCGAGCCAAGAATTGAGCTCGAGAAGCTGCGACGACTCCAACCCCCACAGCGCCGATAGGTGGGTCAATGACGAATCGTTCTCGACCTGCCAGTAGACCACGCGCAGCTCGATGGGAGCGTAGAGCCGATCGACGAGCCAGTTGACGACTCCAGGGACCGTGAAGAACCCGGGCTCGAGCGCGAGTGGCAACTCGAAGCCCGGCTCTCGCAGCTGGATGTTCATCGGCTGCATCGGAAGCCCGAAGGCGTCCGCGTCCCGCTCTGCGACGGGGACCGTCAGCAACACCACCGCAGCAAGGCCGAGACTCAAACTGCGTGGGGTGTGGGCAAGGCTCTTGGGCATGTTTCGATGGTTTGTGCTTCAGAGGAGCGCGGCGAGGCACCTGGTGAATACAACCCCACGAACATAACGGCTGGACCCCTAACAAGTCTAGGAAAAGTGTCAATTGGCTCCAAAAGGCAGTCGCGCCCAGGCCTGCGCGGTGTATGAACCCCGCGCTTCCACGCCGTTCCTGGACCTGCCGACGCTAGGGCGCGGGTTGCGGCTCTGGGTCTGCCTCAGCAGGTTCAGCAGGTTGGGCTTCCGGGGCTCCCTCGACCGCTCGGGCTTTTGGGGCTGCCTCGACCGGTTGCCCTCCTCGACCCGCCTTCGCTGGCTCGGCCTCCGCCCCTTTCTCCGGAGGCGCCGCGCCGCGCGCGAGCTCGAGCAGACGGTCGATTTGGGGTTTGATGTAGGCGAAGGGATGTCCGCCGGTCCGTATGTGACCGTTGATGACCCAGGTGGGCGTCGAACGCAGGTGGGCGTCGAACCCAAGCTCAATCTGCGCGACCACCTTGTCCTTCGAATAGTCGCTGTTCAAACACCCAAGAAAGGCCTCAGGATCCATGCCGATGTCGGCGGCGAAGGTCAACATCGACTCCTCCGTTAGGACGGGCTTGCGGCCCTCGTCCCGCTCAGCCGCAAAGAACTCGAAGAGCTTGTCGTGCATCTCCCAGAAGTCGCCTTGTTCTTGCGCGCACGTCGCGCCCTGGGCCGCGAAACAGGCGCTGGCGTGAAGACCGCTCGAGCGGCGGTTACACGACTCGTCCAACGGGAAATTGACGAAGTAGATCGCCACGTCGTTGGGATAGGCCTCGTGGACCTGGTGAATCGATTGCGAGAAGATCTCACAGAAGGGACACTCGAAATCGGAGAACTCGACGATCGTCACTGTCGCGTCGGGCTTGCCAAGCCTCGGGAGCCCGTCGAGCGGCACGATCGTGTCTCCGGGCTCGCTGAACTCCTCCGCGGCCTCCTCGCCCTTCTTGCGGGACTCCGCTTGCGACTGACTGCGACTCTGCGCGACGGCCCACTGGTAAGAATAGGCCAGAACTACGAGACCGACGGCAAAGACGAGAACGCCGCTGTGCACGACGCGACTGGAGAGGAAGCGGCCGAGATTCGAGCCCACACTCTTGAAAAACTCCCCCAACTTCGGGCCCATGAACATGGCTGCAGTGAGGCCGCCCGCATTCGCGACGTAGAGCGCGATACAGAAGGGGCAAGGGATGGGGAGAACCACAAAAGCGATGTAACCGAGGTAAGCCGAGTACAGTACGGACAAGGCATAGGTGAATACGAAGTAGCGGGCGGCAGGCAGCATCTGCTCTTCCCGCTTGTCCTTGGCGAAGAAGAGTCCCAACAGCACGCCGATGATCGAGAAGTAGAACGCCGCCGAGGCCGCCGTCGTCGGGATTCCTGCGACCTTCGAGTATTGGCTGCGCAGAGCGTGGTCACAGCTGTAACTGCCGACGTCGCAACTGATCGAATCGTTAAGCCCAGCCGCCAGCGCGACGCTCTTGTAGTAGAGCAATCCGCTAAAGACGAGACCTACGAGCGCAGCAATCACGAGTGCGATGAGTGCAGCCTTGGTTCGCGTCGTCATCCACTTCCTCCGAAGGTCGCTCAGGCCAGCGACTCAAAGAATCATTTGGGTTCTATTGCCTCGCTTCCCCACGACCGATTTTCGATTCATACCAGGAACTTACGGAGCGAATATCGGTCGTCCGCTCGGCAAGGCACTTTGTGGTCGCCAGGCCTCCCGAGCTGCGCTCGTCCGGAGCACAGGCTCAGTTTGGCAGCCCACGGATCCTTTCCTCGTGGCCGACCCTTTGGGTTCGCTTGCCGCGCGATGCCGCAGTGGCCTGCTGAACATCGCAGGAAAGAACGTCAGCGTGGTTGGCTGCGGAACGCCACTCGCCTGAAGAATCGCCACCGATCCACGCGAGGCGTCACCACACCGCGACTCGGCCCTCGCCAACCCAACCCAGAAACCCGGCGCGCGACTTCATATCACGAGGGAAAACGGTGCGCCACCCCTTTGGATTTCTATTGGCACGCCAGTCAGTGTCCAATTGATAGCAAGGTATTCCGACGGCTTGCGGTGCAATTCGACGCACGCTCACTCGAACATCATCGCACAGGGATCGATGCCGCCGTAGGAAACGCCGAGCGCAGCCCACTCCGCAGCGGTCCAAGGTCGCTTCGAGACGTCGATGCACAAAGCCTTCACATTGGGGAGATAGGAGTTTGGATCGGACTGCGCCGCATACATGATTCGATACAGAATCTCTACACGGGTTCCCCTCACCCCTTCGAAGACCTCGAGGACCATGTTCAGCTGCGCCTCGAGGTCCGGCGAGAGGCTGACGTCCATGGTCCCCACCTCGATGGCGGCGAACCAATCGGCAGCAGTCGGATCGGGTTCATCCCAAGCCGAGGACGGGTCGTCTGCGGGCTTGTCGTCGTCGCCCCATCCGGCCGCAGGCGTGTCGTCGTCGCCCCATCCGGCCGCGGGCGTGCCGTCGTCGGCACCCCCCCCGGCCGCGGGCTTGGCGTCGTCGCCCC
>Ga0100377_1001722_pt1 | contig 18769 bp, 15 predicted proteins | sample CryGeymeta201501_FD_83664 | JGI IMG/M metagenome (GOLD analysis project Ga0100377, IMG submission 83664) | Groundwater microbial communities from Crystal Geyser aquifers in Utah, USA - Crystal Geyser metaG 2015-01 | ecosystem: Environmental > Aquatic > Deep subsurface > Groundwater | place: USA...
CGCTTCCCAGGCCGCCGCTTCCCAGGCCGCCGCTTCCCAGGCCGCCGCTTCCCAGGCCGCCGCTTCCCAGGCCGCCGCTTCCCAGGCCGCCGCTTCCCAGGCCGCCATGCGTGGCAGCGCCCAGGCCGCCATGCGCGGCAGCGCCCAGGCCGCCATGCGCGGCAGGACCCAGGCCACCGTGCACGGCAGGACCCAGCCCGCTGCGCGCGGCAGGTCCCTGGGGCACCTGGAGAGCGGCGACCCGAGCTCGCATCAGCCGCAGGCCCCGCCGGTGCTGCCGGTTCCGCCGGTGCTGCCGGTTCCGCCGGTTCCGCCAGTTCCGCCAGTGCCGCCGGTGCTGGATCCGTCGCCCTCGGGGGCCACGACGGTCAGGGCGCCGGGCATCCACAGGGCCTGGCCGTCGTCCAGGACCAGCAGCAGGTCGACGGGCCCCAGGGCGGCGTCGGCGTCCACCACCAGGGTCACGAGCAGCTCGGTGTCCCGGGCCTGGAAGGTGCAGGGGGTCACGGGCCCGAAGACCTGGATCTCGGCGACCTGCGACCAGTCCATGGCGCCGTCGGCCTCGACCCCGGCGATGATGCTCTCGCCGGGGGTGGCGGTGTCGGGGCTCAGCCACAGGTGCAGCGCGCTGACGTCGCCGGTGTCGCTGCCGGCACCGGTGTCGCCGCTGTCCCAGCCGTCGCCGGGCAGGCCGCCGTGGCCGCCGTTGGCGTCGCCCCGGGTGCAGGTGTCGTCATAGAGCACGCAGCCGCCAAGGACCGTCAGGACCAGGGCGCCGAGCAGCACGCGGTTGGGAAGCATGGGGGTCTCCTCTTGAGCGGGACGGGCGAGCCGGGCTCGCCGCGGGTGGGCCCGTCGACGGCCGTGTCGGCAGGCTCGTCCTCTTGGACTCCGGCCATGGCCGGGACCGCTACCGCCCCACGCAGAATTGTGGGCCCCGCTGATCTGCCCTCTCGCAGGTGACCCGTCGCGAGCGCTGCATTAGCGTGCCCTGGACCTTCCTTCCGCGGACCCTCCCCTCCATCCATGGGCTCCGCCCCCCCCCTCCTCCCCGAGCCTCCGGATGAACGACGAGTTCGACAAGGCCTACAAGAACCTCGCCTTCCTCACCAGCCCCGCTGCCCGGACGATCCGGATCCTCTGCGAGTACGAGGAGCCCAAGCAGCGCTTCCGCGACCAGAAGATCCACGACACCATCGTCTTCTACGGCTCGGCCCGGGCCGTGACGCAGGAGCAGGCCGTGGGTGAGCTGGGCCAGGCCGAGCGTGAGCTGCGGCTGGCCAAGGAAGAGGAAGAGCAGCGCCGCCTGGAGCACCAGGTCAAGGTCGCCCGGCGCCGGGTGCGCATGTCCCGCTTCTACGAGGACGCGCGCGCCTTGTCGCGCAAGCTGACCCAGTGGAGCATGCAGCGGAAGAGCAGCCGGTACTTCGTCGCCACCGGGGGCGGGCCGGGCATCATGGAGGCCGCCAACCGCGGGGCCGCCGATCTGGAGGGCGGCCGCAGCGTGGGCCTGGGGATCTCCCTGCCCTTCGAGGAGAAGCTCAACCCCTACGTCACCCCGGGCATGGGCTTCGAGTTCCACTACTTCTTCATGCGCAAGTACTGGTTCGCCTACCTGGCCAAGGCGCTGGTCGTCTTCCCCGGCGGCTTCGGCACCATGGACGAGCTCTTCGAGATGATGACCCTGCGCCAGACCGGCAAGATCCGGAAGCCGCTGCCGACCATCCTGTTCGGCGACGAGTACTGGCGCCAGGTGACCGACATCCAGGCCATGGTCGACTGGGGCACCGTCTCCGAGCGCGACATGTTGCTCTTCCATCGCAGTGACACGGTCGATGACGCCTTCGACTTCCTGGTCGACGCCATGGAGCGGGTCGAGCGCGAGCGCAACGGCGTGGCCGAGGAGCTTCAGCCTCCTGAACGCCGCGACCTGTTCAAGGAGGACTGAGATGTCCCGCTTCGGCATCCGCAAGCGCATCAAGGGCCTGGTCGGCATGGGCCAGACTCCGACCATCGTGCGCCACGAGCTGACCTTCGTCCTGCCCGACGGGCGCGAGCACGTGGTGCAGGCCGAGGATCGCTACACGCTGGCCATGGCCAGCCAGTTCCTGCCCAGCCCCATCGCGACCGGCTGTCCCGATGGCCAGTGCGGCAAGTGCGTGGTCGAGGTGCTGGACGCTCGCGGCATCGCGGCACCCTCGGACTCCGAGCGCAAGGTCCTGGACAAGTGGCACAAGCAGCCCGACCCCAAGCGGCGGCTGGCCTGCCATGCCCGGGTCGAGGGCTCCGGCGGCCGGGTGCGCGTCTTCGAGCTCTTCGACTACGACACGGTCCGCGGCACTGACTGAGGGCCAGCTGGCTCAGGCGGATGCCAGCCGGTCCAGGGCCCAGGCGGCGTGCTCGGCCACCAGAGGATCCCCCTGCCGCCAGGCCGCCTCCAGGGCCGGACGGGCGGCGGGGTCGCCCAGGTTGCCCAATACGACCGCGGCGTTGCGCTTGAGGCCACGCGCCCCCGGGCGGCGCAGGGGCGAGCCCTGCAAGGCGCTCTCCAGGACGGCGTCGGGTGTGCCCAGGACCCAGGGCAGGTCCAGCCAGGCCCGGCCAGGTAGCGGCGCCAGATCCTGCTCCAGCGAGGTCGGCGGCGCGTGGTTGTGGGGGCAGACCTCCTGGCAGAGGTCGCAGCCGAAGACCCAGCGGCCCATGCCCGGGCGCAGGGCCTCGGGGATGGCCTGCCGCAGCTCGATGCTCAGGTAGGAGATGCACCGCCGCGCGTCGAGCTGGTGAGGCCCCACGAAGGCGTGGGTGGGGCACAGGTCCAGGCAGCGGCGGCAGCTCCCGCAGTGCCGCGCCGCCGGGGGCAGGGCAGGGTCGGGCGGCAGCGGGCGATCGACCAGCAGCACGGCCAGGAAGCGGTAGCTGCCCAGGCCCGGCACGATGACGCAGCAGTTGCGCCCGATGAAGCCCAGGCCGGCACGCTCGGCCCAGGCCCGCTCGTGCAGGGGGCGACTGTCTACGCCGCCGTACAAGCCCAGGCCGGGGACCCGCTCCAGCAGGCGCTTGACCAGGCGGCGCAGGCGCTTGCCCACCAGGTTGTGGTAGTCGCGGCCCCAGGCGTAGCTGGCGACCTTGCCGGTCAGGCCGCCGGGGTCGGGCGGCCGCGGCCAGGCGTGGTCCACCCCCAGCACCACGGCGGAGCGGACCCCCGGCAGCAGCCGCTGTGGCTCGGCGCGGGCCAGGCGACCGCGCTGCATCCAGTCCATGGCGCCGTGGCGACCCTCGGCCAACATGGCGTCGTAGGCCTCGATCCCTGGTGCGGGCGCTGCGTCACACAGGCGCACCTGGGAGAAGCCCAGGGTGCGGGCCTCGGACCGGATGATCTCAGCGAGGAGGACAGACACGTCGGGGGGTGCCGGTGGGCCGAAGGTGTATAGGAGGTGCGGCCAACCTACCCGGAGCAGCCACCATGAGCGACGCTACCCCTGACAGCGCCCCCCGGATCGACAACGTCGTGATCTTCGGCTCGGGCCCGGCGGGACTGACCGCGGCCCTGTACGCCGCCCGCGCCAACCTCGACCCCGTCCTGTATGAGGGCATCGAGCCTGGTGGGCAGCTGATGACCACCACCGAGGTGGAGAACTTCCCCGGCTTCGAGAACGGCATCATGGGCCCCGAGCTCATGGAGGTCATGAAGAAGCAGGTGGCCCGCTTCGGCACGCGCTTCGTGCTCGACGAGTGCACCGGCCTGGACCTGTCGAAGTGGCCCTACCGCTACACGACCAGCCAGGGCAGCGGCCTGGCCCGGACCATCATCATCGCGACGGGGGCCACCGCCCGGTACCTCGGCCTGAAGAACGAGCTGCGCCTGCGCGGCCACGGCGTCTCGGCCTGTGCCACCTGCGACGGCTTCTTCTTCCGCGGCGTCGAGATCGCCCTGGTGGGCGGTGGGGACTCAGCGGCCGAGGAGGCCAGCTTCCTGACGCGCTTCGCCAGCAAGGTCCACCTGCTGGTGCGGCGTGACAAGCTGCGGGCCAGCAAGATCATGCAGGATCGCGTCATTGCGAACCCGAAGATCGAGCTGCACTGGCACACCGAGCTGGCCGACGTGCTGGGTGAGTCGGGGGTCGAGGGCATCCGCGTCCGGGACAACCGCACCGGCGAGGAGCAGGACTGGCCGCAGGTCAAGGGCCTCTTCCTGGCCATCGGACACAAGCCGAACAGCGATCCCTTCGTGGCGTGGCTGGACCACGACGAGACGGGCTACCTGCTGACCCGCCCGGACTCCATGGCCACCAACGTCCCCGGCGTCTTCGCCTGCGGCGATGTGCAGGACAAGACCTTCCGGCAGGCCATCACCGCGGCGGGCACCGGCTGCATGGCGGCCCTGGAGGCCGAGCGCTGGCTCGAGGGCCACGAGGAGGGCTGAGGCCCCGGGGGCGGCCCGGCTGCTGCGGCTACTCCCCGTCCCCGCTCACGTCTACGATGCGTCGGATCCGGCTGACCTTGAAGACCCGGGGCTCGTGCCGCAGGTGGCACTGGGCCTCGACATAGGGCGGTCGGATGCGCGTGATGGTGATCTTGCGGCGGGTGGTGAGGGCCCCGCCGGCGGCGCTGGTGTAGTCGATGACCACGCTGCGGCCCTGCCTCCAGGCGTCGCGCAGGCCCCGGACGATGGCCTTGCGCCCGTCGCCCCCCTTGGCCAGGGAGGCGTTGAGCGCCAGCAGCTCGGCCACGCTGGGCATGTGGTCGGGCTCCATGGCCTCGAGCATCGCCCGGTAGACCGCCAGGGTCGCCTCGGCGTCGGGGCGGGCCCGGTGCGGCGTATGCTCGACGCCGATGCGCTCGGCCAGGGCCGACAGGCTGCAGTGGGCCAGGCCGAAGACGCTGCGGGCCAGCTCCAGGGTGTCGACCACGGCCAGGGGCGCCAGCGGCTCCTCGCCCAGGCGCCCGCACTCGGCGTGGAGGAAGGCGAGGTCCGCCGGCGCGTTGTGCGCCACCAGGACCGCGTCGGAGACCATCTCGCGCAGCAGGGGCAGCACATCGGCGAAGTCGGGCTGAGAGGCCACCATCTTCTCAGTGATGTGGTGGATCTGCTGGCCCTCGACCGGGATGGTGCGCCCCGGGTCGATGAGGGTCTCCAGGACCTGCTCCCCGTGGACGTCGACGCGGATGGCGGCCAGCTCGATCACCCGGTGTCCCTGCTCGACCGACAGCCCCGTCGTCTCCAGGTCGATGACCACGGTGGGGACCGTGTCAGCCGGCCGGTGCAGGACAGGGTGCAGAACAGATGGCATGGGGTCGGACAGGCGCGCTCACAGCCCCGGGTCGCGCAGCCAGCTTGCGTAGCCGGGAGGGTCGAAGCCATCGCCGTCCCGGTCGATCCAGATCGGGTTGGTGAGGCCGTAGGGGTGCACAGGGAAGGCGCGAGGAATCGGCCAGGCCGGCTCCATCAGGGTGCTGACGCCGGGCACGCCGGACAGCGCGTCGACGACCACGTCCTGGAGCTGGATGGGCGGAATGTCCACCGGCGTGAAGACCGGCGCCATCGGCCCCGAGCCCATGGCGATGACGACGTACCACGCGTCCTGGGTGGGCTGGACGGTGAGCTGCTCGGAGAGGTCCAGCACGTCCGGGTTGGGCGCGGGGACGTCGTAGTCCTGGATCAGCGTGCCGTTCTCGTAGACCTCGACCCGCTCCACGTCGAACCAGGAGGGGCTCTGGACCTCGATGTTCAGGGTGACCGGGTCGGTCCCGGTGACCGTGCTGCCCGGGCCCGAGTCAGGCTGACCGTCCACGGAGAAGCGGATGAAGGGTCCGTAGGTGGCGATGACCTTGCCAGCCCGCACGGCGGCGGCGATGTCGTCGGCGCGCACGAAGGCGGGGTCGTCGGTCTCGGAGGCCACGAAGTTGCGGGGGCAGCCCGACTCGACCTCGGTCGTGCCGTGGGTGTCGGAGTTGCCCAGGGCGGTGACGCGGAAGCCCAGGTTCAGCAGGTTGAACCAGTCGTCGATGGTGCCCTGGTTGCCGCCCCCGCCCAGGGTGTAGGTCCCGTCAATGAGGCCCTGCTGCTCGTCCATGGTGCGCTCGACCATGTCGTAGACGGTCGTGCTGGACGGGTCGGCGGCATATGCCTCTTCCTCGCTCGTCAGCGGCGAGCGGATCAGCTCGAAGCGCTTGGCGTTGAGGACCTCGACGGCGTCGAAGTCCATGGTGAAGTCACCGCTGGTGATGAGCGGGTTCGTGAGCTGCACGGCCAGGCTGGGTGCCACCAGGGGCTGGTCGCCGTCGGCGATGTACTGGTCCAGGCCGAACTGGTCGAAGTAGCCCAGGATGCCGTCGCGGGGGTGGCCGACGAAGACGACGGGCGGGTCGGCGGCGCCGGGATCCCCCATGTCGCGGATACCGTCCATGATCTCCTGGGGCTCCAGGCCGGTCCAGTCCAGGGCCCCGCCGTTGTCGGCCAGGTAGTCGTGGAGCAGGGGGAAGCCCAGGAAGTGCCCCAGCTCGATGGTCGTCACCTCGGTGCCGACCGCCGTGGTGATCCACGGCTCCATGCCCATGTCTTCGATGACGGGGCGGTAGTCGGTCACGGCGTCGTGGTCGCTGCTGCTGAAGAACTCCACGCCCTCGGCCGCCATGGTGGCGACGCGACCGGGCAGGCTGACGCCCGAGTCGAAGCTGGGCTGGGCGTGCACGTGGAAGTCGGCACTGACCCAGCCGGTGGTGTCGACGGTGCGGACCACGGTCAGGTCCAGGTTCACCGCGCTGTGGGCCGTGACGGTGAAGGGCTGGCTCACGTCGAGCTCGTACTCGATGCCACGGCTGGCCAGGGCCTGATACTCGCCGGGGGGCAGGGCGACGTGGCCGGTGCCATAGGGCGCGAAGAAGACCTCGGCCGGCTGGCCGCCGATGTATGCGTCGCCCAGGTCCTCATGGCGGACATCGCCGCCGTCCATGCGCAGGAAGGTGACCTTGGCCGGGACCTGCAGGCCGTCGCCGTCGTGGACGGTGAAGTCCACGCCGCACGGCTGGGGACTCTCCAGGGCGACCTGGAGGGTCTGGTCCTGGCTCACGGTGACGGGCACCCGGGTGCCGACCGGCCGGCCCTGGGCGTAGGCCTGGAGCTCCCAGTCGCCCGGGGGCAGGTTGCCGCCGAAGGAGCCGTCGAGCACGGGGTCGTCGCCGACGTCGGTGGTCCACTGCAGCCAGGGCTCGGCCGCCCCCGCCTTGTAGGCGAAGACATAGTTGCCGCTCAGGGTGACGCCGGTGCCCGCCTCGACCACATGCCCCTCGACCCGGCCGCTGGGATCCCCCTTGGCCTCGAGCAGGGCGTCGACCACGCTGCCCACGTCGCCGCGGCCGACGGCGAACCAGCGGTCGTAGCGGTACTGGGTGCCCGCCGGGAAGCGGCCGGTGATGTAGTTGCCGCTGCCGTCGTCCTTGAGCACACCCTCGATCCCGCCGCCCACCGCCACCGTCTGGCTGCTGGTGAACATGGGGATCCACAGCTTGCCCTGGTCCGACATCAGGCCGTAGGACACGCCGTCGGCGGTGCCGGCCACGTAGTCGACGCCGATGGGGTCCTGGAAGGTGTTGACGCCGGCCTGGTTGAGGTCGTTGACGTAGACCTCTTCGTCGAAGCCGATGTCGGGCGTGAAGACGTCGACGCTGCCGCCTTGCAGGTAGAAGTCGCCGAAGACCAGGCCCTTCTCCATGGCCAGGGGGATGATCTCCATCTGGTCGTCGGAGCCGGGGGCCACCGGGATGCTGTCGTCGGGGAGGCCGTCACAGCCGCCCTCGGTCGCGCCGATGGTGGCCGTGGTGCGCATGAGCACCGCGGGGCTTCCCGGCGACAGGATGTAGTCGGTGCGCATGCGGAAGCTGGGGCCATTGACCAGGGGCCACAGGCCCTTGAGCAGCGTCAGAAAGGGGTCGTCGGGACCCTCGATGCACACATCGGCCGGCCCGCCGTCACTGCCGTCGCTGATGATCGTGACGGTGCCCAGGTCGTCGTGGACCTTGGCCACGTTCATGTTGACCGTGGGGAAGATCTCGGCGAGCTGGTCCAGGCCGTGGCCGTGCAGGTAACGATCGTCGTCGCGCTGCAGGTCCGCGTCGACCAGGCTGCCGCCGGAGGTGTGCGGCCCCAGGCTGGGCCGGGTCCCGAGCACCGCTACGCGGATCCGGTCGTTCTCCAGGATGACGTCGCCCGGCCGGGCCAGGGCCTTGGGCCCGCCGATGGTCTGGGAGAGGTCATCCGCGAGGTAGGCGCGGGCGTAAGGCTGCGCGTCCCCACAGCCGGCGAGGGAGCCGGCAAGGAGCGCGGCGAGGAGCGGGCCAGCAGGAGGGGGGGGGCGGGTCGGCATCGCGCGCTATAGTAGCGCCCCCGCTCGCCCAGTGCACCGCGAGGATGCAGATGACGACCGCCTTCCTGCTCACCTCTCTCCTGCTGTCGGCCGGTGCGCTGGCCCAGGATGCGCCTGCCCCGGATGGGGCAGCGAAGACCAAGGGCGAGCTGATCCCCAAGCCGCACCCGACGGCCCTCATCCAGAGCTGGATCACGGTCTACGACATGGACCAGGACCGGCAGGCCGACCCGGCTGGCTACGGCGACCCCGAGGACGATCCCGGCATGAAGCTGCGCCGGGCCCGCCTGGGCGTCGAGGGCGAGTCGGATGTCCTGAAGTACGCCGTCAGCGTGGGCTTCTCGGCCCCCTTCGACGCGCTGACCACGCCGGGCAGCGAGATCGAGCTGGTCGACGCCTACGTGGGCTATGCGCCGGTGAAGGACCTGTGGATCCAGGGGGGCGTGTCCAAGCCGCCCATCGGCCGCGAGCAGCTCATGAGCAGCTCCGAGCTGGCCCTGGCCGAGCGCAGCGTCGAGAGCGAGTGGCTGGTGCCGGGTCGCGACGCTGGCCTGATGGTGGACTGGCGCACCCACGGCGACGCCCGGGTGCGGCTGCGCGCCGGCGCCTACAACGGCAACGGCGATCTGCTGGGCGACAACAACAACGGCAAGCTCGTGGCCGGGCGGGCCGAGTTCGCCTTCGGGCCGGGCCGCACCTACCAGACCTGGGGCGGCGACAAGGGCTTCACCCTGGGGGTCGGCGCCGACGGCTACTACAACGCCGACGTGTCCACGGGCACGGGCTCGGCGGGTGGCGACCTGATGCTGCGCGTGGCCGGGCTCTCGCTGATGGCCGAGGGTCGCTTCGCCCACCTCTCGCCGCGCAACACCGATGTGCGGGCGCCCGGCGTCTTCGACCCCGTCAACCGCTGGGGCGGGCTGGCCCAGGTCTCCTACGGAATCGGCCCGGTCGAGCCGGCCGTGCGCTTCTCTCTCTTCGACGACAACACCTCGGCCAAGGACAACGGCGACGTCGCCGAGCTGCTGGCCGGCGTGACCGGACACCTGCTCGACGATCATGCGCGGGTGGGAGCTGGATACGTGATGCGGATGGAGATGGGGGGCGCTACCATCCCGAACGACACCGTCCGCATCTGGACGTCCCTGAGGTACTGACATGGCCGGCATCCCAGGTATCCCCGGCGCCAGCGAGCCAAGCTTCCGCACCGGGGACCGGGGGTGGATGAGCCTGGATGACCTGGTGCTCGAAGCGGTCGCCTGGCTGGACGCCGACGGGGTGGAGCTGTCGCCCTACGTCGTGAAGGCGACTGTGCAGGTCACGCGGCGCATGCTCGACTGCACCGACGACTGGGGCGAAGGCGACGAGCTGTTCATGGCGGTCCACGGCGCGCTGCGCCATGCCGGCGTGCTCCTGCAGCTCCCGCAGGTCCAGCGCGTGGTGCGGGTCTACGCCAGCGTGGTGGCCCTGCTCGACATCCGCGACGTCTCCGAGCTCGGGCTCTAGCGGCCCGCTCGACGCGCTTCTCAAGGCCGACCCTCCGCGCAGCGACCCCGATCGCAGCGACCCCGATCGCAGCGACTCCGATCGCAGCGACCCCGAACGCAGCGACCCCGAACGCAGCGACCCCGAACGCAGCGACCCCGGTCGCGGGGGCGACCGGGGTCGGAGGAGCAGGGCAGGGGAGCGGGTCGCTCAGCGCCAGGTCGGCTGGACCCACACCCGGCGGCCGGCGCGCAGGGTCCAGTGGCCGGGCACGTAGCGGGGCGGGGCCCGCAGCGCGCGATCGAAGCGCCCCTCGACCCAGACCTGGCGGCCCAGGCGGATCTCCCAGTGGCCGGGGATGAAGGCGCGACCGGGGGGGGCCTTGTCGGGGGTGGTGACGATGATGACGCGGGCGGCGGCCTGGGCGTCGGTCGAGTGGACGGCCCCGAAGGCAAGGACGAGGGCGGGGACGATGAGGGCGAGGATCTTCTTCATGGTGCCTCCGGTGGGTGCCCCGGTGCAGGGGCGTCTGGGGTGGGGCTCGGGGGGCGTCGCCGCCGTCCCGGGCTCGCTGCAACCGACGCGGCTGTCGCAAATCCATTCGAGGTCGATCGTCTGTTCTTCGGATAGGTCGCTCGCCCCTCTCCCGAACATGCAGGTGGTGTCGATGCGATCTCGTGATGTGGACGCGCGGCCGGGGGCGCTGGTGGGCCGCCTGCTGGCCGCTGCCCTGCTGTTGATCCTCGCCCTGGTCCCAGGCCCGGTCCGGGCCCAGGACAGTGATGCGCCGCGGGTAAGCGAGGCCCCTGCCTGGGAGCGGACCCTGGACCGGGTGGTCCCGGCCGTCGTCTCGATCCGGGTGCGTGCCACGCGCTCCTTCGACACCGAGAGCGCCGGGAGCAGCGTCGCGACGGGCTTCATCATCGACGCCGAGCGTGGCCTCATCCTGACCAACCGCCACGTCGTGCAGCCAGGGCCCGTCGTGGCCCAGGCCGTCTTCCTGGACCACGAAGAGGTGGATCTGCAGGCGGTCTACCGCGACCCGGTGCACGACTTCGGCGTGTACCGCTTCAATCCCAAGGACGTGCACTACATGCCGGTGACGGCCCTGCCCCTGGCGCCCCAGCGGGCCCGGGTCGGGGCCGACGTGCGCATCGTGGGCAACGACGCGGGCGAGAAGATCAGCATCCTGGCTGGCACCCTGGCCCGCATGGACCGCGACGCGCCCGGCTACGGCGCCTTCCGCTACAACGACTTCAACACCTTCTACTTCCAGGCGGCCAGCGGCACCTCGGGGGGCTCCTCGGGCTCTCCCGTGGTGGACCAGGGCGGCTATGTCATCGCCCTGAACGCCGGGTCCCGGCGGCAGGCGGCGAGCAGCTACTTCCTGCCCCTGGACCGCATCGTGCAGGCCCTGCGCTACATCGAGGCCGGCCAGCCCGTGCCGCGTGGCACCTGGCAGACCACCCTGCTGCACGAGCCCTTCGACGAGCTGCGCCGCCTGGGCCTGCCGGCGGCGACCGAGGCCCAGGTGCGGGCTGCGCGCCCGGCCGAGACCGGCATGTTGGTGGTGCAGGGCATCGTGCCGGGCGGTCCGGCCATGGACCTGCTGGAGCTGGGGGACGTGCTGGTCGAGGTGGACGGCGCCTTGCTGACCAGCTTCGACGAGCTGGAGGAGCACCTGGACGGGGCCGTCGACGATGAGCTGCCCGTGGTGGTGCAGCGCGGGGGGGAGCGCGCGGAGCTGCGGGTGCCGGTCCAGGACCTGCACGAGATCACGCCGACCTCCTACCTGGAGGTGGGGGACTCGGTCCTCAACGGGCTGTCCTACCAGCAGGCCCGCCACGCCCTGGTCGCGCCCGAGGGCGCCTACGTCGCCTCCAGCGGCTACGTCCTGGCCGGGGGCGGCATCGGCGCCCGGGCGATCATCACCGCCGTCGGCGACACCCCGGTCTACAACCTGGACGACGCACAGGCGGCGCTGGAGGCGCTGCCCGACGGCGCCCGCGTGCCGGTCCGCTACTTCGACCTGGGCGACAGCCACGCCAGCAAGGTGGGGGTCATCACCATGGACCGGCGCTGGTTCCCCATGCGCCGCTGCACCTGGCAGGCCCAGACGGGGACCTGGCCATGCGTGGACAGCCCGCCGCCGCCGCCCTCGCCGGCGCTGATCCCCGCCTCGACCACCTTCCCCGATGAGGCCCACCGCCTGGAGGACAAGCTCGCGCCCAGCATGGTGCTGGTGCACTTCGAGATCCCCTACCGGGTCGAAGGTGTCTACGGGGCCAGCTTCGTCGGGGCCGGCCTCGTCGTCGACGCCGAGAAGGGCCTGGTCGTGGTCGACCGCGACACCGTCCCGGTCGCCCTGGGCGATGTGCGCCTGACCTTTGCCGGCTCCGTCGAGATCCCGGGCCAGGTGGTCGATCTGCACCCCTTGCACGACGTGGCCGTGATCCACTATGATCCGGCCCTGCTGGGCACCACGCCGGCGCGTGCGGCGACCCTGGTGGATGAGCCCCTGGAGCCCGGCGAGCGCGTCTGGCACGTCGGTCTGGACCACCGCGCCCGGGTCGTGAGCCAGCAGACCCGCATCGAGCGGGTCGATCCGCTGGTGCTGCCCTACCCGGCGACGCCCTTCTTCCGGGACACCAACGTCGTCGTGGCCGACGTGGAGCAGGCGGCCCGCGCCTCGGGTGGGGTGCTGGTCGACCGGAAGGGGCGCGTGCACGCCCTGTGGGCCAGCTTCGTCGACCTGTCGGGGGAGACGCCCCAGGGCTACTTCCGCGGCCTTCCGGCCGGCTACGTGCTCGAGTCGGTGGCCCCCCTGCGGGCCGGCCAGACCCCCACCTACCGGGCGCTGGGCGCCGAGCTCTTCGAGCTGAGCCTGGTCGATGCCCGGGCCCGTGGCCTGTCCGAGGCAGCCGCCGGGGACCTGGAGGAGGCGGGGGGCGCCGGCCGCCACGCCTTCGTGGTGAGCCGGATCTGGGCCAACGCACCCGGCCGCGGCCTGCTGCGTGAGGGGGATCTGCTGGTCGCCGTCGCCGGTGAGCCTGCGGTGGACCTGCGGCAGATCGAGCTGGCTTGCCAGGCGCCCACCGTGACGGTGCGGGTGTCCCGCGACGGCGTCGAGCAGGACCTGGTGGTCCCGACCCTGCAGCTGGACGGACACGGCATCGACCGCGTCGTGTCCTGGGCCGGCACCCTGCTCCACGCCACCCAGGACGCCGTGCCCGAGCAGCGCGGCCTGGCGATGACGGGGGTCTACGTCGCCTGGTACTGGTTCGGGTCCCCCGCCGCCCAGTACGGCCTGCGCTCGACCCGCCGGATCCTGGACGTCAACGGCCAGCCGACGGCCGACCTGGACCAGTTTCTGGCCGCGGTGCGGGACATCCCCGACGGCGGCTCGGTTCGGCTGCGCACCGAGGACCTGGACGGGCGCCTGGAGGTCACGACCCTGCGCACCGACCTGACCTACTGGCCCACCTGGGAGCTGGTGCGCGGCCCCCAGGGCTGGGAGCGCCACGCGCTGCCGCCCGAGGCTGCAGCGGAGGCAGCAGGCGCCGCGTCGCCGGCGGGGGCACCGGCGACGCCTTGAGGGGGCCTACTCGAAGGCCTGGATGCCCGTGATCCACCGCCCCAGGATGAGGTTGTGGATGTCGTGCGTGCCCTCGTAGGTGTAGACGCTCTCCAGGTTCGCGGCGTGCCGCATCACCGGGTACTCGTCCAGGATGCCGTTGGCGCCGTGGATGTCGCGGGCGACCCGGGCGATCTGCAGGGCGATGTCCACGTTGTTCATCTTGGCCAGGCTGACCTGCTCGGGGATGAGGGTGCCGTTGTCCTTCATCTGGCCCATGTGCAGGGCCAGCAGCTGGCCCTTGGTGATCTCGCGCAGCATCCAGGCCAGCTTGTTTTGGACCAGCTGGAAGCTGGCGATGGGCTTGCCGAACTGGATGCGGGACAGCGCGTAGTCACGGGCCGAGACGTAGCAGGCCATGGCGGCGCCCAGGGCGCCCCAGGCGATGCCGAAGCGGGCGTTGTTCAGGCAGCCAAAGGGCCCGCGCAGGCCCTTGACGTTGGGCAGCAGGCGGTCCTTGGGGATGCGGACGTCCTCGAAGACCAGCTCGCTGGTGACGCTGGCCTTCAGGCTGTGCTTGCCCTTCATCTGGGGGGCGGAGAAGCCCTTGTCACCCTTCTCGACGATGAAGCCGCGAATGACCCCGTCGGCCAGCGTGCCACCCGGCGGGATGAGCTTGGCCCAGACGATGGCCAGGTCGGCGATGCTGCCGTTGGTGATCCACATCTTGGCGCCGTTGAGCACATAGGCGTCGCCGTCGTCGACGGCCTTGGTGACCATGCCGCCAGGGTTGCTGCCGAAGTCGGGCTCGGTCAGGCCGAAGCAGCCGATGAGCTTGCCCTGGGCCATGCCGGGCAGGTACTTCTGCTTCTGCTCCTCGCTGCCGTACTTCCAGATGGGGAACATGCACAGCGAGCCCTGCACGCTGACGAAGCTGCGCAGACCGCTGTCGCCGCGCTCCAGCTCCTGGCAGGCCACGCCATAGGCCGTGTTGCTCATGCCGGCGCAGCCGTAGCCTTCCAGGTTCATGCCCAGCAGGCCCATTTCGCCGAGCTGCGGCACCAGGTGCATGGGGAAGGTGCCCTGACGGCAGTGCTCCTCGATGATCGGGATGACGTTGTCATCGACCCAACCACGGACCAGCTCGCGGACCATGCGCTCCTCTTCGCTAAGGTGGGCGTCGATGTTGTAGAAGTCCAGACCTTCGAAGGCCATGGCAGCCTCGTGCCCGACGAGCGGGCGGAGCGGGGGTGGCGAGCGGAGCCCACGACAGGGCCGAAGGAGACGGGTTAGCCCAACGGGAGGAGGCGGGCAACGCGGCAGGAAGCGCCTCTACAGGCTCGTCACGGTGGCGGAGTGGCTCCGCGGATGACGCCGGCGCACATTAGGATGCGACGCGCCCGCGGGCCCTCGAGGGGCCCGCCTCACCCAACGGAGGACCGATGAGCACCATGACCTGGCTTCAGGAGATCCGCGCCCACAGCGGGACGCCCCGGACGACTGGGCTTCCCGACGACGTGGTGACCCGCTTCGCGGCCAAGGATCCCAAGCTGGGCGCCGCCGTGGAGCTCGCAATCGAGCGTCACCGGCAGCTCCGCGAGACCCACGGTGCCCTGCTGGCAATGGACGAGGCCGACCTGATCGGCAAGCTGCAGCAGGGCTACGTCAACTTCTACCAGCCCGCGACCGTGAACCCCTACGTGGCCCTGGCGGCCAAGGGCCCCTGGGTCATCAGCTCGCACGGCGCCGTCATCCACGACAGCGGCGGCTACGGCATGCTCGGCCAGGGGCACAACCCCGATGTCGTCCTGCAGGCCCTCGCCCGGCCCCAGGTGATGGCCAACGTCATGACCGCCAGCTTCAGCCAGCTGGCTTTCGACGAGCGCCTGCGGCGGGAGCTGGGGCACACGCGCCCGGAGGGCTGCCCCTTCGACCGCTTCATCTGCCTGAACTCCGGCAGCGAGGCCGTGACCATGGCCAGCCGGCTGGCCGACATCAACGCCCGCACCATGACCGCCCCTGGGGCGCGCCACGCCGGTCGCCGCATCAAGGCCCTGGCCATCGAGGGGGGCTTCCACGGCCGCACCTGCCGGCCGGCCCGCATCTCCGACTCCTGCCGGGACGCCTATGAGAAGCACCTGGCGAGCTTCCTGGACCACAGTGACCTGGTCGTCGTGCCCCAGAACGACCTGGCCGCGCTGGAGCTGGCCTTCACCCAGGCAGAGGAGCAGGGCTGGTTCTACGAGGCCCTGTACATGGAGCCCGTGCAGGGTGAGGGAGCGCCGGGCCACGCCATCACCCGGGCCTTCTACGACCTGGCGGCGCGGCGCATCCACGACATGGGCGGCCTGCTGGTCATCGACAGCATCCAGGCCGGCCTGCGGGCCCACGGCGTGTTGTCGGTGGTCGACTACCCGGGCTTCCAGGACGCCGTGGTGCCTGATGTCGAGACCTGGTCCAAGGCGCTCAACGCCGGCCAGTACCCGATGTCCGTCCTGGGCCTGTCCGAGCGCGGCTCCTCCGTCTATGTCTCGGGCGTCTACGGCAACACCATGACCACCAACCCGCGGGCCCTGGACGTGGCGGTGGCCGTGCTCGACGGCGTCACGCCGGCGCTGCGCGAGAACATCTGCGCCCGTGGTGACGAGTTCATACGCAAGCTGCGGGCCCTGGCCCAGGACTTCCCGGGCATGGTCGCAGGGGTCCAGGGCACCGGCCTGCTGTTCTGCGTCGAGCTGAACGCCAACACGCCGGTGGTCGGCTTCGGCGGGCCCGAGGAGCGCTGCCGTCGGGCGGGCATGGGCGTCATCCACGGGGGCAAGAACGCGCTGCGCTTCACGCCGCACTTCGCCATCGACAGCGACGAGATCGACCTGATGGTCGGCGTCCTTCGCGCCGTCCTTACCGAGATCCAGGCCGTCCAGGCGGCCTGAGGAGCACCGGCGCGGGTGGCCGCTGCAGTACGCGCCTCAGTCGGCGTACTGCAGCGTCATCACATCCCAGGCCAGCTCCACGGGGGCTTGGTCGTCGGTCAGGACGCGGGCCTGCTCCCAGCCGGGCACCTCGCCGCGGATCCGCTTGCGGAAGGGGCGGCGGATCCGGTCGTATGCGGCGGTGCGGTAGCCCTGCTCCAGCCGGGTCGCGACCAGCTGGGGGTCCATGGGCTCGGCAGTGGCGAAGAGCTCGTCATTGGACTGGGACGCGCTGACCCAGGTCACCTGCGGGAAGACCTGGCGCATGGTCGCGTAGATCATGGCCGCCAGGCTCCGGCTCACCCCGCGCACGCTGGCGACGTTGACGGCGACCACGCCGCCGGGGTTGAGGTGGGTGGCCACCTCCTCGAAGAACTCGCGGGTCACCAGGTGGAAGGGGATGTGGGGCTGCCGGTAGGCGTCCATCAAGATGACGTCGAAGTGCCGGTCGGTGCTCTGCAGGTAGACGCGCCCGTCCATGATCACCGGGTGGATCCGCGGGTCGTCGTCGTCCAGCCAGCGCTTGCCCACCTCCACCACCTGGCGGTCGATCTCGACCCCCACGACCTCGGCCTCGGGGAAGGCCTGAAGGAATTCCCGGGCGACGGTGCCACCGGCCAGGCCGAGCATGAGCACCTGGGGGTCGGGTCGGACCTGCTGCATCCACAGCGGGGCCGTCGCCATGTAGGTCCAGAAGCCGCGGATCTCCTTGCTCGGGTCGGGGCAGCGCACAGAGTGCACGCCGATGCCCTCGTTCAGGTACAGGTGGTAGGCGTCGGGGCAGTCGCCATAGGGCTCCTGGACCACCTGGATGAAGTGGTACAGGCTCTCGCCCTCCCACACCAGGCCCTCCATGGGGCGCACCGTGCCGGTGGGCAGCAGGGCCAGGGCCGCCGCCGCGCCGGTGACCACCGCCGTCCGTCCCCGCGACAGCAGGCCCAGGCTGCTGACCAGGAGCAGGGCGGTGCCGATGGAGAGGAAGGTCCGCCGCACGCCGAGCAGGGGGATCAGGACCAGGGCCGGCAGGAAGGAGCCGACGATGCTGCCCACCGTGGACAGGGCGTACAGGCGCCCAGCCGAGCGGCCGGCCTGGTCGAGGCGGTAGACGGCCAGCCGCACGGCCCAGGGGCTGACGGTGCCCATCAGGGTGACGGGCAGGGCCATCAGGGCCAGGGTCCCCAGCAAGCCGCCGGCGACGCTGGCCACGGCGATGGCCGGGTCCGCCAGCTCCCCCCCCTCGACCAGGGGGCGCAGGATGGCGCTCGCCGCCCGCAGGATGGGCTGGGCGATGAAGGGCAGCAGCAGGATCAGCACCGCTGCGACCGCCGTCGTGGCGCAGAGCCGCCGCAGGCGCGGGTGGCGGTCACCCCACCGCCCGCCCAGCCAGTAGCCCACGCTCAGGAAGGTCATCATCGAGCCGATGAGCACGGTGGTGACGAGCAGAGAGGTGCCGAAGTAGGGCGCCAGCAGCCGCAGACCCGTCATCTCGACGGCCATGACCGACATGCCGCTGGTGAAGACCAGGGCCGAGAGCAGGCCGCCGGGGGGGGCAGCGGGAGGGGACTCGGCGGCCACGCGGGCTCCGGGGTGCACGGTGCATAAGCGGCTTACACCGTGCGTCAGCGCGCGCCCATCTGCTCCAGCGCCTCGCGGGCTGCGCGGCGCACCTCGACGCTCACGTCCCGAACCCGGGCTTCCAGCAGCGCGATCGCCTCTTTGGCCCGCAGGTCCTCCAGGGCCCGGCAGGCCTCGGCCCGGACGTCGGCCTCGGGGTCGTCGAGGGCCTCGATGACGGGCTCGACCGCGCGGCGATCACCGGAGAAGCCCATGAGCTGCACCGCATAGAAGCGTAGCAGGGGGTCCTTCCGGCTGGCGCGATAACACTCGACCAGGTCGGGGATGGCCTCGCCGCGATCGAAGAGGATGGCGTCGTAGGCAGTGTCGGCGCGGTGGGGATCGGGGTCCTTCAGCGCGCTGAAGAGGTCCTTGTAGCGAGGACGCATCACGGGCTTGCCGGGGATGGCGGGGGAGGGAGCGGTGCCGGCGAGGGGGGTGCCGGGCGGGGACCACCTTGGGAGGGGTGGCGCGGGGAGGGATGACGGCCCGTGACGGCGGGGGCGGCAGCGGAGCGTGAGAGTCGTGCAGCAGCACAGGGTCAGGAACAGCGCACGGGCTCGTCTTCCGCGGTGGGATTAAACAACCGGCCTCCACCCGGCAAGGGCGATTGCGTGACGACCCGGCGCGTCGCGCCGCAGGGACCCAGCGTGTCGCGCCGCAGGGACCCGGCGCGTTGCGCCGCAGGGACCCGGCGCGTTGCGCCGCAGGGACCCGGCGCGTTGCGCCGCAGGGACCCGGCGCGTTGCGCCGCAGGGACC
>Ga0100377_1001731_pt1 | contig 18725 bp, 14 predicted proteins | sample CryGeymeta201501_FD_83664 | JGI IMG/M metagenome (GOLD analysis project Ga0100377, IMG submission 83664) | Groundwater microbial communities from Crystal Geyser aquifers in Utah, USA - Crystal Geyser metaG 2015-01 | ecosystem: Environmental > Aquatic > Deep subsurface > Groundwater | place: USA...
CCATCCCCGAAGACGGACAGGCCCCACAGCAGTTCGCGGGCGTCGATGCCGGCGCCGGTCTGGTCGAAGCGGATGCGGGCGCGCTCGGTGTAGCGGATCCAGCCCTTCGGCTCCTGCGCGACCTCCTGGAAGGGCTCGCTGGTCACCTCGCCATGCGCGTCGAGCAAGCGCTCCCTGGAGATGTAGGCGACGAACCGATCCCCGGGTGCGAAATCGGCAAAACGCCGGTGGTGCATGTTGAGCACACCCATCAACCCGTGCTCCCGCGCTGCGGCGTACGTCTCGGGGCGGAACATCACGATCCAGTACTTCACGGGCACCTCGTCCGAGGCGGGAGTGTATGCGATGCGCCGGGCGACTTCATCTGGCTAGGCTTGAGTCGGCTTCAGGCCGCATGCGCTGGTGTCGCTTCGCAGCAGGCTTGACAGGTCCAGGTGGGGCGGGCCTGACCGGCGCGAGCCAGGACGTGCTACAAGACGGCGTCCTGCTGGAGGACGCTGTGCTGCCCGAGCCCTGGGTCTCCGTCGAAGACATCGCGCGCCACCTCGGAGTGTCGAAGGACACGATCTACAGGTGGATCGAGGCGCAGCGGTTGCCTGCCCACAAGGTCGGTCGCTTCTGGAAGTTCAAGCTCCAGGAGATCGACGAGTGGGTTCGAGCGGGTGGCGCCGCCGAGGCGGGGCAGAAGCACGAGGGGGAAGAGGCATGAGCTCGGCGCTGGCACTGACGTTGAAGGAGAAAGCCGACGAGTTGGTCGCCCACGGCGGCTACCATCGGCTGCTCCTGCTCGTGGGACCGGCGCGATCGGGCAAGACGACGGCGCTTCGCGAGTTCGCCGAGAGCGTCGGTTGGCCGCGCCTGAACCTCAACCTCCAGCTCTCCGAGCGTCTCCTGGAGGTGCCGAGCCGGTTCAGGCAGATCCGGATCCTCGACCTGCTTCGAGACGTTGCGGGCGAGGCGACGGGTGACGGCCTGGTGCTCGACAACATCGAGCTCCTCTTCCAGCGCAGCCTCCAGCAAGACCCGCTCCAGGCACTTCTCGCGCTGTCGCGCTCCCGCGTCGTGGTCGCAGCCTGGTGCGGCGACCACAGCGATGTGGCGCTCACCTATGCGGCACCGGGGCACGCCGAGTACCGCCACTACCCCGAGCCGGGGTGCACCATTCTTCCCGTCGGGGTCAACGCGACGCGCGTGTCGAAGCGCACTTCCAAGGGTTCACGAGCATGAAGTACGCAGACCTGGTCCAGTTCGAGCCCATCGAGACCGTCATCGAGCTCCGCAAGGCGGACGCCTCGGCCGAGGCTCGGCACCTTGTCGAGACCTTCGTGATCTCCGAGCGGATGGCCGAGCAGCTCACCACGCTCGTGTTCCCGCACCTTCGCTATGACGCCCCATCCGACAACAAGGGCCTGCTCGTCGTTGGCAACTACGGAACCGGTAAGTCGCACTTGATGGCCGTGATCTCGGCGATCGCGGAGTTCCCCGACCTGGCGGCGATCGTGGCGCACCCGGGCGTGGCCGACGCGGCGGCTCCGGTGTCCGGCAAGTTCCAGGTGATCCGCATGGAGACCACGTCGACGACGATGGGCCTCCGCGACCTCGTGTGCAGGAACCTCGAAGCGCGCCTCGCGCAGCTCGGCGTCAGCTTCGCGTTCCCCGCTGCCCACGAGGTCACCAGCAACAAGGACGACTTCGTCGGGCTGATGGCGGCCTTTGCCGAGGTGTTCCCGAACCAGGGACTGCTCCTCGTGCTCGATGAGCTCCTCGACTACCTCCGCACCCGCAAGGACCAGGAGCTCATCCTCGACCTGAACTTCCTTCGGGAGCTCGGCGAGGTCTGCAAGTCCACCCGATTCCGGTTCATCTCTGGCGTGCAGGAGAGCCTGTTTGACAGCGGCCGCTTTGCCCACGTCGCGGACACGCTGCGGCGGGTGAAGGACCGCTTCGAGCAGGTGCGGATCGCGCGCGAGGACGTCGCCTTCGTCGTCAGCCGGCGCATCTTGAAGAAGACGGCTGAGCAGAAGGCCCGTATCCGCGAGCACCTGGCCAAGTTCAGCAAGCTCTACAGCGACATGAACGAGCGCATGGACCGCTATGTCGAGCTGTTCCCCGTCCACCCCGCGTACCTCGACGCCTTCGAGAAGGTCTACGTCGCGGAGAAGCGCGAGGTCCTCAAGACGCTGAGCGGGACGATCAAGGCGCTCCTCCAGCAGCAGGTCCCGAGCGACCAGCCCGGCCTCGTCGCCTACGATGGATACTGGGCGCAGCTCCGCGACAACCCATCGTTCCGGTCCATCCCCGAGATCAAGGAGGTCGTGGACAAGTCGCAGGTCCTCGAAGACCGCATCAAGCACGGCATGTCCCGACCGGCATACCGGCCCGTGGCGCTGCGGATCGTCCACGCCCTGTCGGTGCACCGGCTCACCACCGGCGACATCTACGCACCCATCGGGGCCTCGGCCGAAGAGCTCCGTGACGACCTCTGCCTCATGGTCCCCGGCCTGCCCGAGGAAGACGCGGAGTTTCTCCGAACGCTCATCGAGAAGGTGCTCTCCGAGATCACCAAGACCGTCTCGGGCCAGTTCTTGAGCCACAACCGCGACAACGGCCAGTACTTCTTGGACCTCAAGAAGGACATCGATTTCGACAGCCTGATCGAGAAGCGGGCCGAGGGCCTCAGCAGCGATCGGCTGAACCGCTACTACTTCGAGGCGCTCGCCCAGGTCATGGAGGTCACCGACCAGACCTACGTGAGCGGGTACCGGATCTGGGAGTACGCGGTCGAGTGGCGGGAGCGGAAGGCCGAGCGGCCCGGCTACCTGTTCTTCGGGGCGCCGAACGAGAGGTCGACCGCCCAGCCGCCGCGCGACTTCTACATCTACTTCGTCCAGCCCTTCGATCCACCCTACTTCAAGGACGAGGGCAAACCCGACGAAGTGCTCGTCCGGCTCAAGCACCGGGACGCCGACTTCGAGAAGGCGCTTCGGCTCTACGCCGGCGCAAAGGAGCAAGCGGGAGATGCCTCGGGCGCCAACAAGCAGACCTACCTCGACAAGGCCGCCGGGCACCTGCGCGACCTCACGAAGTGGCTCCGCGATCACATGACCACGGCGTTCGAGGTCACCTGGCAGAGCAAGCCGCGTTCCCTCGCCGAGGTCATCCAGGGCAAGGTCTCCGGCGGGCTGGCCCGTGCGGGCGTCCGCGACCTGGTGAACACGGCGACGTCGGTGTGCCTTGCACCGCACTTCCTGGACCGCGCGCCGGACTACCCGATCTTCACCGTGCTGATCACGCGGGAGAACCTCCCCCAGGCCGCACAGGACGCGCTCCGGTGGGTCGGTGGTGGTGTGAAGAGCCGCAACGGCACGGCGGTGCTGGAGGCGCTCGAACTCCTCGACGGTGAGATCCTCAAGCCGCGCAACAGCCGCTATGCCAAGCACGTCCTGGACCGGCTCGCCGAGAAGAAGCACGGCCAGGTGCTCACCCGCGGCGAGCTCGTCGCGGACGAGGATGGCGTCGAGTACTGGACCCGGTTCCGCGTGGAGCCAGAGTTCCTGGCGGTCGTGCTCGCGGCACTGGTGCAGTCCGGGGGCATCGAGCTGAGCGTGCCCGGGAAGAAGCTCGACGCCAGCAGTCTGGAGCAGTTCGCGCGCATGGCGATCACCGAGGTGGCGGCCTTCAAGCACGTTGGGCAGCCGAAGGATCTGCCGCTCGATGCCTTGCAGGAGCTGTTCGAGATCCTCGACATCCCAAAGGGTCTGATCGTCAACCAGAACACGCGGGAAGAGGCGGTCGTCAAGCTCCAGCAGCGCACGGCGCAGCTCCTGGAGCACGTCGTCACCAGTCAGCACCGGCTGACCGGGGGCTTCCCGTTCTGGGGCCGCGCCATCCTGTCCGACGCCGAGCAGACTGAGTGGGCGAGTCGCCTCGCGAGCCTGAAGGGCTTCCTGGAGAGCCTCCAGCCGTTCAACACCGTCGGAAAGCTCAAGAACTTCCCGCACGACGTGGCTGCGGTGGAGGCACAGCGGCCCGGCCTCGCGACACTCAAGGACGTGGACGACCTGGGCAAGCTGGTCCAGCAGGTCGGGCCGCAGACCGCCTGGCTGACGACGGCCGAGGCGGTGCTGCCCGAGAGTCACCCGTGGCGCACCGAGGTCAACGCGGCGCGCGGCGAGGTGCTCACCAAGCTCACCAGCCCGCAGCACCGGCAGGACAGCGCGTTCCATCGCGGCCTGGGCCAGACGCTCACGCAGCTCAAGGCGAACTTCGTCTCGGCCTACCGCGAGCTGCACAAGCGCCAGCGGCTCGGGGCCAGCGACGACGACAAGAAGCGCGCGCTCAACACCGACCCCAGGACGCAGCAGCTCCGCAAGCTGCGCGGCGTCGAGATGATGCCCGGCCAGGAGCTGGAGAAGTTCGAGAACGAGCTGCTCGGTCTGAAGGCGTGCTTCGTGCTGGAGGCCACCGACCTCGATGCGTCGCCGATCTGTCCGCACTGCCAGTTCCGGCCCGTAGAGGAGCCCGGCGACGGTCCCGCGGCCTCGGCGCGGCTGGCCGGCCTGGGCGAGCGCTTGGACGAGCTGGTGCGGGATTGGACGGCGACCCTGCTGGGCAACCTCGAAGACCCGACGGTGGCTGCGAACCTGTCGCTCCTGACCGACGTGGCGGGCAAGGCTGCGGTCAACGCCTTCCTCGCCGAACGGTCGCTGCCCGACCCGGTCGACAACGCCTTTGTCAAGGCGGTCAACGACGTGCTCGGCGGGCTGGAGAAGGTGCTCGTGGCGCCGACGGACCTCCGCAAGCGCCTCGTCGAGGGGGGCTCGCCGTGCACCGTGGACGAGCTGGAGCAGCGCTTCCAGGCGTTCGTGTCCACGCTCACGAAGGGCAAGGACCGCACCAAGATTCGCATCGTGGTCGAGTGAGGAGCTGAAGATGGCTGACAAGCAGGCAACGCTCGGGATGACCGGGAAAAAGCAGAAGACGGCGGCCGTCGAGTGCCTCGGCATGAACTTCGAGAGCGACGCCGCGCGGCGAGCGCACTTCACCGAGGTGCTGCGTCAGAAGCTCGCGGACCCAGCCTTCCGGGCGACGCCGGGCTTCCCGAAGGCGACTGACGAGGCGATCCTTCGCATGTCGGACCCGCCCTACTACACGGCCTGCCCGAACCCCTTCCTCGGCGATTTCGTGAGGCTCCACGGCAAGCCGCTGGAGGCCGACGATAGCTACCAGCGGGACCCGTTCTCGGTGGACGTGCGCGTTGGCAAGACCGACCAGCTCTACAAGGCGCACAGCTACCACACCAAGGTGCCCCACCTCGCGATCGTGCCGTCGATTCTTCACTATACAAATCCAGGCGACATCGTACTCGACGGCTTCTGTGGTTCTGGAATGACGGGCTTGGCGGCCCTCTGGTGTGGCGCAGCTCCGAGGGAGTATCGGCAGGATCTCGAAGCCGAGTGGAAGCGGACGGGCTACCCCGCTCCGACGTGGGGACCCCGACGGTCGATATTGAACGATCTGGGCCCGGCTGCGTCCTTCATTGCCGCGGGCTACAACACGCCATTCGATGTTGACCGATTCGAAGCAGAGGCGAACGCGATCCTGGCAGCCGTGGATATGGAATTCGGCTGGATGTACGAGACGACGCACACTGACGGCCGCACGAAAGGCCGAATCAACTACACCGTATGGAGTGAAGCGTTCACGTGTCCGGAGTGCGCCGGCGAGATCGTGTTCTTCCATGAAGCGATGGACGACGATACGAAGCGAGTGGCCGATGAGTTCGCGTGTCCGCATTGCTCGGCGCTGGTCGGGAAGCGAAGCAACCTGGAGCGCGCCTTCGACACGATCATCGACCCTGCGACGGGACGCGCTCACAAGCGCGTGAAGCTTCGTCCCGCGCTGATCAACTACTCGGTGGGGAAGAAGACCTTCGAGAAGGCGCCTGGCACCGATGACGTTGCCCTGCTTGACCGTATCGCGGGGTTGCCGCTACCCAACGAGGTTCCGACCGTCGCGTTTCCGATCGACGAAATGTACCACGGCTCTCGATTGGCCCCGAAGGGCTTCACGCATGTGCACCATCTCTTCCTTCCGCGTGCGGCTCAGGCGCTCGCCTTCATGTGGCGGCGCGCGAACGCCCAGCCCGATCCACGGATACGGTCATCGCTGATCTTCATGTTCGAGCAAGCTCTGCGAGGGATGTCGCTGTTGAATCGGTACAAGCCGATTCAGTTCGGGCGGCCGGGTGGCTCGCAGGTCGGTCTCGATATGCCAGGTGTCTACTACGTCTCTTCGCTAAGCACCGAGGTGGGTCCCCACTACCAGTTCGGCAACAAGCTCTCACGGCTTGCAAAGGTGTTCCGTCAGGACATTGCTAGGAGTCGATCCGTGTTTGTCGGGACTGGACACTGCGGAGGACTCGTGGCACTCCCGGACGAGTCGGTCGACTATGTGTTCACGGATCCGCCGTTCGGGGAGAACATCTACTACTCGGACCTCAACTTCTTGGTTGAGGCGTGGCACGGCGTCATGACTTCGCCGGCCTCCGAGGCGATCGTGGATCGACCCAAGGGCAAGGGCCTTCACGAGTATCAGAACATCATGCGCGACTGCTTCCGCGAATACGGGCGTGTCCTGAAGCCGGGACGTTGGATGACGGTGGTGTTCAGCAACTCGTCGAACGCCGTGTGGCGCGCGATTCAGGAGGCGCTCGGCACCGCCGGTTTCGTCGTCGCGGACGTGCGGACGCTCGACAAGGAGCAGGGATCCTACCGCCAGGTCACCAGCTCCGCGGTGAAGCAGGATCTCGTGATCTCGGCCTACAAGCCGAGCGAGGCGCTCTCGCAGCGGTTCGAACTCGGCACCGGCACGCCGGACGACGCATGGGCGTTCGTCCGGGAGCACCTGAAGCGCGTCCCGGTGTTCGCCGACAAGGACGGGGACCTGGAAGTTGTGCTGGAGCGCACCGCGCAGACGCTCCACGACCGCATGATCGCGTTCTTCGTCCAACGCGGCGTCTCGGTGCCGTTCAGCGGGCCGGAGTTCTTTGAGGGCCTTGACCAGCGCGTCTCCCGCCGCGACGGAATGTACTTCCTGCCCGACCAAGCGACCCGCTATGACAAGAAGCGTGCCCTCGGGGGCAACCTCCGGCAGCTCTCGCTGTTCGTGTTGGACGAGGCGTCGGCCATCCGTTGGCTGCGCCAATCCCTCGACCATAAGCCGCAGTCCTTCCAGGACTTGCAGCCGCAGTTCATGAAGGCTGCGGGCTCCTGGGCGAAGCACGAGCGGACAGTCGAGCTGAAGGACCTGCTCCGCGAGAACTTCCTGCACTACGACGGCATGGGCGAGGTTCCAGCGCCTGTCCACAGCTACCTGTCCAGCAACCTCAAGCTCCGCAACCTCGACAAGAGCCACCCGGAACTGCGCGAGGCGGGACGCGATCGCTGGTACGTCCCGTCCGTCCATCGCCAGGGCGACCTGGAGCAGCTCCGCATCCGCGCGCTCCTCCGTGAGTTCGAGGAGTACAAGCAGAGCACGCAGCGCAAGATCAAGCAGTTCCGCACCGAGGCGGTTCGGGCCGGCTTCAAGGCAGCCTACGACGCGCGCGACTACCGCACGATCGTCGAGGTGGCCGCGAAGCTCCCCGACGAGGTGGTCCAGGAGGACGAGAAGCTCCTCATGTACCTGGACGTGGCGATGATGCGGTACGACGCGGAGCAGCCATCGACGCTCTTCGCGGATCGGTGACCCATGGAGAGTGGGAGCTGGGTCCGGCATCGCGCGACGGGGCAAGTGGGCCGCGTCGTCGACGCGACGCACCTGTGGGGCGCACGCGTGCTGCGCTTGTGGCTCCCCGCGGCCAACACCATCGTCCGGGTGGCCGACGACCAGGTCGAGGCGTTGGACGCGGGCGGCGGACGGGAGACCGGTTGGCGACTCGTGGCAGCGGCGGCGGCAGCGCGGATCAACGAGGTGCTGGCGCAGGAGGACGTGCTGGTGAGCCCGCTGGAGGGGCTCGTGACACCGCTTCCTCACCAGCTCTACGCGCTGTCGCGGGCGATGGCAGGCGACCGGGTCCGCTACCTGTTCGCCGACGAGGTCGGGCTGGGAAAGACCATCGAGGCGGGGCTTGTCATCCGCGAGCTCAAGCTGCGCGGTCTGGTGCGCCGGGTGCTCGTGGTCGCGCCGATGGGGCTCTGCACTCAGTGGGTGCAGGAGATGCAGACCCACTTCCGGGAGGACTTCACGTTGGTCCTGCCCGGCCAGCTCGCGGGGGTACGGCAGCTCGGGGGCGCGTCCGCAGACGAGAACCTCTGGCGGCGCCACGATCAGGTGGTCTGCCCGGTGGATGGGCTCAAGCCGCTGGAGTCTCGGCGGGGCTGGAGCCGCGATCGGGTCGGCAGGTACAACCGTGAGCGGTTCGAGGACCTGGTGACCGCAGGGTGGGACCTCGTCGTCATCGACGAGGCGCACCGGCTCGCAGGCAGCACGGCCGAGGTGGCACGGTACAAGCTGGGCGAGGCGCTGGCGCAGGCGGCACCCTATCTGCTCCTCCTCTCGGCCACGCCGCACCAGGGCAAGACCGACGCGTTCAGGCGATTGATGAGCTTCCTCGACCCTGACCTGTTCGTCGATGACAGCACGGTCACGCAGGCGCGGGTGGCCCCGTTCGTAGTCAGGACCGAGAAGCGGCGCGCCATCGACGCCAACGGGAACCCGCTCTTCGTCCCGCGCCGCACCGAGCTTCGCCCCGTGGGCTGGGGCGAGCGTGCGGAGCAGCGGGAGCTTTACGAGGCCGTCACCGACTACGTGCGCGAGGGATACAATCAGGCGCTCAGCGAGAAACGAAACGCCGTCGGCTTCCTGATGGTGCTCTTCCAGCGAATGCTCACGTCGAGCACCCGGGCGATCCGGCTCGCGCTGGAGCGGCGGCTGGCGGTTCTCGACGAACGGCCCGAGCAGCTTCCGCTGATGGTCGCCGAGGCGATGCCCGCGTGGGAGGTAGACGCGGACGACGAAGAACAGGACTTCGACGCCGTGGTTGGCGAGCGGTTGGCGGGCTTGCGCAGCGAGCGCGAGGAGGTCGCCCACCTCGTGGCGGTTGCACGGCGATGCGAAGCGGCCGCCCCCGACGCGAAGGCCGAGGCGCTTTTGGAGTTGATGCGTGTCCTCGAACGAGAGGAAGCCGAGCCTGACCTGAAGGTGCTCGTGTTCACGGAGTTCGTGCCCACCCAGGCGATGCTGGCCGATCACCTGCGCGATCGTGGCTACTCGGTAGTGACGCTGAACGGGGCGCTCAACATGCAGCAGCGCCGCGTCGTCCAACAGGGTTTCCGCGAAGGTGCGCGGGTGCTGATCTCGACCGACGCCGGCGGCGAGGGCCTGAACTTGCAGTTCGCCCACGTGATCGTGAACTACGACCTGCCGTGGAACCCGATGAAGGTCGAGCAGCGGATCGGGCGCGTCGACCGCATTGGCCAGAAGCGGCCCGTGCGTGCCTTCAACTTCGCGCTGGAGGACAGCGTCGAGCTCCGCGTCCGTGAGGTGCTGGAGGAGAAGCTGGCGCGCATCCTTGAGGAGTTCGGCGTAGACAAGCTGTCCGACGTGCTGGACTCCGACGCCATCGACGTGGACTTCGACAAGCTGTACGTCGAAGCGGTGTTGAGCCCCGAGGAGGCCACGGCGCGCGCCGAGACGTTCGCCGAGACTCTGCGGGCGAAGGCGAGGGAGGCGCGCCAGGGAGCGGCCATCCTGGGCGATAGCGCCCGACCGGACCCGGCCGCGGCGAAGCGGGTCGAGGACCATCAGCTCCCGTTCTGGACGGAGCGCCTGGTGGTGAGCTGGCTGCATGCGCACCGCGATGAGGGGGCCGAGGCGCGTCGGCAGGCGCGCGCCTGGTCCCTCCGCTGGCCTGACGGTCACGTCTTGGACGGGGTGACCTTCGAGCGCGACGCGGCCGATCTCGGCGACCACTTGATTGTGACGGTGGAGGAGCCGCGGGTGCGGCAGCTTCTCGCGAGGTTGCCGCATGCAGCTCCGGGCCAACCAGTCCCGTCTGTCGAACTCGACGGCATCTCGGACAAGGTGGCCGGCACATGGTCGCTCTGGAGGGTGTCGCTCCAGACCGACGAAGCAGCCGAGCACCGATACATGCCGCTCTTCGTGCACGACGACGGGCGGGTCCTGCTGCCGACGGCACGCGCCGCGTGGGATCGCCTCATTGTGGCGAACATGGACGAGGCGAGGCTCGATGTACATCGGACTTCGGGAGACGCCGCGGCCGAGTTGTTCCACCGCATGAGGGGCCTCGCGGAGGCCCAGGGACAACGCTTGTTCGAGGGGATGGTCACGGCCCATCGCGGGCGCCTGGATCGCGAGCGCGCGAAGGGAGAGCTCGCGTTCGCGGCACGGCGACGCGTGATCGACCGGCTCGGGCTGACCGCGGTCCGCGCGTTCCGACTGCGCCAGCTCGACGACGATCGGCTTGCCTGGGAGCAGCGTTTGGCGGCTCGTGAACGTGCGCTGCCAGACCTGACCGCGCTCGTGGTCCTGCGGATCGAGCGGGAGGGCGCGCTCTCATGACCTGGCGTGCTCGCATCCTTCAGGAGTTCACTCCCGAGCTGGCTTCGGTCACGCGTCTCACGGTGGTGTCCGACCCCGACGAGCTTCTTGTCGAGCAGGGCGTCCTCGACGAGCTGCGCGCCGCAGGCTTCGAGCTCGTGCCCTTCGACGATCCGGTGGCCTTCCGCTTCCAGTACGAGCGGCGGTTCCGGGAGGTGTGGGACCGGGGCGAGGCCACGAACCTCGTGGTCGTGCTCCGCACCAACCAGCAGGACGTCGAGGACCTTCCCTACGACCTGCTCCAGGAGGCGCGCCGGGACAACCGAGTGTTGCGCTTCAACATCGCCGAGCTCTTCCCGCAGCTCGTGCCGTCGGTGGTCCGCAGCCTCGACCGCCGGTGGTTCGATGCCCTCTGGCGCGCGGTCCAGGAACACCAGCCCGGACAGCTTGGCGACCAGCAGACCCGCGACTTCGTCCTACGGCACGTCTTCGAGGTGATCCCGGAGCTCATCAAGTCCCCCCCGCACCTGCTCCGTGTGCTGTTGGAGCGGCACTACAAGGGCATCGTGGCGCCCCGCGCCATCGACGAGTTCCTCATCGCACGCCTGCGGGCGACGGGAACTTGGGACGAGTGGCCGTTGGAGCGGATCATCCCAGACCGAGACGCCTTCCTCGCGTTCCTTCAGGAGCGGTGGCCGCGCTTCCTCGCAAAGGTCGGCACCCAAAGCGGCGGGCCCGATCACGTGGCGGCGCCCGAGGTCGGGTACGGGATGAGGGTGCAGGGTCCCCTGGATCTGCCCTTCGAGCACGATGATGTGCGGGTCTACATCGACAATCTCTTCGTCGAGGGCCTCCTCTCGCCCGTGGCTGCACCGGACGACCTGCCACGCGGGTGGTGGTCCTTCGGCGTGGCGCAGGCGGACCCGGCCGCGCTCGCTGAGGCCAGGTGGGGCCGGCTCACGAAGCTCGTCGAGGAGGCGGTGCCGTCCGTCGAGGAAGATCGTGCCGCGTGGTTGGCGTTTGCCCCGCGCTTCGCGGAGTGGCTGGCGCTGGGCTGGCGCCTGGGGGCCAAGAACGGCACCCCGGCTGCGGTTTCGCTGCATGACCGCGTCGAGCTGCGGTTCGCCGAGTGGATGCGGGCACACTTCGCCGGGCTGGCGAACCAGCCCTACTGGCCGTCGCCGACGATGGTGCACCACATCCCGCACTTCCTGAGCGTCGCGATCAAGCGCAAGGAGGTCGAGAAGTGCGCGCTCGTGGTGATCGACGGGCTCGCGATCGACCAGTGGGCCGTACTCCGAGAGAGCCTGGATGCGATGCGCGACGGGCCGTTTGCACTTGACGAAGGCGCAGTGTTCGCCTGGGTGCCCACGCTCACGGGGGTCTCGCGCCAGGCGATCTTTGCTGGCAAGGTGCCGTTCATGTTCGCGTCGTCGCTGGGAGCGACACACAAGGAGAAGGCCCAGTGGGAGGGCCTGTGGGCCGAGGCGGGCCTGCTCGGGCCGGCTGTCGGCTACGTCGGCCACGGCAAGGTCGGCTGGGCCCGCTACCTGGACGAGGTGCGAGCCTCCGCGGAGCACCACAAGTGCCGCGCGCTGGGCGTGATCGTGAACACGGTCGACCGGACGATGCACGGAATGGAGCAAGGCAGCGCGGGGATGCACGCGATGGTCCGACACTGGGCGTCCACTGGCGAACTCCAGGCGCTCCTCGGCATCCTGTTCGACAACGGCTTCGAGGTGTGGCTCACCTCGGACCACGGGAACATCGAGGCCCGCGGGATCGGGAAGCCGAACGTGGGCCTGACGGCCGAGGAGCGTGGCGAGCGCGTGCACGTGTTCCAGACCGCGCTCCAGCGCGACCAGCTTGCGGCGGACTTCCCAGGCTCCACGGCGTGGGGTGGTGCCGGCCTCCCCGACAACTACCACCCTTTGCTTGCTCCCGGGCGGACCGCCTTCGTGAACGGCGGCGCGACGATCGTGGGGCACGGCGGGATCTCGGTGGAGGAGGTCATCGTGCCGTTCGTTCGCGTGAGGAGACCGGCATGAGCCGCAAGGAGACCCTCGGGTTCGACCGCAAGCTGGAGCTCGCCTGGCTGGACGCGGCTGCTGCCGCTGCGGCGCGCGGCGACAACCTCGTCAAGGCGCGCGAGCAGCTCTTCGCGGTGCTCGATGGGGTCGTGGCCGGCGATGGGCCGCACTCCGGGCGCGGCAAGACCATCACTGTCCTGAGCCGGATCTGGCTCGCCCCCTCGACGACCGACCTCGGGAGGCGCGCCTTGCGGGCGCTCGCGTCGGCATCGACAGAGGAGCGCATGGCGATTCACTGGGCGATGTGCGCAGCCACGCACCCGTTCTTCGTGGACGTGGTCGCCGCGGTGGGGCGGCTGGTGCGGATGCAGGGCGACGTGTCGCAGGCCCAGGTGACCCGTCGCGTCGCGGAGACATGGGGCGACCGGACCACCCTGCACCGCGCGGTTCAGCGCGTCTGTCGGAGCCTCATCGCGTGGGGCGTCCTCCAGGAGACGGGCGTGCGCGGGGTGTATCGCCCGGCTCGCGCGGCGCAGGCGATTCGGGGTGCTCCAGCGCGACTCCTCGTCGAGGCAGTCCTCGTCGGGGGGCGGAACACCGCTGCACCGCTCGCCGATTTGGTCCGCCACCCCGCGCTATTCCCGTTCGACGTTCAGGTTTCCCCGGGGGAGCTCCGCGGCGCCATGGAGTTCCGCGTCGACAGGCAGGGGCTCGATGTCGATGTGGTGGGTTTGGCGGCGGGGTAGTCGCGAACTCCAGGTCGCCTACTCGGCCAAGCTAATGGACCGGGCCTTCATGTCGCACACCACGACGCCGGTGCGACACCGCACCAAGCCTCGCCACACCCGGAACCCAGCGAGGACCGCGCCTTCCCAGTCCCTGAACGAGCATCGACTGACTTCCAGGCCGCTCGTCAGCTCCTTCAGCGTGCGGAGCAAGGCGTAGTCCAGCGTCGTGACGTTCTCCAGGTTGGCGTGGTTTCTGGCGTACTGGTACACGTAGGCGGAGACCGCCTCCTCGATCACTTGCGCCCTCCCGCCATCCTCCACCTCATCGATCACGGCGTTGCTCTTCCGCTTGCGGTTCATGAGCTTGCGAAGGACGGGCGACCAGCCGAGGACTGCCGCGTAGGAGAGGTGGAAGACGTCGTGGTAACGGTAGCCGTCGTCGTCGTACGCGTTGTCGGTGAGCCGGTCCCCGATCTGGACGTCGTCCGAGTAGATGCGCACCCGATGCCGACCCGCCTCGGCGACCTCCTCGAAGCGGACGGTGAACCGGCGCGGTAGCTGCTCCTGGCTTGGGAAGGACTCATCGGGCAGGACGTTGTCGAGGCCAAGCCCCATCTGGCCGTCGTCGTCGACGCCCCACCGGTCCTGCGTCTTCGCCAGGTTCATCATGGCGATCTCGGCCAGGTCCAGGTTCATGCGCGACGCGATGGTCGAGACATACCAGAGGATGTCCCCGAGCTCCTCGGCGACCGTCGCCTCGAAGCGCGCGTGCGCGGCGCCGTCCCGGAGGAGCTTCTTGTACTCGGTGAGGAGGGAGCCCGCCTCGCCCCCCAGGCCGAGGAGCGGAACGATCACGCCCTTGTCGTCGTCGATGCGATCGGTCCGGGCCGCTTGGCGTTGGTACTCGTCGAAGTCCACTGTGCCTCCAGCTACATCGTCGCGCGCAGCTCGTGTGGGATTCTCTCGTTGACGCCCCACTTCGGTGGATACCACACGCGAAGCGGCTCCTTGGACGGGCGGTAGTTCTGCTTGATACGGGTCCGACCGTTCTCGGGGGTGAACTCCGGGTGCGCGACGCGAGCGTACTTGTCGACCTCGCAGAAGAGGTTCTGGCAGTCGATGAGCTGCAAGGGTCGGCCCCACAGGCCATCGAACTCCAAGCCCCTTCGGACGAACTCCACCTCCTGGGACTCGGTCACCAGGCGGATCAGGTCGGCGTCGGACAGGCCGCCGGTCTCGGCGAAGCACTTGCGAAGTCCACCCGCCGCGCCTGGTCCTGGGATCACGAAGTCCATCTCAGAGAAGTCGAGCAGGGGGCCGTAGTTGAGGTCGGTGAGAAACTGGTAGCCGAGGAAGTCCCCGATCATGGGGCACTCGCGGAGCAGCGTGAATGCGCGGGCTGCGGTGGGTGCATCGGCCAAGCGCAGGGGGAGGTCGTTGCGCATCATCTGCTGGATGAGGCGCAGGTGGTTGCGGTGCTTACGGGGGGAGTTCAGCTCGCCCGACTTCGACGGCATGATGTACGCCGCTGAGTAGATGCGCTGGCCCTGCTCCATTGCCGCGGTGAGCGCCTCGTCGAACGCCTCGAACTTGAAGGTGGACCAGCGCACCTCCTTGAAACGCGCCGCCAGCAGCTCCCACGTCTCGACCTTGTTGAAGATGCGGAACAGGATCGTGCGGAAGAAGACTTCTGCCGGCGCCTGGTCACCCCGGTAGATCACCCGCTGGATGAGGTACTGGCTCACGCGATCGGAGGCTCGGTAGGCGTTGGTGAAGCGATGCGCCGCCAATACGGGATCGTGGGTGAACGGGCGGTTTCCGCGGAGGTGCCGGAAGAAGGAACGCTGGCGCTCCGCGGCGAACCTCCAGTAGGTGTCGTACACCGCAGTGGTGACGACAGGGGACCGGACGCCCAGGGCAACACCGCTCACGATGCCGCCGATGCGACGGCGACGAGCCTCCGGCAGAATGCGGCCCGGCTATCTTTCTTGGTTACCGAGCTGTTCTGCCCGAGGATGCCGACCGAGGCGATGCACGTGATGCTGGCGAGCGGCATCTGGAGCTCGTGCGAGACGAAGGCGCCGAGCTGCGCCAGGCCCAGGTAGTTGCCGTACGCCTTCTCGAACATCGTCTGCGTCGCGTAGTAGCCCGCCAGGGTGAGGCATCCGTCGGCGCCCGGAACGATCGAGACCTGATGCAGGCAGGGAAAGCCGAGCCGAGGCAGGTGGACGAGGTCCACAGTGGGATCGAGGACGGCGAGTTGGAGCGCGCTGCGCCGATGGCCTCTTCCTGCGGTCCGCGCCTCTTCCCAGGTCCGCAACACTTCCTCAAGCTGGTTCAGCCCCTGGTCGCCGAACGAGGTGAACCGCTGGAAATAGGTACCGCGGCGGTTCTGCGGGACCTTCTTGATCCGCGGCCAGATGCGCACGTAGCGGTCGTATAGCGCTGCGCGTGGTTGCGTGCGATTCCAGAGCGACTTGGGGAAAATGGTCCCGGCCACCGTGTCCACGGACGACTCGCCGGCCTCGGCGAGCGCCTCGTCGACCACGGCACGGATGTCAGGGCGCTCCTGGACGCCGAACGGTGTCGTGATGGTCACGATCAACGGGGCGAGCTCGCGCTTCGGTGTCTCCGCGACACGCAGGAACGCGCGCGCCCACGCCTCGGAGAGGTTGGCACCGGCGACGACGTGGTCATTCATCGTCGGCTTCCTCCAGGTGCCGGAAGATTGAGCGCCCCTCAAACCGCGACCGCCGGACTCGTACGTAGGTCGCCCAGCCGACGCCGCCGTCGAGGTGCCCCGTCCCGGGCTTGACAGCCACCACGATCACGCGTGAGCCCAACTCCTCGATTCTCACGCATGCCCCGGATGCCGAGATTGGCGGGTCGAGCACGACGACATCGCCGACTTCGATGTCCACCGCTCGTGCGCGCCACGCCCGATCGACGACGAACGCAGCAGTGCCCGGCGCGCGCGCGCCCGCAAGGTCGCCCACGATGGCCTTCGGTCCCTGCCGGAGGAGCGCCTTGGCGCGCTCGTCGTTGATGAGGCCGAGGTTGTACCGGAGGTGGTGAACGAGCGTGGTGTACCCGACCCCGAGCCACGTCGCGATCGCCAGGACGGTCAGCGGGGCCGCGCTGTCGGGCTTCGCTGCGCGTTGGGCGAACCCGAACTGTACCGTGGTCTTCGGCATCAGGAGGTAGGCCGCGAACATGTTGGCTTGGTACTCGTCGTCGTTGTCCTCTCGCAGGACCGGGCCGTCGTCTACGACGTCGACGTGGCCCGCGTGGTTGAACCAGTAGTGCGCGAGCTCGTGCGCGCAGGTGAAGCTCATCCGGCCGGCGGGTCGCAACGACGACAGCAGGATGACCGGGTGGGGCGCTCGGATCAGCACCCCTTCGACCGACGGAAGCGCTCGGAACCAGACCTGGATGCCGAGCTTCTCGGCGATGTCGATCGCGTTCGCTGGGTCGGTCAGGGCGAGGCCGACGCGCTGGCGAACGCGGAGGGCCTCCGATGCCGCCTTCCCGGCAAGGGTCTTCCGGTTCATCACCCCTCCTCGCTGCGTGCGCCCTGCACGGCGGCGATGAACTGCATGACTCGGTCGATGTCGTCGGGCTTCAGCTTCTGGAGCTCGCGTGCGACGACGGCCAGCCGCGGGTCGCTGAGGTCGGGCTCGTCGTCTTTCGTTCCCGCCAGCCACGCGACGCTCACGCCGAACAGGTCCGCGAACCTCCCCAGCTCGTCAGCGGCGACGCGCCGGCGCCCGGCCTCGATCTCGGAGATCGTCGGTCGGTGCATGTCCATCAGCTTCGCGGCCTGGCCCTGACTCAGGCCCGCGCGCTCGCGGGCGATCCGCACCCGCTCCGCGATCAGCTCCCGTGTCGGTTCATGCGTCGCCATCGTTACCCTCCAGTCGCGCCAGGATTCGGTCTGCGAGCTCGCCCACGGTGAGCGGCGAGCCGTCACCCTTGCGGTCGAGCAGTTCGTCGGGAAGCTCGTCGTCCACCTTCGCGCTCACGGTGACCAGCACTTCGAGCGCGTTCAGGCTGTCGAAGCCGTCAATGCCTCCGAAGAGCTCGGTCGACGCGTCGATGCCGTCGGGCGAGCGCCCGCTGGCGACCTGGACGTCCGTGATGGCGTCTAGTAGAGACGTGAGAACCTGGGCGCGTCCAGGCACAGCGACCTCCGTGGTAAGAAGTTCTTACCACTGGACACGTGTTCATGCAAGGCCCCGCGACCAAGAATCTCGACCTGGCCATCAACCACCACCTTCTGCCCACCCTTCTGGCCCCGGTAGTGGACCCCGCTACGCGGCCTCGTCGCCAGCGACCTTCTGGACCCCCTCGGCGCGCGGCCACGACCCGGACTCGGCCAGCCGTCGCCGAAGGGTCGCGCGGGACACGCCGAGGGCCTTCGCCGTCGTCTTCAGCCCGTGGCCCTGGTCGAGCATCGCGAGCGCCGGCCGGAGGTCCAGCTCGCGCTTCGGCCGTCCGCAGTGCTTTCCGGCTGCCTGCGCTCGCCGGACGCCGGCGACGACTCGCTCGCGGATAAGCGAGCGTTCCAGCTCGGCCACGGCTCCCAGGATCTGGAGCGTGAACCGGCCGGACGGCGTGGTGGTGTCCACGTGGGCGTCGCGCGCCGAAACGAGACCGACGCCCCAGGCGTTCAGCGAGTCGGCCAGGTCGAGGAGGTGGACCACGCTGCGTGCCAGCCGGTCCAGCTTCCAGACGGCCACGACGTCGATGCGCCCCTCGCGGGCGTGCGCCAGCATCCGGTCCAGCGCCGGCCGGCTGGTCTTCGCCCCCGACACCCCGGAGTCGATGAACGTGTCGTAGACCGTCCACCCGCGCTGTGCCGCGACCTGGCGCAGCTCCTCCACCTGGAGCCCCACATCCTGGCCATGGCCGGTCGTAGACACGCGCGCGTAGATGGCGGCGCGGAGCGGTCTGGTCATGACGGTCCCCCTTCCCGGGCTCCGAGCCCCGCCCGGACGATGGCGGCGAGCTGCCCCCGATGGCGACCGACGAAGCCCATGACGTAGTCGGCATCGACGCCGGCGGGTGGTCGCGTGGCGATGGCGGTGGCGGCGAGGTCGATGACCCTCTCCGCCGGATCGGCGCACCGGCACGTCCCGCAGGCCCGGTCGCACGCGGCGCGGACCCGGGCGCTCTCGGCCTCGGCCTCGGCGAGCGCCGCGCGGGCCTCGGCGAGCTCGCCCTGGATGCGCGCGACCTCGGCAGCCCCGCGCCGCCCATCCTTCGCCTGGCTGCGAGTGCGCGCGAGCTGTCCTTCCAGGCGCGCGATGTGCCGCTGGTCCTCGCTCGGCTTCACCGGCAGCCCCAACACGTTCTGCACCAGCACGGCGATCGCCGGGAGCAGGTGCCCGGTCGCGTGGCCGAG
>Ga0100377_1001734_pt1 | contig 18704 bp, 20 predicted proteins | sample CryGeymeta201501_FD_83664 | JGI IMG/M metagenome (GOLD analysis project Ga0100377, IMG submission 83664) | Groundwater microbial communities from Crystal Geyser aquifers in Utah, USA - Crystal Geyser metaG 2015-01 | ecosystem: Environmental > Aquatic > Deep subsurface > Groundwater | place: USA...
AATATTGCTTTACGATGGTGATAGCCTAACTAGCTAACACCGTACCCCTTTAAGCTTGGTGTTAACTACCCTCCCCTTTGTGTATTTATACACTAGTTAATACATAAAACAAGCCGTCCGATCCGTAAGACGAAAATCTAATCGGAAGTAAGGCGATCAATCCTTGTGGTTGTAAATGGTAGAGTAGTCCTCTGCAATAGACCGACTTCTTCAAGCCTATACATTCTCTCCAATCGCTTATATTCTTTATTTTTGACTGGTGATAGAATAGCTTAAAGTAGTTTATCTAGGCCTCTTACTTCGGTAAGAGGTTTTTTTATTTTGTCCAATTAAAATTCCCAGCATGTTGGGAACTGTGTATTATACGAATAAATCTAATCTGGCATGATGAAAATTTTGGCAATTGAAACATCTTGTGACGAAACAGCCGCCGCAGTAGTGGAAGATGGCACCAAGGTACTGAGCAACATCATTGCCAGCCAAGCCGATCTACATGCCATAACCGGTGGCGTAGTGCCGGAAGTAGCGGCACGCGAACACATTAAAGCGCTCCCTTTTGTTTATAAACAAGCCTTAATCGATGCCAATTGCGACTGGTCCGACATCGATGCCATTGCCGCAACAGAAACGCCCGGGCTTATCAGTTCCCTCCTAATTGGTATCCAAACCGCCCGGATGCTGGCCACAATCCATAAGAAGCAATACATTCCCGTAAATCATATCGATGGGCATATTTACAGTAACTGGCTGGGACGTAACAAGGCTGACTTTAAATTTCCATTAATTACACTGACCGTTTCCGGCGGACACAACTCTTTATTTCTACTTAAGAGCCCAACCGAAAAAATCGAACTAGGACACACACAGGACGATGCCGCCGGCGAAGCCTTTGATAAAGTGGCCAAAATGCTGGGACTTCCTTACCCGGGCGGGCCCGAAGTTGCTAAATTGGCTGTGCAAGGGGATAAACATCGCTTTAAGCTACCTATTTCTGAACTGAATGAGCCGTTTAATTTTAGTTTTTCGGGATTGAAGACTTCCGTGCTATATCTAATTAGAGACCTCGGGGAACTAGATCAACAAGCCAAGGCTGACTTAGCGGCTAGTTTTGAATACACCGTGGCACAAACTTTGGCCCAAAAACTGATAAAAGCCGCTGTGCAATACGATGCCAAGCAGGTGCATCTGGCGGGTGGCGTGTCTGCCAACCTTATTTTACGGGAAGAAATTGCTGTGGAATTAAAAAAGCACGAGCTAGATATACCCTTGTTTTTCCCAACTTCACTAAAATATTGCACAGATAATGCGGCAATGATTGGAGCGGCTGCGGACGTGTTCTTGGCTTAAAGATAACCAAATTAGCCGCCGTTTCCCGGGAACAGATTTGACATATTTTAAAAAAGTACTAAAAGGCTTGACAAGTTAGGGATTTGTATTTATAGTGCTGTCAAGTTTTTATTCATTTAATTTTAAAATATGAAACTTAGAAACACAGCATCGGGAATTATGCCTCGTAAAGGGGATCCAGAACTTTATCCTTATGCTAAAGATTTAGCAGCGGTTCTAGCACCTTTAATGCCTCAACTTAAAGCTACAGCACTAGCTGTCCTTGCGACACTGGGACTTACCACTACTACCGGTTGTGTGGAAGGTGATGGTACAGATGTACCTGTTGTTGGACATGTTGATGGTCAAGCTACTGGCAATACACCTTCCGCACCACGTGAAGAACTTGGTGTTGCAACCCTAAATTTATTAGACGAAGCTGTTGCACTAACCGCAACAGGTACCGTGGTAACGGACACATCTACTACAAGCGCCCATCAAACGGTTGGCAGTGATGCCGCAATTGCATTAATGCAAGACCGAACACCCGGGGAAGTAACACTTGAAGCGGTTGAAGATGGTACAGTTCGTAGGAATACAGAAGGCGCCATAAATAACTGTGGCACAGTGATTGCAACCGTTGATACAACGCCAGCAGAAGGACCAATCGATGATTTATTGAATATTGCTAATGGTGGTAATGAGACAAATGAAATTGGAATTACCGCATGTGTTGCCGTAGATAAATTGAAAGCCGGAGTACACACTTTAGTATTTAGAGCTACATCAGACGGTCGCATATATTTTGAAGTTGCACTTGATAAGGACACTAACCGTCCCACAGATTTAGTCGGTGAATTCAATGTAGCAACCGGCGATTGTACCGTTACAAGTGCCAGATTTGGGGAGGAAAAGACCGTAACCCCTTCTCGTCCAGCTTGTAAAGATGCAGTTGAACATATTGGTAGAAGTGTAGGTGCCAATTTTGGAAACTAACACCCCCGCCCCCCCCTTACCTTCGGTAAGGCGGGGGCTTTTTTAGTACCTATTTTTTTGACTAGCCAAAACCCCATTTATCCGCTAGACTTTCCGATGAAAATCGCAATATAATCACTAAACAAAATGGTCGACGATACTACAACCGATGATGCGGGAATAGCAGAAGAGGAATTTTTTCCGACATCCCCAGAAGGAATGCATGACATCTTGCCGGATGATCACGAGTATTTTACTTATATGAAAAAGGTTGTTCGTCATAGGTGTCGTCAGGCCGGTTTTAGAAGAATTACAACGCCAATGCTGGAGCGGGCGGAAACATATAAAAAAGCGCTTCCGGAAGGGATAGACAAAGTAAATCGTGGTATGTTTGGGATGCGTGATACAGATGGAAACGACTTAGTACTGCGATCAAGTGGCACAGTTGGGATTGCGCGTGCTTACGTAGAACACGCTTTTGAGCAAATGCCTCAACCAATCGAACTTTACTACATTGAAACTTTTGCTCGTGATACCAAAATTAAACCGGGGCAGTACAAGCAGTTTACGCAGTTTGGTTTTGAAGTAATTGGCGAAAGCGATCCAGCCTTAGATGCACAGGTTATTTATACGGCACACAAAATCAATCAAGACTTTGGTATTGCCAAAAACTTAAGACTGCAAATCAACAATTTGGGCGATGAAGAAACCCAAAAAGAGTACAAAGATGCATTGCGCAACTACTACATGGGCAAAGAACGTAGCCTTTGTTTTGATTGCCAAGAATGGATGGAAAAAGATCCGCTACAATTACTAAGTTGTATGGAGGAAGATTGTGTAATTCTTAAGGAATTAGCACCAAAAATCGATCAATATTGGAATGAGCAGTCTAAAGAGTATCATGCCTCACTAATGCGCTTTTTGGATGAGTTGGGTATTGAATACACCAACAACCTACATTTGGTACGAAAATTACATTACTACAGTGGTACGGTATTTGAATTCTGGGATGACAAAAAAGGCAGGGAATTCACAATTGGTGGGGGTGGCCGCTACGACAACCTTATCCAAAGACTAGGCGGTGATCAGCCGACACCGGCCGTTAACTATGCAGCTGGAATGGAACGAATTGTTCGCAAAATGAAAATCAATAAAACAAAGGTGCCATCAAAAGACGACCTACATGTTTTTGTGGCGCAACTGGGCGAAGGTGCCAAAATCAAGTGTCTCAAACTGCTAACCGAATTACGTGAACGTGGCGTAAAAGCCATGGGAGCGATTGGACGTGGTAGTATGAAAGAGCAAATTGCCATGGCAGAAAGGTTTAAAGTTCCTTACATGACCCTAATGGGTCTAACGGAGGTTAGAGAAGGTCAAATCATTATTCGCGAAATGACCAAAGGTCAGCAGGTTCACGTACCATTAGAAGATGCAATGGATGAGATTATTAAGCGTATTGGCAAAGAGAATCTCGATACCTATACCCCGGATGAAATTATGTATTAATCCATAATGAGGCTACAAACCGGACATATTGAAACAACATTTAGTTGTTTCAGCTTGTGAATAAGGTCAGTTGTCTTATAAAATTACTTTGTTTAGATTGAAATATGCTCAAAAAAGATATCATTAATGAACTGAAGAAATTCGGGATTGATACTAGTATGATCCAATCAAAAGATGAGTTGGAGAGACTACTTAATTTGGCAAGAGCGGCAAATAAGCAGGTGAGACCGAATCGTGTTTACAAGCCTCAATATAAAGAAGGGCGTTTTATGCAAATCTCCGGACCTTCCGGGCCATCTTTTTGGTATGGATTTGCGGGCGTGTTGCTAGTTATACTGTTGGTCGGCTTTATGCTATTTAATGTTAGCAAAACCTTTCACAACAACATCGCATACGTGGCGGGTAAAATTGGCTGGAATATCGAAATGACTAAAGATGCGGTAGATGAAGAAATCGTTGTAACCGATGAAGCTAAAACTGATCCAAGAATTCCAAGAATCTTTGAAAAAAATAATCAAACTTATATTGTTTACGACTACCCGTTGATAAACGTAACCATATTACAAGATGGTAGCTGCAAGCGTGATGCCTGTGCTACAGATCCACTTATCCAACAAATTAAAACCAGTATCACTCCCCTCGTAAAATTCAAATACGTTGATTATCAATCCAGTGAAGGGCGAGATTTAATTCAAAAATTCAACTTAATTTCTCTACCGGTTTTAATATTTGACGAGCACCTAAACCTAACGGAGAATTTTGAGAAAGTGCAACATTTCTTCTCCGAGAATAATAAAAAATACTTACTACAATCAGAACCGTATAAAATCCTTTCCGGCCCGGACCTTACCGGCTCACACTTTAAAGGCACCGACCCAAATACCGCAGCAGTTACACTCATAGAGTATTCCAGCTTTTCATGCCCTCACTGTAAAGATTCCGTAGAGATTGTTAACCAACTACAAGCTAAGTATCCGGATCAATTGGCAATCTATTTTAAACACTATAACCGCGGTGGCAACGATATGTTGGCAGCATTGGCCAGTGAATGTGCGGCTGACCAAAATGCTTTCTGGCAAATGCATAAAAAATTATTTGAAACACAAGACAGTTGGATTGGGGAATCGGAAGCACAGCTAAAAACACTCTTAGCTAAATATGCCAGTCAGCTTAACCTTAACAAAGCCGAATTCAACCAATGTATGAAGGATGAAAAATACAAAGATTTGATTACGACAAACACAGAAGAAGCTAAAAAACTGGGAATAGAAAACCTACCAACCTTCTTACTAAACCAAGATATTTTAACCGGCACATATCCTGTTGATCAATTTAGCGAATGGATAGATGCCATCTTGGAGGCAAGCAAAATTCAATAACCTAAAACCAAAATGGCTACCCCACCAAACATTCAACGACTGTTTATCTACTTAGCAGTTGGTCTTTTACTAATACTTCCTGCAAATGTTACGGCTAAATCTTTTGGCGATGTTGCCCCCGCCTTACCGCAGGCCATGGCAATTGATGCTCTGTCTAACGATGGGACGATAAGTGGCTATCCGGACGGCAGCTTTAAACCGGCTCAAACGATTATTCGGGCCGAAGCCTTAAAGGTGATCTTATTGGCATTTAACGTAAATCAAGATGGTGCTGCCAATATTAACTTTAAAGACGTTGTTACTACAGACTGGTATCATCCCTTTGTAAAAGCAGCCGTTTCACTAAAGATTGTTGAAGGTTATGGGGACCAAACTTTTCGCCCGGCTAATGTTGTAAATTTGGCCGAAAGCCTAAAAATGGCCTTAGCGGCGGCAGCAATAAATGTTGGTGATGCCGTTGATAGTAACCATACCGACTTGCCGGCCGGTGCTTGGTACAAAAAATACTTTGATTATGCTTTAGAACATAACCTTATTGACACCGATGCCCAAGGCCGCATCAATCCTGCAAAAGAGATGTCCCGTGCGGACTTTGTCGAGTTAATTTATCGTGCCAAAGTTAGTGATAGTACTAAAAAGTTTGATATTACCTACAACTGGAAAAACATTAGTGCCAGTAACGGAATTAAAGCACTTTACCCATTTAACTGGGAGAACTATGAAACGCCGGCAGGTCTAGTGTTTTATCATCGTGATGCCGTATATTCACAGGCTTTTGTGGCGCACACATACCCAAGCTCGGCGCACATTGTAACTGAGCTACTTCAAGCGGACCCAAGTAAAAATGCGACCCAAGTGTTAGACACACTGCAGCAAGAATATGTACAATTGTACGGCATTAATGAGGTAATTTCGGAGCGCGGGGAAAAAGATGGGCGGCAAACTCTCTCTATCCATGTCCCTAATCAGCGCACTTTAGATTACTTTATCTATCTTAAAGAAGGCTTAGTCCTAACTTCACAAGCAAGCTATGGTAATGGTCCCAAAAGATCAGACTTCATTAAAACTATTTACTACTTTCAAAACAACTTAGACTTTAAGGAGCCGACGGAGGTGGTGCAAGTCCTGCAAGATAAAGATGCTTTACTTAATCAAGCCAAGGCAAATATTTTAATTGAGGGTAAAGGTCAAACGACAATCGATCTATTGCATGATGCAGCTGTGTTTGAAACAGATAATATTGGTGTTGGCACCGGTGCAATTGACTACTACTACAGTGCGAGCATGGATGTTTCGCTTAAATATGAACGCTCAAGTGACACAATTTTAGATATTGAAACAGGAAAAACTAGTGCCTTTTAAATTTTGGTGGTAACTTATTTGTGATCATAAAAAAAATGACTATGAAAAAATTACTGATCTTTTCTTGGTTAATCATTTTGATGGGCTGCAGTGGGGCCGAGGTTGTCCCCTATGTAGATGGTCCAACAGGTCCGCCGAGCGTGAGTCCAATTGGTAATCCACCACAATAATTTAATCCCATATTATGCTGTATGACGTACTTTATAATATCGATTTTGCGATAGACATAACTGCTAGCGTGATTGGTTATGTTGCCGTATTAGTGATTATTGGCGGCATTATTCATGGCTTAGTAATTCTAGTTCAGCATCTCTTTGATCCGAAACAATTCCCTTTTACGGTGGTACGACTAATAGTGGGACAATACTTATTGCTTGGTTTAGAGTTTTTGATTGCAAAAGATATTTTACAAAGCGTTTTACAGCCTACCATTTCCGAACTGGCACAATTGGGGATCTTGGTACTGATTCGTATTGTTTTAAATTTCTTCTTAGAATTTGACCTGGTAGGCAAGCATAAATTTTTAAAACATTTGTTTCGTAAATAATCTATTAATTTAATTTTTTCACATGGATCTTAAACAAAAGGCGCTCGACTATCACGCTGAGCATAACGGAAAAATTCAAATTTGCAGCAAAGTAAAATTTGATACAGTAGAAGACTTGGGAATGGTTTACACACCGGGAATGGGCTACCCTTGCCAAGAAATTGTAAAAGACAAAGACAATGCTTACAAATATACAATGAAGGCCGATACAGTTGCCGTTGTTACAGACGGTACTGCGGTTTTGGGCTATGGGGCTATTGGGCCGTATGCGGCAATTCCGGTTATGGAAGGTAAAGCCTTAGTTTATAAAAAATTTGCTGATATTAATGCTTTTCCAATTTGCTTAGACACAACCGACCCTGAGGAAATTATCTTTATTTGCAAAAATATTGCGCCGGCTTTTGGGGCAATCCACCTAGAAGATATTAAGGCGCCGGAATGTTTTCATATTGAAAATCGACTAAAAGAAATTTTGGACATTCCTGTTTTTCATGATGACCAACATGGCACGGCAATTGTGGCGATGGCGGGCTTAATTAATGCAATGAAGGTAGTTGGTAAAGAATGGAACGATATTAAGGTAGTAGTTAATGGTGCCGGAGCTGCCGGACTGGCAATTGCCAAAATCCTAATTAATAAAGGTGTTAAAAATTTAATAGTTGCAGATAGTCAAGGTGCGCTATATGCAGGTCGTGTTGGCATGAATGAGTACAAAGAAGAAATTGCGGCACAGACTAATCCGGCAAAAGAAATTGGGCAGCTGGCTTACATTATAGAAAATGCGGATGTATTTGTTGGCGTGTCTAAGGCCGGACTACTTTCAGAAGGTATGGTGAAATCAATGGCCAAAGATCCAATTGTATTTGCTTTGGCTAATCCAATTCCGGAGATAGACCCGGAGCTAGCTATTAAAGCCGGCGCAAAGGTAGTCGCTACAGGACGGCCGGATTTTCCAAATCAGGTAAATAATGTATTGGCATTTCCAGGTGTAATTAAAGGGGCAATAGAAGTACGGGCGACTGACCTAACCCAAGCGATGTACATTGCCGCAGCCGAAGCTTTGGCAGGTATGATTAAAGACCCCGCACCAGACCGTGTAATTCCGGGTGCGTTTGATGAAGGTGTTACCGAAGCGGTAGCTGAAGCCGTTAAGCAAGCAGCCTAAGTCACCTAAATAACATTTTTATAAGTTTGACTAGTCAAAAAATGAAGCCCTAATCATTAAAGGTTGCATTTTTTGACAAAGGAATTATTCTGCGCGCAGATCCTAACCGATTGCAGATTGTGAATGAAGAAAAAACTCCTCAACGAGAGTCTACCCCCTTGGAACATCTAATGTTTAAAGGACATCTTCAAATCACAATCAGAGTAGTTGCAATTACGATCGCAACGCTTGCAATTTGGGGAGGCGGAGGCTACTTGCTGGACAAGGCATTGGCAACTTTCCCCCTTTTTATGATTATTGGACTGGTAGTTGCTTTCCCTCTTGCTCAGTTACTGATTTATAAAACATTTCGTAAGGTCACGAATGCTGTAACAAAAAAACAATAAATATGTACTTCCTCACTAATATTCCAAAAATCCAAATTAGTCCTGACATTCTGTTCAATGTAGGTCCAATTGCGGTTACTAATACCATGCTGGGGCTTTTAATCGTTAATGTAATTTTGTTACTTTTAGTTGTTTGGGTGAGAAAGGGCGCCGGTTTAATTCCAAGTAGAATTCAAATTGTGATTGAAGAGATAATGTCATTTTTTATTAATACACTAACTGCTGCTTTTGGATCTGAAAAGGAAGCACGTCGTTACCTGCCGGTGATTATTACTATATTCATAGTATTCTTGATCGCCAATCAGTTTAGTATTCTGCCGATTATAAGCGAACTAACATCCGGTAATGACGTTTCGCTATTTGCCGTACCAACAAAGGACTTTAGTTTAACAATTGCCGTTGCCCTATTTGTAGTGGGACTTGCCAACGTTATTGCCCTACGAGTTGCGCCTATTAAGCATATCGGTGGCTTTATTAAAATTAAACCTTTCCTAAAAGTTCGTAGTCTTAGTGACTTAGGCAATGCCGGTTTGGAGTTTTTCTTGGGTTTACTGGACATTATTGGCGAAATTGCGAAAGTTGTCTCGCTGTCTGCTCGTCTATTTGGCAATGTGCTTGCCGGTGAATTGATGGTTTTGATTATCACCTATATGGCATCATTTACTAACTTTATTATTCCAATTCCGTTTATTTTCTTGAGCGCATTCTCCGGTCTGATTCATGCGTTTGTCTTCCCTCTTTTATCAGTTCAATATTTGGCTGGAACAATTAAATCTGTACAGCCGGAGACTGTTTAAACTTACTATTCATATAATTTAATTTACAATTATGGACGTAGAAGCTGCTCGCTTAATCGCTGCCGGACTAGCAATGGGACTTGGTGCGGTTGGCCCGGGTATCGGTGAAGGTATTATTGCCGGTAAAGCCATGGAAGCAATGGGACGAAACCCGGAGGTTAGTGATAAACTATTCTCAAATATGATCGTAGCAATGGCGATCTGTGAATCAACAGGTATTTACTCACTTGTAATTGCATTTATTATTTTGTTTGCCGTCTAATTATGGAAGGACTAAGTAATCTTGGAATCAACGGTTATAGTATCCTAATTTACCTTGTAAATTTTGGATTGCTAATCTCTGTTTTAACTTATTTTTTGTATCGTCCTGTTTTAGGTTTTCTCGACCAACGTCGACAACACATTAAAGACAAAATTCACGAAGCGGATAAGATCAAAGATGAGTTTGCTCAAAAGCTAAAGGAAATGGAAGCGGCAAAAGAAGCGGCGCAGGTCGAATTGCAGCATGAGCTGGAGCAAATGAAAAAGTACGTTGATCAAAAGCGCACTGAATTAGTAACAGAAATGGAAAAAGAACGTGAAGTCCTACTAACAAAAGCAAACGCTGAAATTGACAAGCGTAAGAATGAGTTAGTAAGTGATGTCGAAAAAAGTCTGTTAGTTTTGATGAAGAAGATTGTTCTCGAAATCGTGCACAACAAGGTGCCGGAAGATGTAATTCAGTCTAGCGTTAATGACGCTTGGAAAACTTATACAAAGTAACACTTTATTTAATTATGCTTAATCGGTTTTTAACAGCAGTGCTATATGAGCTCCTACATTATGCTCAAAAACATCCGGATTTTACGAATACGGACAGTGCCAATTTGCCTGCGCCAATTAAAGCATACTTAAGTAAAGTGCAACCGAGTGACTTTATGCGGGACATTAGATTGTTGGTAAAATATGCTAATGGCGAAAACATTATTACAAAAGATAATGCGTTACTTACTGCCATTGCTGAATTTCTCACAATCAACTTGTCAACAAAGATTGATCAATTACATGTGGAATTTTATCGACTAAAAGCCTCTGAGCAAGCTAAGCAAATTGAGGAATTAGTTAGTAGTCACACACTAATTGCGCAAACTTTAAAAGAAATGTTGGTGAAAGCCTCTTTGGAAGAATTAACACAAGCGGTTTATAAATTTATTAAGTCGGTTGTGGAGGTTCCTTATATTATTGTGCAAACACCACGAGAAATGAGTGCAGAACTAAAAAAAGAAATCAGAAATAATTTGCGTGAACATAATCACGCGTTAAGTTTTCCTATTTTCCAAATCAATAAGAATCTAATTGGTGGTTTACGTGTTTTTGTAAACGGTAAAGTTACCGATAATTCTTGGTTGGGACGAATTAATCATATCACTTCATTAAACTATGTCTAAAGCAACACTCTCAAGTTTTTTAGAAAATATCGAAGCAGCGTTAGCTAAAATGCCCGAAGCTTCAACTCCGGACTCCGATGGCAGTCAGGGTATTATCGAATCCTATAAAGATGGTGTAATTTCCATTAGAGGATTGAGTGCTCTTAAAATGAGCGAAGTTGTGTCGATTGAAGGTGCCAACGCACAAGCTCTAGTAATGAATCTGGAGCGTGATGTCGCCTATGCGCTTGTACTTCAAGCATCTACCCAAGTGCGTGAAGGACTTTTCGTTAAATCTACCGGTAAATTCTTAACAATTCCGGTTAGTGAAGAAATTTTGGGTCGCGTCGTTAATCCCCTTGGTATTCCTATTGATGGTAAAGGTGATTTTAAGGCCGATAAATATATGCCGCATGAGGCACAAGCGCCGGATGTAATGGCTCGTAAGTCGGTACATCAACCTGTGCAAACAGGAATTGTGGCGATTGATGCCTTAGTACCAATTGGTCGTGGTCAACGTGAGTTGATTATTGGCGATCGTCAAACTGGTAAAACAACAGTAGCGATCGATACGATTTTGAATCAAAAAGGTCAAGATATGATCTGTGTTTATGTTTCAATTGCGCAACGTGAAGGTAAAACGGCGCAAGTTGTAGAAACATTACGAAACAAAGGTGCTCTAGACTATACGGTAGTTGTGTCAGCTCCGGCTGCCGCCTCCGCTGTCATGCACTTTTTGGCGCCTTATGCCGGTGCTGCCGTTGCCGAATACTTTATGCATCAAGGTAAAGATGTTGTCGTTGTATACGATGATTTATCTAAACATGCCGTTGCTTACCGTGAAATGTCACTATTGCTACGTCGTCCACCTAGTCGTGAAGCGTATCCGGGTGATGTCTTCTACTTGCACAGCCGGCTTTTGGAACGGGCTGCTAAAGTTAATGAAGAGCATGGTGGTGGTAGTATTACCGCTTTGCCAATTATTGAAACACAAGCTAACGATGTCTCCGCTTATATTCCAACCAATGTAATTTCGATTACAGATGGACAAATCTTCTTACAATCAGACTTGTTTAATAAAGGGATTCGACCGGCGATTAACGTTGGTATTTCTGTGTCACGTGTTGGTGGAGCCGCTCAAACTAAGATTATGAAGAAGGTTTCCGGCACTGCTAAACTGGATTTGGCTCAGTACTATGAACTTGAAGCGTTCTCTCAATTTGCTTCTGAGCTTGATGAAGCCACTAAAGCGAAACTAACTCGCGGACGTCGTGTTGTGGAATCTCTAAAGCAAAGACAAAATAATCCGTACAAACTGTGGCAAGAGGTAGTTGTGTTGTTTGCCGCTTCTCAAGGTTACATGGATAAAATTGAAGCTCATGAAGTGGTGGAAAAGGTTGCCGGGCTGTTTGCCTTAATAGAATCCAGCCATCAAGAGTTTATTAAAAAAATTGAAACTGAAAAAGCGTTATCAGATGATATCGAAAAAGAAATGACGACTATTGTCAAAAATTACTTCCAATAATTCTTAATTTAGAAAGCTCATGGCTTCACTACTTGAGATCAAAAAGAAAATTTCCGGGGTTACGAACACTCGTAAAATTACCAAAGCGATGCAATTGGTGGCTGCTAGTAAAATGCAGCAGTTCCAAAGAAAAGCGTTGTCTAGCCGTGGTTATGTAGGTGACTTACTTGATGTTCTACAAAAAAACGTAGGTGAAAATGAGAGTATTTATTCAGAAAAGCGTACGGAGGGGCCCCTGTTATTTGTGATTTACACATCAGACAAAGGGCTTTGTGGTGCGCTAAATACTAAACTTATCAACTCTTTGTTTCGCTCCAATATTTGGAATGAAACGCCGGCAGAGCAACGGTTGCTAATTACGATTGGCCGCAAAAGTACTGAATTTGCAAAAAATAATGGCATTAAAGTTGAGAAAAATTTTAGCGGTGTGCCTGAAAAGCTCACCAATTTTGAAGCAATTACGATTGTGGATCAAATTTTAGAGTACTGGCGAGCCGAAAAATGTCGTGAAATTATTTTTGTTAGCCCTCACTACAAAAACTCATTTACAAATTATCCGGTACGTAAGACTTTCTTGCCTTTTTCGGATGAAATGTTGGCAGCGCATTTGGGCCCACATGTAGATGAGGATGAGGCTGAGGCTAGCGAACCGATGGCAAAATCGAAAAACGGATTTATGTTGTACAGTCCCGATCAAGAGCAAGTTACCGAACGTTTACATGAATTAATTGTACATGCTTTGTTTAGTCAGTCTTTTTTAGAGTTAAAGGCGGCAGAATACTCAAGCCGAATGCTTGCGATGAAAAATGCCACAGACGCAGCAGACAATATGATTGATGACCTAACCCTAACATTCAATAAAGCCCGCCAACAATCTATTACGCAAGAAATTGCGGAATTAGCAGGTGCAAGCGCGGCATTCGAATAATTTAACTAACCAAACTATGATGACTGAGACAAAGTCGTTACCGAAAGGAAAAATCGCCCGGATTATCGGTGTGGTTGTTGATGTGTATTTTCCTGATCATACGCCGGATCAATTAAATGCCTTGGAAGTAGAAGGGCAAGATGGCAAAAAAGTAACTTTGGAGGTACAAGCCCACTTAGGAAATGGCGTTGTGCGAACCATTGCCATGTCCATTACCGATGGTCTTTCGATTGATCAAGAAGTAGTAGATACAGGCCTTGGCATTACCGTACCGGTAGGTGAACAAGTATTGGGACGTGTATTTAACGTAACCGGTGATCCAATTGATGGTAAAGGTGCACTTAAAGATGTGGAACGACGAACGATCCATGCAAATCCCCCCTCTTTTACGGAACAAAATCCAACTGTCGAAATTTTTAATACCGGTATTAAGGTAGTCGATCTGTTAGTACCATTTGTTAAAGGTGGTAAGGTTGCGATGTTTGGTGGTGCCGGTGTAGGTAAGACCGTAATTATGCAGGAGTTGATTCATAATGTGGCCATGGGTCACGGTGGTTACTCCGTATTTGCCGGTGTAGGAGAACGAACACGTGAAGGTAACGATTTGATTCATGAAATGCGTGATAGTGGCGTAATTGACAAATTAGCAATGGTGTTCGGGCAAATGAATGAACCTCCGGGAGCACGTATGCGTGTGGCTTTAACAGGCTTAACAATTGCCGAAAAATTCCGTGATGATGGTTTAGATATTTTGATGTTTATTGATAATATTTTCCGTTTCACGCAAGCTGGTGCTGAGGTTTCGGCTTTGCTTGGTCGTTTACCTTCTGCGGTGGGTTACCAACCAACATTGGCGACCGATATGGCGGCTTTGCAAGAACGGATTACCTCTACAACTAAAGGTTCAATTACTTCCGTACAAGCGGTATACGTACCGGCGGATGACTTTACCGATCCGGCGCCGGCAACAACTTTTGGGCATTTGGATGCGACTGTGGTCTTGTCTCGTGCCTTGGCTTCCCTTGGTTTATACCCTGCGGTAGATCCTTTGGACTCTTCATCTTTAGCGCTTAAAGAAGACATTGTAGGTAAGGAACATTACGATGTTGCCCGCGGTGTGCAAGAAATTCTCCAAAAATACAAAGAGCTGCAAGATGTAATTGCAATTTTAGGTATGGACGAGTTGTCTGATGAAGATAAATTGGCTGTACAAAGAGCACGAAAAATCCAACGTTTCTTAAGTCAAAACTTCTTCGTTGCCGAACAGTTTACAGGTACTCCGGGGCAATACATTAAGAAAGAAGATACAGTTAAAGGCTTTAAGGAGATTTTAGAAGGTAAACATGATGAAATTGATGAACAACACTTCTATCTAGCGGGAACTATTGAAGAAGTGGTTGAACGTCACAAAAAAGGAAAGAAATAATTATTATTAATTGCTGAAACAAAATGGCCAAAAAATTTGAGCTTTCAATTCAAACACCCGATGGAGATATATTTAGAGGCGAAGTCGAAAGTGTAAAAATTATGGCGGACGGAGGTAGCATGAAAACGTTGGCACACCATGCCTCAATTACTGCTACCTTGGTCTTCTCCCCCGTTACAATTGAAGGTGAAAACTTTACAGAAGAGTTTATTGCCCGCCAAGGTGTTTACTTTTTCAATAATGAAACCAATAGTGCGACTTTATTGGCACTATATTGTGAGAAGAAATCTGAAATTAATGAAAATGTTGCCGAAGAGTATTTAGCCTTTATAGAAGCTCAATTGGCGGAAGGTAAAGATCTTAGCCAATTCCAACTTGTTTATTTGGAAGGTGAAAAACTGGGGGTTCAACAACAATTGAGTAGCAAAGAGTAAGTAGGGCATGGTAGAATTTGTCATAATACTAGTAGGATATACTTGTATGGGTTATAAAGCGACTTGCGGAATGAAAGACTGTTTCTATAATGTTTTTGTTGTGCTCATCTAATCAATCAACCTTGTTTTTTAATCAACAAAAAGTGCCGTCCGGTCAGGTTCCTAAAAATATTATTCGTCGTAATCGGCAGGGCTTTTTTAAGGGGTTACTGGCATTGGCATTGGTGTTGCTGCTGGGGTATCAAACTTATGCGGTACATGAATTACAAAAGGGGCAGGTAAAAACTGACTCAACGCAAAGCGAGGAGATACAGACCGATGCAGTTGGGATGGAGGTTGAAAATGAGTTGGAACTGCAGTTGTTCGGGCTGCTGGGTAATGTAGGTAAATCGCAGTTACAAGCACAAAAGCTGGAGGTAATTAAAACTAAACTTAATAGACTCGAGGCGGAACTTAATTTGCCGAAGGGATTTGTTTGGGAAAAACTAAGTGTAATTGAAGAGGCGACCAATAATCGAGTTTTGGCTTTTACAATTGATGAAAACACGGCAGAATTTGTTGTTAATCAGCCTGATCAACAATTACGTTTTGCGGATGTTGCAGACATATCACTTTATCTTAATGGCTTAAATGTGGCTAAATGGTCACAATTAAAACAACTGGCAGCACGCAAAGCTAAACTAGCAGAAACTCTTTTAGGAGAGCTAGCTAGTGCACAAACGCAACAATTGTTACAGGACAAAGAGCTAACATGGAACCAGCAGGATGGATATATCGAATTTGTTAACACTGAGCAAACGCCCCTGTTAACAATTGCGGCCGATCCGGTTAGCAATAACTACTATTTGGATAGTAATAAGGCTAAAGCGATAAGTGGCTCCGAATTAACGGCTAAGCTGTCCCAATCAATTTTTGGGCTAGATACCAGATCAGAGTTACAAAAGCTGTTAGATCAACAAAAAACCGACTTTGAAATGATTCTTAATTCTGAGGCATTTAAAGCGGCGCTTAAAGAAAATCAGCTGGACTTAGTTAGCCACGAAGATAAAGCGGAGGGAATCTACTATTATTTTCAAAGTAGCCTGACGTACTCGGGCTTTACGGTGATTTTGGAGCATGGCACCGGCCTGGTAAAGGTTGTAAAAGATGGGTTAATTACAAGCTTGGATGAATTTCTCACCCAGGACAAAAAAAAAACGATAGATATTCCAGCTAACTTTGCGGCACAAAGCTCCGGCGGCACACAAGCGGATAAAGTCATGTTGTTAGCAGGTAAACACGGTAGCCTAACGGACACAATGATGCTGGCTTTTATAAATGATAATGTAAAAACGGTGCATTTAATCAGCATACCGCGTGATTTGTGGTGGCAAGGTAAGAAAATTAACAGTTATTTTGCGGCTGGCGGTATGCCATATTTAGTTGAGCAGTTGGAAAAAATCGCTAAAGTTAAGATCGAAAATTACACATTAATCGACATGTATGCCTTTATTGATGTAATTAATATTTTAGGCGGTGTGGATATTACGCTGGAAGAGTCGGTCATTGATCCCAGCTATAAGGTGTTGGACAACGGTGTTTGGGGAACTTTGCATTATGAGCCCGGCACTTACCATTTAAACGGTGTGGAGGCGCTTAGATTAGCCAGAACACGCCATTATTCATCTGACTTTGCCCGGGCGGAACGGCAACAGCAAATCCTTAAAGCTCTGCAAAAAAAGGCGCAAGCGCTGTCACTTAAAGATTTGCCAAAAATTATTGCATTAGCAAAAGCGGTGCTTTCGCAAGTAGAAACCGACGTAACTCTGACGCAAACACTGGAATATTACGAAAAATATAAGGAGTACACAGTTGTTAATAGCGGTGTATTAAGCTCCGGCAACATTCTCTACTCTAAATCCAGCAATCAGGAAGCGTACGACGTCTGCATCTCCGCCGGTGGTATCGATTGTGACAAGGGCGCCTACATTTTGCTACCGCGTAATAACGATTGGAGTGTGATACCGTGGTATGTTAATCAGTTGCTTAAGGGGTGATAAGTTCTTTGATGCAGTTTTTTACATGCCTACAAACTATATTTCATAAAATCAGGGAACAATTCCACTTTATTTCTATCTTTTTGATTAAAAAGAAATGGGGTCACGTCTTTTGATAATGCTTTGAAATTAAAACTTGCAGTTTTTGCCAGTAAATATTCTTTTAATTCCTTATTTGGCTTTGCACCGATGCCATACAAAAACACAACATCAAAAAAATCCCTTCCCATTATTCGATTTCTGTTTACACAAGCATAAAGTTTTTGTGCTGATTGCAACCTCCAAGCCTTCCGCTTCTAAATCATGCTTAATAATCTCACCAAGTTCAATAAACTCTGCGTCGCTAAGATCAAAATTATCAAAATCAAGGTCTTCGGAAAATCGAGTGCTACCATGAACAATTCTCAGTGCCGTACCGCCAAGAAAAGCCATTTTTTTTCAAATTTACTATCAAAAATACTTTGTAAAATCTTGTATTGCAAATATTCCTTCAGAATGCTTTCACCATGAGAATGTAGATGCTTTGGATATTCTTCTAAAATTTGAACTAGGTTAATCATGATGAATGGTGTTCAAAAAAGTGCTTGCACGCTTTGAAAGTGCTATTTTATCAAAGGCTTTAAGATACTTTTGAAATTTCTTCATATCTACATATTCCGCAAAAGAATCCGAATTTATTCTGATTCCTTCAAAATCATCTACTGTCTTAAGGTTAGGATTGAGATACAAATAATCCAAAATAGCCTTTTCCACATCTGCTATCAAAAACTTTGAACTACCGGTTTTTATCAGCTTATATCCCCAAAAAAGCTTCGGGGAAATATGCCGATATCCAAAATTCCCAATTGGTGTGTCAAATTCTACTGTTTTTTTGGTACTAACAGATGTGATTTGAAAAACTTCCTCGGGAATCAGCCCATAATACTTCAAGGCCTTTTCAAGCGAAATATAAGATGGATGATAAATCCGATTTGCTACCGTAAAAGAGAAGCTTTGATTAATATCTTGATCCGCCAAAGTATAAAAGCTTTGCTTGATTTTTATCAAATACCCCTTCTTTTCCCAACGATCAATTTGTCTATATGAAAAATCAGGAAAAAACTTTTTTATATCCTGCAAAGAAAAAACTTGATAAGACTGAAACTGTTTTTGAAAATCAATGATATTCATATCTTTTCTATAATGGGACATTTTTGTCCTTTTATAGAAATATAATACAGAATCCGGGAATCAAAGTCAATTATTGTACTGTTGCGAATGACAAAGAAAAAATAAAATCCCAAATTAAGAGCAAGTGTACAAGGATCAAATTTGAGCCATCACCGCGGGACGGACGCGCGCATTATCGAAGGGAAAGACGTCGTCATCAGCGCGGAAACCGTACCTGAAGCTGAAGACCGCGAACGCAACAATTAGGCTATCCGTAAAGTGGTTTGATAAAACGGAATAAGTACTAGGATCGATACGTAAGGTAGGATCTTGGGCTTTAAGCATTGCTGCTAACAT
>Ga0100377_1001738_pt1 | contig 18650 bp, 17 predicted proteins | sample CryGeymeta201501_FD_83664 | JGI IMG/M metagenome (GOLD analysis project Ga0100377, IMG submission 83664) | Groundwater microbial communities from Crystal Geyser aquifers in Utah, USA - Crystal Geyser metaG 2015-01 | ecosystem: Environmental > Aquatic > Deep subsurface > Groundwater | place: USA...
CTAACCCAATAGCAGTATTAGAGTTCGACCAAGTAAATGTAGCCCCAGCAGGAGTAGAACTAAAAGCAGAAGCAGGAACAGAAGCACCATTGCAAACAGTAATATTGCTAATCGCATTAACAACAGGCGTAGGATTAACAGTAACAGTAAATGAGCAATTATTTTGATTGTTAGAGGCATCAGTTACAACATATTGAACTGTAGTCGTACCTACATTAAAAGATGTGCCACTAGCATCATTATTACCAGACCCAATAGTTGCACCTGTTAAATTATAAGTAACAAATGCCCCAGAGCAGTTATCATTAAATGTTGGAGAGAGTCCATTTACAATAGAAGAACAAGATGTTGTATTTGAAGGACAGCTAATTGTAGGTAATTCTGCATCGATAACAGTTACGGTAAATGAGCAATTTGTAACATTTAAAGCCGCATCAGTAGCAGTATAAGTGACATTAGTTGTTCCAATAGGAAATGTTCCTCCACTTACAATTCCAGCAGCTAAAGTTGTTGTTACTCCAGGACAGTTGTCTGTACCTATAGGAGTTGTATAATTAACTACAGCACTACACATACCAGGGCTATTATTAACTGTTATGTTAGATGGGCAAACAATTGATGGAGCTTCTATATCAATAACAGTAACAGTAAATGAGCAAGTTGCTGATTGTACCCCATTACTAACAACAAAAGTATTAGTTGTTGTACCGACAGGAAATATTGATCCGCTTGGTAAGCCAGCTGTTTGAGTTGTTGTTACACCGCCCCCATAAGTAATTGTTACTAAGCCATGACCTGTGTTAACACCTCCAGTATTCGATTGATTAGTTCCAGAATTGAAAGAACCACCACCACCACCGACACCTCCTGGGCTAATATTATTTGAACCGCTTCCTCCTCCTGAATAGCCACCACCACCACCACCAACTACATACATAGAGCCGTTTCCACCACCGCCAAAACCTCCTAATCCAAACCCCGCATTTCCTCCAGCACCTCCATTTACAAACGCTTTTCCTCCAGTATTTGCAGTCCATCCATTTGCCCCATCGGTTAATAATCCTCCTCCAGCACCAGAAGCAAAGCTAGCACCAATATTTCCTCCGTTTCCTCCAACTCCTCCTGTCCCACCATTAGCAGATCCAGTCCCACCAGTTGTAGAAGTATTTCCATGTTTATTAGGAGAATCGTTTCCACTACCAGATCCACCACCACCACCAGCTATAATTAACGGTACATTTGTATTTGTAGTTACATAAGAACCCCCACCACCACCATTTCCTGCGGGATTTTTTTGACCAACTAATATTTTTAATGTTTGACCAGGAGTAAGAGCAAAATCACCAATCATAATGGCTCCCATACCTCCAGGGACAGCAGATGATGAATGTGTTCCCCCTGCAGCACCTCTAACTTCAATGGTGCCAGATGTTACGCCAGCAGGTACAACCCAGTTAACAATTGCACCAGTATAATTAAATGTAATAGAACCACCAGTGTTACATGGGTCTGCTCCAACAGGAGCAACATAATTTACAATTGCTCCACATGTTCCAGCAGTATTATTTACTGTTATATTTCCAGGACAAGTTATTGCTGGACATTGAGCGAAAGCAAGATAGCCAATAAATAACAGAGGTATTACTACAATTTTTTTCATTATCTAAGGAGAGTTACATTACCAGTTTCATTAATTTTTTTACCAGAGCTCATAGTAGCGGTAATTTTATAGACGAAAACACCTTGATTAAAAGGGTTACCATCTTTAGTTCCGTCCCAACTATTTTCGATATCATTAGATTCGAAGACGAGTTGTCCCCAGCTAAGAATATAAGTAGAACCATAGTTAGCTAATGTACATGGATTTTGACTTTTAATACCAAAAGAAATTAGTATTAAAATCATCAATAAATTAAATTTGAAGAAATTTTTCATTTAAAAAGTAGGAATAATTATTTTAGTGATAATATTACTAATAAATTTTGACGTAAAAAGTATGTTAATGGTTGCTTTTATTAAAGAATTAAATAAGAACATTTAAAAGTTTTTAGAGAAAATAAAAAATTTACTTTTGTTTTTATTTTTGAAATAATCTTAACCCTAAATTATTAGAGATGAAAGTAGCTGTAGTTGGTGCCACCGGAATGGTTGGCAATGTAATGTTAAAAGTATTGGCAGAACGTAATTTTCCTGTTACGGAACTTATTCCTGTTGCTTCGGAAAAGTCTGTAGGAAAAAGTATTCAATACAAGGATAAAGCTTATACTATTATTGGTTTGGAAGCCGCTGTTGCTGCAAAACCAGATATTGCAATTTTTTCTGCTGGAGGAGCAACTTCGTTGGAGTGGGCACCAAAATTTGCTGCTGTGGGTACTACAGTAATTGACAACTCGTCTGCTTGGAGAATGAATCCCAACAATAAATTGGTTGTCCCAGAAATTAATGCCGATGTATTAACCAACCAAGATAAAATTATTGCTAACCCTAACTGCTCTACTATTCAGCTAGTAATGGTGTTGAATCCCTTACATCAAAAATACGGCATTAAAAGAGTAGTTGTTTCTACTTATCAATCTTTAACAGGAACGGGTGTTAAGGCGGTTAAGCAATTTGAAAATGAAAAAGTTGGTGTTGTTGGAGAAATGGCTTATCCTTATCCGATAGATAAAAATTGCTTACCGCATTGCGATGTTTTTACTGAAAGTGGCTACACCAAAGAAGAAATAAAACTGATGACAGAACCTAAAAAAATTATGCAAGACGATAGTTTTAGTCTTACCGCTACCGCTGTTCGTGTGCCTGTGGTTGGAGGTCATTCGGAAAGTGTAAACATTGAGTTTAAAACCGATGTTGATGTTAATGAAATCAGAAAAATTTTACATGAAACGCCAGGGGTTACGTTACAAGATAATCCTGATACCAACACTTATCCTATGCCTATTTATGCGGCAGATAAAGATGAGGTTTTTGTTGGCAGAATACGCAAAGATGAATCGCAACCCAACACCATAAATTTATGGATAGTTGCGGATAATCTAAGAAAAGGTGCTGCTACCAACGCAGTACAAATTGCCGAATATTTGATTGAAAATAACCTTATAAAAACAAATTAATAGTACCTAATGAATAATTACTCCACTTTAAAAGAACTTATTTCCATAGATTCACCATCAGGCTATACAGAAAACGCTTGTAAATATGTTTATGATTTACTAAAAAGCTACGGTTACCAACCAGCATACACCAACAAAGGAGCAGTAAAATGTGCCTTAGGAAAAAATCCAACCGTTGCACTTGCTGCTCATGTAGATACGTTGGGAGCCATCGTTTCAGGAATTAAATCCAACGGTACACTAGCTTTTTCATTGTTAGGCGGACTTTCTTTAACAGGAGCAGAAGGAGAATATGTCAAAATCATTACCCATGAAGGAAAAATTCATACAGGAACTATTCTGTTGAACAACCCATCGGTACATGCCAATAACGAAAAAGAAAAAACCGAACGCTCTATTAAAAGTATGCACATCAGAATAGATGAAGAGGTTTACACCAAAGAAGATGTAGAAAAACTCGATATTGAAGTAGGCGATATTATTTGTGTAGATGTAAAATATCAAGAGTTAGCTAATGGCTTTATCAAGTCCAGATTTTTAGACAATAAAGCGGGTTGTTATGTGTTGTTTGAAATTGCCCGAAGATTGAAAGAACAAGGTAAAGAAGTACCTGTAGAATTATTTTTCTCTAACTACGAAGAAGTGGGTCATGGCGGTACAGTAGGTTATTCCGAAAATATAAAAGAGTTGTTAGTGTTAGATATGGGTGTGTTGGGTGATGATTGTCAAGGCAACGAAGTAAGTTGTTCTATTTGTGCCAAAGATTCTTCAGGCCCCTATGATTATACTTTCAGAAAAAAATTAGTGGATTTAGCCAAAAAAAATAAGATTCCTTACAAAGTAGATGTATATCCGCATTACGGTTCTGATGGTTCTGCTGCCTTGCGTGCCGGAAATGATTTTAGAGTAGCCCTTATCGGAATGGGTGTAGCTGCATCACACGGAACGGAACGAACACACAAAAAAGGAATTGAGGCTACCATCAATTTATGTTTGGCTTATATCGATAGTTTGAAATAAAACGTACATTTGACACTGATTTTTTAACAACACACAGTCTTTCAACACTATAAAATGTCTGACAGCATAATTATCATACCCACCTATAACGAGAAAGAAAATCTCGAAAAGATGATACGGAAAGTTTTTTCGTTGAAAAAAGCATTTCATATCTTGATTGTGGATGACAATTCTCCAGATGGTTCTGCTCAAATAGTAAAAGACTTGCAAAAAGAATTTCCGGGACAACTTCATTTAGAAGAAAGAAAAGGCAAACTAGGATTAGGCACAGCTTATATTCATGGGTTTAAATGGGCATTAAAAAACAACTACGAATATATTTTTGAGATGGATTGCGATTTTTCGCACAACCCCAACGATTTAATAAAACTTTACAATGCTTGTGCAAGAGATGGAGCAGATGTAGCCATTGGATCAAGATATATTACAGGGGTAAATGTAGTAAATTGGCCCATGGGAAGGGTACTTATGTCCTATTATGCATCAGCGTATGTTCGATTTATAACAGGAATGAAAATTAGAGATACTACTTCTGGGTTCAAATGTTATAGACGCAAGGTATTAGAAACTATTAAGCTAGATAAGGTTAAATTTAAAGGATACGCTTTTCAAATAGAAATGAAATTTACTGCCTATAAATTAGGATTTAAGATAGTTGAAATCCCTATTATTTTCACAGACAGATTGGAAGGAACTTCTAAAATGAGCAAAGGAATCTTTAAAGAAGCTATTTTAGGTGTTATTCAAATGAGAATTAAAAGTTGGTTTAAGTAGGGTTACTTTAAAATTTTTTGTGTTTAGAGATTAAAGGGCTAATTTTCTTTGTTCAATTGTTGTGTTATGGAGTTTCTAAACCTTTCAAAAGATCTTTGTTTTGTGCTGAAGACATTACTTCTTTTGTCTTTCATAATAATTGATTACATCCTGATTTTATAGTATCTTTGTATTGTTAATTCATTTAGTATGATTTTTTTAAAAATTAATACTCTTTTTATAATTTACCAATTTTTTCTAAGGTAAAATTTGAAATACTCGCCATTTGCTAACATTAAAAAGGCTTCCTTTTTATTGAAATCAATATATAATGAAGTCCAATCCTCTTCACTAACAAATCTTTCGAATTTCATTTCACCTTCTTTATTTAAGGTTAGTTTCATGTCTTCAAAAGTTAGCCAAGCATTAGTATTTACAATAAAAACAGTTGTTCCAGTTATGCAAATCGAGGTAAAAACCACTACTCTACTTTGTTCATAATCATCACCTTCGGTATAAATTCCTAAAGAATCGCTAACCAAAGGAAGAGATTTGACTTGGCTTTTTAAACTTACACTCACTAATAAAAGTAGTGACATGATGATTAGTTTCTTAGTTTTTTTCATCCTTTTAGTTTTTAAAGTGAAGGAGAAAGTTGCCTTTCTCCTTCACTTACTTTTGTTTATTTAAATTCATTGTTTACGTTATCCAAAGCTCTGTCTATTTTATTTTGCATTTCTCCTTTTGTATTAGAAACCAAAAATAGCGCAATTAATCCTGGGAAAATTCCCAAACAAAATAATAGCCAAACAAAAATTTTGGGTTTTGATTCAAAATTAACTTCAATGGTAAATTTTCCATCCTTATTTCTTAAGGTTCCATCAATTATTGCTTCATTTAAAGCTCCTTCCATTTTAGAAGAATTAATTTTAATTGTACCTCTGTCGGACACTTCTGTTTTTCCAACAGAATTTAACTCTTCTTCAATAAGTTCATAAACTTCTTTTTGTGGTTTTGTAGTTGTAAAACTAACACTTGCTGATCCTTTAAACATAATTTTAAATTTTAGTTATTAATTAATTGATTTTATGGTTTGAAAAATTGTTTGAATTTTATTTAGTGTTTTCTTTTTGGTTTGATTTACCATATAAATAGGAATTAGCACACCAACATAACATAAAAAAATGCTAAAAATGGTAATGATAATACCTGTTAATTTTATGCTGCGTTTGTAAGTAATTTCAACGGTTGCTCTTTCTTTGTTTTCAGTAAGTACAATTTGTAATTCTCCAGTTACAATTAAATTTTCAAAATCTTCGTTTCGTACAATAATTTCATCTTGTTGCTGATAAACCAATCCAATAAACTCCAACTCATCGATAAGTTGATTTTTAAAATTTTTAGGTGGGTTATCTACAGATTTGTTTAGCGTAATTCTTCTTTTTATCAACTTCCTAAAAATAAAAATGGCTAATAGAACAAGAAGTGCTAATAAAATTAAACCTGCTATTGGTGGTTCTTGCTTCATAAAAGATTAAAATTTAGAATTAACCGATAGAAGTAAATGATTACTAGTAAACCTAAAAACAAGCCCTTAAAAAATTTGTAAATTACTCCTCTATTTCCAACTAACTCAAAAATCAGATAAGGTACCAGCCCAATAATCGCAAAATTATACGCTATAGCTTCTTTAATTTGAAAATGAAGTATTAGATAAGTTGCTCTTGTCATCCCACAACCAGGGCAACCAAAACCAAATAAATTTTGATGAATACAAAGTGAGTTTGAGCTATTAAAAAGTAAATGGTATGGAATAAAGAAAATAACAACTAAACCAACCAATAATACAATGTTGGATATCTGTCGTATTGATAATCTTTCTTTTAACCTTATAATCATTATTACTATAATTTTATCACAAACATATAAAATAAAAATTAAATAACCGTTTATTATAGTGGTTTTTATTATAGGGTAAGGAATAAGCGGCTAAAATCCTTTTTTTGTTGTATGAAAAACCCACTCACAAAAGCCGAAGAAGATGTTTGTCTTAAAAAATTGGGAGAACGATTGCGTTATTATAGAAAGCTAAGAGGATTTAGCAATTACGAATACTTTGCTTACGAAATCCAAATGTCAAGAACTCAATATGGGAAATATGAAAGTGGAGGTAATATTCAATTTAGTACTTTGCTAAATATTTTAAAAGCTTTAGATGTTTCTGTTGAGGAGTTTTTTGCTGAAGGATTTAATTAGTTTTTAAAATCTAGAAACTTTTTTCAATTTTTTAATCAAAACCTATAGCAGTTTTGTAAAAACCTGTAGCGAAATCGGTACTAAATAAAAAACCCGCAAAATAAACTCAATGTTTATGCGGGTTTTAAAGTTTTAAAAGTTGTCCGACTAGGGCTCGAACCTAGACTCTTCTGTACCAAAAACAGACGTGTTGCCAGTTACACCATCGGACAATTGGACGGCAAAAGTAATAATTTTTTTTTTCTACACAATAGTTTTTTAAAAAATCATACATTAACAACAAAAATCTTTTTTATGGATTAAATTTATCTCTAATTTTTCCACCACAAAACTTATTCTAATACTTATTACTCGGAGAAGCCACGGAGCAATCAACTCATAAGTGTTTTTTAAGTACTTATAAATACTCATAAGTATTTTTTTTAACAATCATTAACTTGCTTTATTCTTAATTAGCTAAGAATTTCATATTTTCGTGAACTTAAATTCATGCAATTATGGAATATAAAAAATTAAACAATAGTATAGGTTGGATTATTTGGGCTATAGCCTCATTTGTATATATATCAACCATAGAACCAACAACCAGTTTTTGGGATTGTGGGGAGTTTATTGCTGCTGCCTATCGTTTAGAAGTTGGTCATCCACCAGGAGCTCCATTATTTATGTTAATAGGCAGGTTTTTTACCATGTTTACCTCAGCTGAAAATGCGGCTGTTGCTATTAATGTAATGTCAGCACTAAGTAGTTCCTTTACTATTTTATTTTTGTTTTGGTCTATTACAGCCATCATTAAAAAATTAGCATTAAAAACGGGTGAATTAGATAAATCTGCTATGATAGCTATTTTTGGTAGTGCTGCAGTAGGAGCTTTAGCTTACACTTTTTCTGATTCTTTTTGGTTTTCTGCCGTTGAAGGTGAGGTTTATGCCATGTCATCTTTGTTTACTGCTGCTGTTTTTTGGGCTATCTTAAAATGGGATGCTGTTTCACACGAAAAACACAGCACGCGTTGGTTGGTGTTGATAGCCTATTTAATGGGACTATCTATTGGAGTCCATTTGCTGAATTTATTGGCTATTCCAGCTATGGTGTTTTTGTATTATTTCAAAAAAAGAGAGCTTAATTTTAAACGCTTTATGATTGCTGGAGGTTTGTCTGTTTTGATTCTTGGAATAGTTCAATTTGGAATTATACCAGGAACTTACAAATTGGCTTCTATTTTTGAATTGTTGTTGGTAAACAGTTTTGGAATGCCCTTCCACTCAGGTTTAATATTTTATTTTGTTTTATTGGCAGGCTTAATATTTTTAGGACTTCGCTACACCCAACAAAAAGGAAAAGTATTGTGGAATACTGTTTTACTTTGTTTCTCAGTTATTATTATAGGTTATTCAACCTATTCTGTCATCTTAATTCGTTCGGCTGCCAATCCTCCTATGGATGAAAATAATCCTGAAAATGTATTTAGTTTGCTGTCTTATTTAAATCGTGAACAATATGGTTCTGCTCCTTTTTTAACAGGACAATATTACAACACACCTTTAGATGCAAGAGAACCATTGATTGAAGGCAAAATTGTCTATTACCAAAATATGGAAACGGGTAAATATGAAGCTGTAAACAAAGGCGAAAAAACGATGCCTAATTACGATAAAGCTGCATCAGGATTTTTACCTCGTATGTGGAGTAATCAAGGTTCTCATGAAAAAGATTATAAAATGTGGGTGGACATCAAAGGGAAAAATGTGCGTACATCCGATGGTAAAACCATTAAAGTTCCTACATTCGGAGAAAACCTTAGTTTTTTGTTTAGTTATCAATGGGGGCATTTATACTGGCGTTATTTTATGTGGAACTTTGCTGGACGACAATCAGATGCTCAAAACTCAACTCCAACAGAAATTATTGACGGTAATTGGATAAGCGGAATAAAAGCCATTGATCAAGTTCGTTTAGGAAATCAAGAAAAATTACCTAAAAGTATGACCACAAATAAAGGGCATAATACCTACTTCTTTTTACCTTTATTATTAGGGATTATTGGTTTGATATACCAATTTATGAAAGACCCTAAAGATTGGTTAGTGCTGGCGTTACTGTTTTTCTTTACAGGACTAGCCATTAATTTTTATACCAATCCTCCATCTCCACAACCTCGTGAAAGAGATTACGCTTATGTAGGTTCTTTCTATGTCTTTGCTATTTGGATAGGAATTGGTGTGTATGCTTTGTATGAAATGCTTAATAAAAAAATGGCTCGAATAACAAGTGCGGGATTAGTTTCGGCAATATGTTTATTAGTCCCAGTGCTAATGGCTACCCAAAATTGGGATGATCACGACCGTTCTAAACGCTACACAGCTAGAGATTTTGCTAAAAACTACCTAAACTCTTGTGCTCCAAATGCTATTTTATTTACCAATGGAGATAATGATACGTTTCCACTTTGGTATGTGCAAGATGTGGAGGGCTATAGAACCGATGTGCGGGTAGTAAATTTAAGTTTATTAAATACCGATTGGTACATTGAGCAAATGCGAAGAAAAGCTTGGGATTCAGATGGAATTCCTCAGCGATTACCTGAATATAAAACGCGTCAAAGTACCAATGATTATGTTTATGTTTATGATAGAGATTTGCCAGGATTTACTGATGTAGATGATTTAATTAAATTTATTGCTGATGATAGTCCGAAATCTAAAATAACAGGTAACAACAATAAACAAATGGACTATTTGCCCACCAAAAATTTTAAAGTTTCCGTTGACAAAGAAGTGGTGTTGGCAAATGGAACTGTTCCAAAAGAAAAAGCAGACAGGATTTTAGAGAATGTAGAATGGAGTATTACTGCTAACGGATTGTATAAAAAAGACATTATTATTTTAGATATTTTAGCAGCCAACGATTGGGAAAGACCTATTTATTTTGCTATAACTACTGGTAATGATGCTTATTTGGGATTAACTGATTACTTTCAGTTAGAAGGATTGGCATATCGTTTAGTTCCTTATAAAACGCAAAGTTATGATGGGCAACAAGGCGAAATCGCTACAGATATCATGTATGAAAATTTGATGAATAAATTCAAATGGGGAGGAATGGATGAAAATAAAATTTATATGGATGAAAACAACCGTAGAATGTGCATGAACTTCAGAAACAATTTTTCTCGTTTGGCTGGGGAATACATTCGTTTAGGCAAAAAAGAAAAAGCAGTTGAAGTGTTAGATAGGTGTATGGATGCTATTCCTGAAAAAAATGTGCCCTACAACCAATTTGTGATTTCTATTGCAGAGCTTTATTATCAAGCAGGTGAATTTGAAAAAGCCAATAACATTGTTCGAATTTTGGTGGATACCTACGAAAGTGATTTAACTTATTTTTTATCACTAAAAGGGAAATATAGAAAGTATGTAGAAAGAGAAGAAGGTCTTACAAAATACATTCTTCAGCAGTTGATTATGTTAACCAACGATAGATACAAAGAATCAGGATTAGGAGAAGAAATGAAAGAACGCTTTGATGCCATTAATGCTCTTTTAAGTACAAGTAGGTAAAAGAGTGAAAAAACCGAACTGAGCTTACGAGCTCAACGAAGTTAAAACCTATGTGTGTTGCGTATATAATCGGTATTATTAGTAACTTTGTTTTATGAAAGCTGTTAAAAATATCAACGAACCACTATCTAGCATATTTCCAAAATATGTGTTTTGGGATTGTGACATAGATAAACTTAGCTTAAAAAATTGGGGAGATAGAAGTTTTATTATTCAAAGAGTTTTGAAAATGAGCGGACACAATGGAAGGTTTCTTAATGAACTAGAGAAAATATTTTCTATTGAAGAAATTAAATACTATGCTGATGAAAGTATGGAGATAATGGGAAATGAATTAATTGAAAATTTATGTAATCGCTATAATATGAAGCACAATCAATTTCCTTATTACATTCCAAATCTTAAAAAATCTATAAATGCTTAATGGTGTATCAGAAGATTTAAAAAACACTATTAAAGAGATAATGGAAAGCCCATTATTAGCTTCTTTTAATTTAGGCGGAGGAACCAACTTAGCATTAAAATATAATCATCGGCTCTCCGTTGACATAGATTTATTTTCCGCTAAAATACACTCAATTAATGAATTAGATGAAATAGCTAACTATTTTATTGATAAATATAATCTTAAAGAAACTATTGATAAATATAATTTTAATAAGCAAGACCCTTATTCTGAAAAAGCTTGGATAAAAATAGGCATACCAGCATTAAATACTAAAATAGATATAATCCAAAATTTGCAATTACTTAAAAAACCTGAAATAATTGATGGGATTAGGTTAATACATGATGATGATATTGGAGCATTAAAATTATTAGCTGCTGCAAATAGAGGAAGTCAAAAAGACTTTTATGATTTATTTCTTTTAACCAATAAAAAACCTCTTGAACATTATTACGAGCTTTTAATGGAAAGACAAAAAAAGTTTGCTAACATTAAAACTATTTTTGACGAACCAAGTAATAAACCAAAAATTAATTTGGAAAAAGATATTTCTTCTTTATGCGATTTTAATAATGCAAATGACTTATCAAGACAAGGTAATCAAATAGTATTAACAACCAACTCTCCAATTAAGGAAAATTGGTTTAATATAAAACAAGTGTGGAAAAAAAGAGTTGAAATTTTGGCAGAAAATAAAAATCTAATTTTAAAAGAAACACCTAATAAAACAATAAAAAGAGGGTTTAAATTTTGAATAATCTTTAACCTGAAACTTGCCAATCATAAAATGAAAAACAAAAAATGAAAAAAATAATAAGAAGTATTTTAAGAGGAATTGGGCTATATGCTTTTGCTATAGACGTTGAGAATAAAATAATTACACTTTTTAAGAAAGGAGAAAGAAAAATTTTTTACGGTCAGTTTATAAAACAAGGCGATTTATGTTTTGATGTGGGGGCCAACAAAGGCAATCGAACAATTATATTTTTAGAGCTTGGAGCAAAAGTAGTAGCTGTGGAACCCCAAAAAGAATGTTATTTATACTTACAAGAAAAATTTGGAGATAAAATTGAATTAGTTACAAAAGGATTAGGCGAGAAAGAAAGTACAGAAAAATTGTATGTTTCTGATTCATCACTTATCTCATCATTTTCTAAAAGTCATGTGGACATGATGCAAGAAGACCGTTTTAAAGGTGCTAATTGGGATAAAACTCTAGAAATTGAAATGACTACGTTGGACAATTTAATTAAACAATATGGAGTGCCCGATTTTTGTAAAATTGATGTGGAAGGTTATGAATATGATGTGTTGAAAGGATTATCTCAACCACTAAAAGCACTTTCGTTAGAATACATTGTTCCTGAAAATACACAGGTATTAGTAGATTGTTTGAATCATCTGAATAAATTAGGTAATATAGAATGTGATTTCTCTTACGGTGAATCTATGCAATTGAATCTACCAACTTGGAAAAATGGAAAAGACATGGTAGATTATGTTCAATCAGACGCTTTTACACAAACTTCTTATGGTGATGTTTACATAAAATTTGTTTGATTACCCTTATCAATACAAATTTCCAAAGATTTCAAAATGCTACTGTTTATAACTCATAAGAATTATGTAACCACGTACGAGCTAAGTTTTGTGTTGGCAAAGAGGGAGGTTACTTAAGTCAAGCAAACACAATGCTTTATAAAAATAGTATTTTTGTTAAAATAATTTATGAAAAACAAAATCACTAAGCCCTCTGCTAAAATGTCAACGCTTCAGCTTAGTGCATAAGGGGGTTTCATTTCATTTTAAAAAATAGTACAGATATGGTAGTTAATTACTATATTTGTACCAAATTATTTATTATGATAACAAGAGAAATTGAATCTTTAATTAAGGAATATAGTCGGCAATTTCGTTCGCTGCTAGTTGTAGGCCCTCGACAAACAGGGAAATCAACTTTGGTAAAAAAGGTATTTCCAAACAAACCTTATGTTTCATTAGAAAACATAGATGAACGAACTTTAGCCGAAAATGACCCTCGTGCTTTTTTAAATCGTTTCCCGAAAGGAGCAATTTTAGATGAAGTACAGCGAACACCACTACTATTTAATTATTTACAAGAAATAATAGACAACAGTAATGAAGATGGTTTATTTATCTTAACAGGAAGTAATAATTTATTACTACAAAGCAATATTAGTCAGTCTTTAGCGGGAAGGGTTGGAATAATAGATTTATTGCCACTAACTGTTCAAGAAATAGAAAAATTTGGTAAAACTAACTTCTCACTTAATGAGCTAATATTTAAAGGCTCGTACCCAGAAATCTACGACAAAACCAGAAAACCTACTTTATGGTATCCAGCGTACATTAGAACTTATGTAGAGCGTGATGTTCGTTTAATAAAAAATATAGAAAACACGCTTTTGTTTACCAAATTTTTAAAAATCTGTGCAGGAAGAGTTGGACAACAAATTAATGTTTCGGCACTTAGTAACGAATGTGGAATTGATGTAAAAACGGTAAATTCTTGGCTTTCTGTTTTAGAAAATTCTTTTGTAATAAAACTACTTCAACCTTATTATAAGAGTTTTAACAAACGCATTGTAAAAACACCTAAGCTTTATTTTTATGATACTGGATTGGCTTGTTCTTTACTTAATATTAAAAATACCAACGAATTATCATTATCTCATTTTAAAGGCTCATTAGTAGAGAATTTTATTTTAATGGAACTTTTAAAGCAGATGAAGAATAAAGGAAACAGTGAAGATGTTTATTATTGGAGAGATAATAAAGGTGTAGAAATAGACATTTTAATCGATTATGGTAACAAATTACTACCGATAGAAATAAAATCGGCACAAACATTTAACAAAGATTTTTTAGCTAACATTAAAAAATTTAATTCATACTCCAATGTTGATGTCGGATGGTTAATTTATGATGGGAATTTAGAATTTGAAACGGAACAAGGAATTTTGGTGAAAAATTGGAGAAATATCTCTATTTGAAAGAGTAAAAAAATTCAAACTCAACAAACTTCCAAAGATTTCAAAATGCTTCTGTTTATAACTCATAAGAATTATGTAACTTTTTTGATTAAATTACCCCTAACATTGTAATTGATATTAAACCAATTACCATGACTTTAAAAAAACAATCAATAATAGCCATTTTATGTGCAGGAGTTCTTTTTTCTTGTGTTCCAGCTCGGAAATACGAAGAGTTAAAGTCGAAGCAAACTGCTTGTTTTGAAGAAAACAATACGCTTAAATCTCAAAATCAAGAGCTAGAAGAAAAAAACAAAGAGTTATTTGCTTCTACTGAAAAAATGCGTAAAGAAAAAGAAGGGATGGAGCATGAAATTAAAGTGTTAGAAAAGTCGTTAGATCAAATGACTAAAAACTACGACAATGTAAATGCAACTTACCAATTGTTGTTAGATAAAAACAATGAATTGTTGGCAGGAAATAAATCAGCTACAGAGCAATTGATGAAGCAATTGCAAAAAACTCAAGAGGAATTACAAGCACAAGAAGATGCCTTAAGAGCATTAGAAGGTACGCTGCAAAAGAAAGAAACCACCCTCAATAAACTTACTGAAGAACTTCATGCTAGAGAGAAAAGAGTGAATGAATTGGAGTCGTTAATTAGTAGACAAGATTCAATGGTAAATGCACTTAAAAACAAAGTAAAAGAAGCATTATTAGGTTTTGAAAATAATGGCTTAACCATTGAACAAAAAAATGGAAAAGTTTATGTTTCTTTAGATGAAAGTTTGTTGTTTGCTTCAGGGAGTTATTCTGTTGGCGAAAGAGGAATAGACGCACTTAAAAAATTAGCTAAAGTATTGGAGCAAAATCAAGAAATTAACGTGTTGGTGGAAGGACATACAGATAATGTGCCTTTAAAAGGTTCGGGAGACATTAAAGATAATTGGGATTTGAGTGTAAAAAGAGCTACGTCTGTTGTGAAAATAATAACAGAAAACAGTAAAACAAATCCCAAACGACTTACAGCTGCTGGTAGAGGAGAATATTTTCCTTTAGATTTAACAAATACACCTGAAGGAAGAAAGAAAAACAGAAGAATTGAGGTGATTCTTACTCCGAAATTAGATGAATTGTTTGAATTGCTAGAAACAAATTAAATTATTTAGTGTCTGTCTATAATTTTTTTAAAACAGCCTTTTTTTTGTTTGCCAATTGTCCGCAAGCAGCATCAATGTCTTTTCCTCGGCTTCTTCGCACATTTACAACCAATCGGCATTTATCTTCTAAATAGCGAGCAAATTCATCTGTTTTTTTTGTGTCAGCTTTCTTGAAATGAGCACCATCAATAGGATTGTATTCAATGATATTAATTTTACAAGGAACAATTTTACAAAAATCAGCCAATTCTTTTGCATCTTCCAAACTATCATTAAAATCTTTAAAAATGATGTATTCGAACGAAACTCTTGTTCCTGTTTTTTCATGAAAATAAATAATAGCTTCTTTCAATGATTCTAATGAATTTTGCTCATTAATAGGCATTATTTTACTTCGTTTTTCATCATTTGCTGCATGCAGCGATAAGGCTAAGTTAAATTTAACACCATCATCTCCAAGTTTTTTAATCATTTTTGCAATACCTGCGGTTGAAACTGTAATTCGCTTTGGAGACATTGCTAAACCATCTTCATTTGTTATTTTTTCTATAGAATCAAGTACGTTTTTATAGTTTAATAATGGTTCTCCCATACCCATATAAACAATATTAGTAAGCGGGGTTTTATATTTTTCTTCAGCCTGTTTTTTTATGAGTGCTACTTGATCAAAAATTTCATCCGCATCAATATTTCTTAATCGGTCTAATTTTCCTGTGGCACAAAAAGTACACGTTAAACTACATCCCACTTGGGAAGAAATACAGGCGGTCATTCTTTTGGGTGTAGGAATTAAAACACCTTCAATAATGCTTCCATCGTGCAATTTAAAAGCATTTTTTATTGTTCTGTCCGAACTCACTTGTTCCTCTATTGTGGTAATAGCATTTATCACAAAATTATCTTTCAGTAATTCTCGGGTAGGAAATGAAAGGTTAGTCATTTTATCAAAGGTAGTAGCGTGTTTTTTCCATAGCCATTCATATACCTGTTTAGCCCTAAAAGCTTGTTCACCTTTTGCTTTGAAAAATTCAATAATTTCTTCTTTGGATAAATGTCGGATGTTTTGTTTTGCTTTCATAAGTTGTGCAAAGTTAATTTAATTAATTGATGCAGTTTTTAATAACTAAAAACATTATTTTTGGCAGAATTAAAAAATGGTAACTACTCTGTAACTAATTTATAAATAAAATAGCCTCAGATCCACAGATTAAACCAATGATGATTAAACCAATACATAAATAATAATTGCACAGATTTAAACAACCAATGGTTGTTTTATTAGTGAAAATATAATAATGTTCAAGTTTAATCTGTGAATCTGTGGCAAAGAAAAAAATAGGCGACTGAGTAGTAATAAAAAAATGAACAGTCAATTACTCTATAATATTGCTATTACTTGTCTTCCAAACATTGGAGCTATAACTGCCAAAAAACTTATTGCTTATTGTGGTAGCTCCGAAAATGTTTTTAATGAAAAAAAATCGCCATTAGAAAAAATTCCTGGAATAGGAAAAATAAATGCACAACATATTTTTAATAATAAAAAAGAAGCATTAGAAACTGCTGAAAAAGAATTAAAGTTCATTGAAAAAAACAACATTCACCCTATTTTCTTTTTAGAGGATGCTTACCCTAAACGATTGTCGCATTGTGAAGATAGTCCTATTGTGCTTTACGCTAAAGGCAAGATGGAGTTGAATGCTCAAAAAGTAATTAGTATAGTTGGAACAAGAAAAGCTACCGATTATGGTAAAGAATTTTGCGAGAAATTGATTGCTGACTTGGCTTCACACCAACCGTTAATTGTAAGTGGTTTAGCTTTCGGAATAGACATTTGTGCCCATAAAGCAGCTTTGCAGCACAAACTACCGACAGTTGCAGCATTGGCTCATGGGTTGGATAGAATTTATCCGAACCAACATGGTTTTGTTGCTAAACAAATGCAAGAGCATGGAGGTATTATATCAGACTTTAAGCACGAAACGAATCCTGATAGGGAAAATTTTCCAAAAAGAAATCGCATTGTAGCAGGAATTGCTGATTTAACCATAGTAATAGAATCTAGCAAAAAAGGAGGGTCTTTAATTACAGCCGATTTGGCCAATCAATATAACCGAGATGTTTTTGCTTTGCCTGGCAGGTTAAATGATGAATATTCTGAAGGATGCAATTGGTTAATTAAAACCAATAAAGCAGCTTTAATCCAATCAGCAAAAGACATAGAGTACATTATGGGTTGGCAAGCTACGGATGAAAAGAAAAACAATAAACAAACAAAACTTTTTGTAGCATTGAGTGATGAAGAAAAAACCGTTACTAACTTACTTTCGGAAACAGACAAAATGCCCATAGATAGTATTGCTTTAAAAGCGGAATTTCCTATGAGCAAAACCGCTGCCTTATTATTAAATTTAGAATTTAATGGCATTGTAAAATCCTATCCCGGAAAAATGTATAAGTTGGTGTAATTAGTTCAGAAGGTATAGGTTTTTTAATTTTTATAAATTTGGAGAAAACTAAACCTTAATTCATAGTTGAGTTGATACAACCAAAAGAGTCACTTTTCAGCCAACGTACCACTAAAAATGATGTTTCATATTTAATATATCACAGGCTTATCCTGACAATTGCACTATAAAATAGATTTTTTTAAGCCTAAAAGGTAAAATATTAAATTATCTTTCGTATCATTGTGGTCAGGTTAAACCTGACTAATAAACTATGAAAAACAAGTATATATCAACACAATCTAATGAACTTCTGTCCTATTTTAACGAACAGAACAGGGCCTGTTTTGATTATAGTGAAGCTTTTAAGGCATTACCTGATTCAAAGAAAAGTGCCGTTAAAGAATTGCTGAGCGACATGACGAAAAGAGGTTTGTTAATGCGATTAAAAGAAAGTGTTTATTACATCATACCCTACGAAGCAAATGCTGAAACCTTTATGCCCGACTGGCATTTGATAGCAGAACATTTAGTCAATGATGCCGAACACTACATCGGTTATTATTCAGCACTACAAATTCATAACCTCATTACACAACCTTCTTTGAAAGAGCAAATTGTCGTTTCAAAGCAAATTCGACCATCAGAAATAAAAATCAAGAATATTCCTTTCCAATTTATTTACCATAACGACAAACATTTTTTCGGTGCAAAGAAAATATGGATAGATAGTTTCAATAAAGTGCTTTGCTCTGATTTAGAAAAAACTTTTATTGATTGCCTATTTAAACCAGACTACGCAGGTGGAATAGTAGAAATTGCCAAAGCTATTTATATGTCAAAAGAAAAAATTAAGTACAATCAGCTATATGATTACGCCATTAAATTTAACTCTCAGGC
>Ga0100377_1001742_pt1 | contig 18641 bp, 19 predicted proteins | sample CryGeymeta201501_FD_83664 | JGI IMG/M metagenome (GOLD analysis project Ga0100377, IMG submission 83664) | Groundwater microbial communities from Crystal Geyser aquifers in Utah, USA - Crystal Geyser metaG 2015-01 | ecosystem: Environmental > Aquatic > Deep subsurface > Groundwater | place: USA...
CCGCAGGTTGCGGTCGGCGGCGCGGTGGCGCGCGCGGTGTACGTGAGCGTCCACGGATCCTCGCCATCTAAGCCGTTGACCGCGGACACCACGAGCAGCGGCGCCGCGGTGCCAGCGTCGAGGGCGGGCAGGTCCGCCCAGCGCAGGGTGGGATCGCGCTCCGACGCGACGAGGGCCACGCTGCTGCCATCGGCGAAGGCGATGCGCGCGTCCCAGGTGGTGGGCTCGGCCTCGCTGCGCACCTCGATCCGAAGCGGCTCGATCGCAGGGGGCAGGCTCCAATAGTTGGCGCCGAGCGTGTGCGGCGCGAACTCGGGGGCGACGGCCGCAGCGCCCAGGACGAGCGGGCCGGAGGGGCGATGGGGCTCGGCGCTGAGCGGCGCCCAGATGTCGATCGCGCTGAGGTACTCGTCGCGGTGGGCGTAGCTCCAGTGCGCGTTCGCCGCCTCGAAGTCGAAGAAGCTCGGGCCGAGGTCGCCGCCAAGCAGGTCGGCGAAGGTCGCGAGGGGGCGCTCCTCGCCGCGCGGATCGAGCCAGGCGTCGACGATCATCGCGGCGTCGCCTCGCTCGTCGAGGAACTGCAAGAAGATGAACGAGCCGTAGGCGTAGTACTCTTCGATGGCGCCGGTGGTGGGGTAGGCGTAGGTGTTGAGCGGCAGCTCGGGGCGGTAGGCGACGGCGAACAGGAACTTTCCGACGGTCTCGGAGAGGTCGGGGTGCGTATGCCCCGAGGCCCACACCGCGCTCGCTTCCGAGTACCAGGCCCCCGGGCCGTCGTAGGGGTAGGAGCCGGTGGCGTCCTGAAGCGCGTGAAAGAGCTCGTGAGAGGTGGTGATGGCGGTGAGCTCGGGGTCGTCGAGCGTGCGCAGGTTGATGACGAGCATCGGCCAGCCGTCGTCGTCATAATAGAAGTAGGCGGCGTTGTCGTAGCTGGGCGGGAGCTGCGGCCCGGTGCCCGCGATGTACACGTTCATCAGGTAGTGCTCGGAGCCCGCGGGGGCGGGCATGCCCAAGCCGGCGATGAGGTCGACCCACGCGGTCTCCAGCAAGGCGCCGACCGCCGCCGCTTGGGCCTGTGACACGTCGCCGTCGAGCCCCCACTTGAGCACGAAGTTCTCGGTCGGCAGCTCGTTCGGGTAGCTGCCCCACGCGTCGCGGGCGGGCTTGGGGCCGGGCGGGGGCGTGGGCCACGCGCGCCACGCCGGTCGGGGGGCGTCGTGCAGGCGCGCGGCGGTGCCGCAGGGAGGGGCCGCGAGCGCCGCGAGCGCGAGCGCGGCGAGGATCACGAGGACTTCAAGCGCTGGGCGAGGTCGTCGACGATGCGCAGGGTGAGGCCCCACAAGCGCACGCCGTCGAAGTCGACGCAGGGCAGCTCGACCAGCGTCCCGCGCCAGTCGTACTCGAAGGTCGAGCGGCCCTCGTCCTGCAAGAAGCCAGGTAGCGACAGGCGATGCAGCGTCTGCACCTCGTGGTTGAGGCGCACCTGCTCCGGCTCCTCGATGGCGAAGACGAAGGGGTGGATGCTGAGCTGCGGCAGGTTCGGCAGGGTGTCCAGCGCGTGGAGCCGGCCGAGGAGCTGGTCCTCGCGGACGAGCACGCCGATCTCTTCCTCGGTCTCGCGAATGGCCGCGGCGATCAGCGAGGCGTCTGTTGGGTCGACGTGACCGCCGGGCAGCGAGACGTGGCCCGACCACGGGTCGCCGTCGCGCTCGGCGCGCTGCATGAGCAGCAGGTCGAGCGTCGGCGTGAGCAGCAGCGCGACCGCGGCGTTCCGGCGATCAGCGGACGGAGCGACGTCTTGGGCGGTGCGCTCGATGGCGCGCCGGATGTCTGTAAGTGTCGTTGTCATGGGATCCCCGGCTCCGAGCGCGTAGTGCTGGAACGTGGCGAGGCCTTCGGGGTTCCGATAGGGCGCGGGGCGCGCATACGCAAGCACGGGAGCGTCATGGCAGAGAACACCGCGAGCGGATGGAAGGCCGGAGTGATGGCCTGGCTGCCGGGCATCTTGATCGTGCTCGCGATTCGCACCTTCATCTTCGAGCCCTTTCGCATCCCGTCCGGTTCGATGTACCCGACGCTGCTCATCGGTGACCACGTCATCGTCAACAAGAGCGCGTATGGTGTCTACGTCCCCGCCACCTTGGTGGAGATCCCCTTCCTCGAGATGCAGTGGGTCTACCCGCGCTTCCGCCTGTTTCACGTGTCCGATCCCAAGCGCGGCGACATCATCGTCTTCCGCTACCCGGGCGATGAGCACCAGACCTACATCAAGCGCGTCGTGGGGCTCCCGGGCGACCACATCAAGGTGCGCAACGGGCAGGTCTTCCTCAACGGCGCGCCGCAGGAGCAAGAGTATCGCGGGCACTACGTCTACCAGGACCAGACCTGCGAGGACGTGACCACCCGCCTCTACACCGAGCACCTCGAGGGCCAAGATCACGACGTGCTCGCGTCCATGTTCGGCGGCTCGCTGCGCAACGTGCCCGGCGAGATAGTCGTGCCTCCTGAGCACGTCTTCGTCATGGGCGACAACCGCGACAGCTCGCTCGACAGCCGCGCGTGGGGCTTCGTGGCGGACGACCAGATCAAGGGCCGCGCGCACACGGTGTGGTTCTCGCTGAACCACTGCACCATGACGCCGCGCGCTGACCGCCTGATGGACAAGCTGTACGGCGTGCAGGCTGAGCCCGTCGCGGTCGCGCCATAAGGTATCCTTCCCTCCCGACGACGCGGAGGAAGGATGCCACGCCCCAACAACCGATTCTACGACCTGCTCGAGGTCACGCCCCAGGTCTCGGCACGCGGCCTCGACGCGGGCTGGAGGCGCCTCTCGGAGCGCCTCGACCGCCGCGGCTCTCCCGAGGCGAAGACCAAGCTCGACGAGGCCCGCGCGGCCTACGAGATCCTGCGCGATCCCACGCGGCGCGCGCTCTACGACGGCTACGGCGAGCGCGGGCTCGAGCCGGGCTTCGACCCGAGCGCCGAGCGCGCGGCGCTGGCTGCGGCGGACGCGCGCTCGGAGCCCCGTCGCTTTGTGGGCGGAGATCCCGAAAAGATCGCCGCCTATCAGGCCAAGCTCGCGGCCGAGCGCGGCGTCGACCCCGCGCCCGCTGCGGCCCCGTACCCGCCGCCCGGCTACCCGATGTACGGCTACCCACCGCCTGGCTACCCACCGCCTGGCTACCCACCGCCTGGCTACCCACCCCCCGGCTACCCGCCCTACGGACAAGCGCCCCAGGCGGCGCCGATGCCCTCGGGGCCGATCGAGGTGTGGATCCCGTTCAAGCGCGCCGTGCTGGGCGGAAACCACGAGCAGCTCATCGGCGACACGCTCGTGGACATCCCCGTCACCGCGGGCGCGACGTCAGGCACGTCCGTCGCGGTCGGCGGCCGGCAGTACATCCTGCGCATCGAGGAGGACACGGTCTTCACCCGCGAGGGCCTCGATCTGCACTGCACGGTCGTCGTCGAGGGCGCTCAGGCGCACCGCGGCGGCTATGTCGTCGTGCCATCGCTCGACGGTCGCCACCTCAAGGTCGCCATGGAGCCGGGCACGCTCGACAACGAGCAGATCGTGCTGCCGGGCAAGGGCATCGCGACGGCGGACGACATCGGCGACCTCGTCGTGACCCTCCGCATTCGCAACGGCACCGAGGGCTTGTCCGGCGATGGCCGGCTGTCGCTCGGCCCGGTGACCAAGGGGTAGCGGCCTTCGGGGCGCGCGTTCGTCAGAAGGCGAAGGCGCGCACCCGGCCTTGAAGCTGCTGCGCGAGGTCGAGCAGGCCGGAGGCGGCGTCGCCAGCGGAGTTGGCCGCCGCTTGTGTCTGCTGTGCGGCGTGCGTCATCGCGACCAGCTCCCGCTCGCTGTCGTGGACCGAGACCTCGGCGCGGTTCGCCTCGGACGCGACCTGGTTCACCTCGTCGCGGAGGCGCCCGATCTGGGCGATCACGGCTTGTACGAGCATGGCGGTGGACTCGACCTCGCCGGCCATCTCGCGCGCTTGTCCCGAGGCGCTCTGCGTTTCGCCATGTAGGGCGAGCACGATCTCAGCGGCGTTCGAGGCGGAGTACGCGATGTTAGAGGCCGTCGTGGTCTGCTCCTCGATCGCGGTCGCCATGCTCACGGTGAGGTCCGACACCTCGTTGACGACGCTCGCGACGCCTCGAATCGCTTCGATCGCGCCGTCGCTTCGCTCCTGAATGAGGCGGACGCGCCCGCGAATATCGTGAGAGGCCTTGGCGGACTGGGCGGCGAGCTCCTTGACCGCTTGCGCGACCACCGCGAACCCGCGCCCGGCTTCGCCAGCGGCGGCGGCCTCGATAGTGGCGTTTAGTGCAAGCAAATTTGTCTGGTCTGCGATGCCGGCGATGAGCTTCACGATGTCATCGATCTGCTTGGCGGCGTCGCCGAGCGCGCCCATATCGGCGGCGGTCTGCGAGGTGCGGTGGTTCGCCTGGTCTGCGAGCTGCGCAGCGCGCGCGATGCCCGACGACACCTCGGAGAGCGAGGCGGTCATCTGGTGATGCGTGGAGGCGAGGGTCGCGATCTGCCCCTCGAGCGAGTTGACCGCGTCCTCGACGCCCTCGACGTTGCCGGACACGCCGCCGATGCCGCACGCGAGCTGGTCGAGGCGTGAGCCCATCTCGTTGGCGGACACCAGGATCTGGTCCGCCGAGGCGCGGATCGCGTGCACCCGACCGGCGACGTTCGACACACAGTCGAGGGTCTGCCTCGTGGCGACGTCCACGGTCTGCGTGCGCTGGTGCACGTCGTTGATCTGCTCTGTCACGTCGTTGGAGCTGTGGCTGAGCTGGGTGGACGAAGCGCCGAGCGTGTTCGCGGAGCTGTCGAGGGCGGTCACCAAGGTCGCGAGGTGCTCGACCATGCCGTCGAGCGCCAGGCCGAGCGCGTCGAGCTCCGCCATGCCGCCGGTGTCGACGTGGAACCGGGCGCGCAGATCGCCCCTCGCGACGGCCTCGGCGAGGCCGATCGCCTCGCCGAGGGGCGTGAGCAGGCTTTGGCCGAAGCTACGGCCGAAGGCAGAGGCGATCCACGCCACGAGCAGGCCGAGCACGAGGAGCGCCGCGCTCGCGACGTTCGTTCCGAGCCTCACGTTGTGCACGTCGCGGGAGATCGCCGCCCAAAGGCGCGCCTCCGCGAGCTCGGCGCTGCTCGTGAGCGCGGCGTAGTGCTCGCGAAGCTGCGCGTGCGCCTCGGCCGCGCGCGCGGCGTCACCGTCGCTGAGGGCCCGCTGGAGCGCGTTGTTGGCGCGCTCCATCCCGTCGATCTGCTGCACCGCGCGCTCGATGGCGGCGCGGACCTGGGGGTCGTTTGTCGCGGCGACCGACCTGTCGCCGTAGGTCCCGCCGTTCAGCAGCACATCGGCCGCCCGCCGCGCTTCTTCAAGGGAGGCGTGCGGAGGCTCGGCGACGCTCGCGGGGTCGATGGTGCCCAAGAAGGCGTTCGAGATGCCTAAGTGCATCTCCATCACCTGGTCGGCGAGGGGCGCGAGCGAGGACGCGGCCTCGTTACCTGCGTGGCCGACGTAGGCGGTCGCGCCCACGCCCGCGAGGCAGGCCAGGAAGGTGATGACGGACACGCCAGCAGCGGCGGCGTTGAGCCGGCTCCTCAGGGTGGTGCCGCCGTACTTCACGAGCATGAACTCAGGCCAGCTAGACATCTCATTTTTTCCTCACGAGGAGTGTCGGCCATTTTGCTTGCCTGCTTTAGCTCGGACGTCGCGCATTCTTCGATCGCGACGCGATGCCGTCGTCTTGACGAACGCGATCGGGGGCGGTAGCGTGTTGGTATGAAAATGAAAGTCATTATCAATACGTCCTTGGTTCCGTTCACCCTGCTCGGCGCACAGGTCGCGCGCGCCGCGCCGACCATTGAGCTCGCGCAGGAGGAGCGCGAGCCGTCGCCGCCACGCACGCAGCTTGGCGGCTACGCGGCGACGGAGCTGGTCGCCCCGGCCGACGGTCCAGCGTCCTTCGACGCGCATCACCTGGTGATGTCGCTGGCGGCGCAGCCGCACCCACGCGCCCGCTTCGCGGCGGAGGTCGAGTGGGAGCACGGTGGAACGCCGGTTCGCGAGGGCCGCGCGGACCTTCCTGGGGAGGTGCGCGTCGAGCAGGCGACGGCGGACCTTCGGCTGCGGGAGGGCGTGTGGGCGCGCGCAGGGGTGCTGCTCATGCCGATCGGCCGGTACAATCTGGAGCACGAGGCCCCCGCGCACGATCTCACCGAGCGGCCGCTGGTGGAGCGCTTCGTCATCCCCTCGACCTGGTCCGAGGTTGGCGCTGGCGTCGTCGTCTCCGCGACGCTCGGTCGAACGCTCGTGGACGCCCAGCTCGTCGCGGTGAACGGCCTCGACGGCCCGCCGGTCGATGGCGCTGGCTTGCGGGACGTGCGCGGCTCGCTCGCGGAGGACGTGGACGCGAACAAGGGCGTCGCCGGGCGGGTCGAGGCGCGCTCTGGGGCGCTTCGCGTCGGCCTCGCGGGCTATGGCGGCGCTGTCGACGTCGGGCGCTTCTTCGCGCTCGGAGCGGCCGACGCCTCGTGGCGATGGCGCGCGCTGCGCGTTGAGGGCGAGCTCGCTGGGGGAGCCCTCGACGGGAGCCTCGCCCTCGGTGGCGGCATGGTGGAGCTCGGCGCTGGCCTGCCCCTGACCAAGCTCGGGGTGGAGGCTGAGGATCTGCAAGACGCGGAGCTGCGCTTCACAGGTCGGCTGGGGTTCGTCGACACCGACCCTAACGCGCGCACCGCGGGCGATCGGGCGCGCCTGGCGCTCGGCGCCGCGCTGCGCTTGGGCGATGGCGTGGTGTGGAAGAACGAGCTGGTGACCGAGGCCGACGCGCGCTCCGGCGTGCTGCGGTCGCCCTGGCAAGCTGGCGCGCGCGCGCGCTATGTCGGCAGCGTCGCGGTGCTGTTTTGAGGTGGGCGGGCGCAGCGTCGGCGCTGGCGCTGTTGCTGGCGGTCGTCCCCGCACAAGCCGAGCGCTTCTGGCGCCCGCAGGCGCTGCTCGCGGCGTTCTTCGAGGACAGTGAGGTGGTGCGCGCGGACCCCCTCGTGCTCACGCCGGAGGAGCGGATCGTCGCAGAGGCGATCGCCAAGGAGCCGCTCTCCAAGGAGGGGTACACGATCTACGTCGCGCTCTCCGGTGCGCGCGTCGACGGCCTCGCGCTCCTCGACGAGGTGCCAGGGCTTCACGAAGCCATCGGCTATGGGGTTCAGCTCGATCCGAACGGCGTCGTGCGCCGCCAGGAGGTGATGACCTACAACGAGCGCCGCGGCGGTGAGGTCCGCATGGAGAGCTTCCGCGAACAGTTCGTCGGCAAGAGCGCCAGCGATCCGGTCCGCGTGGGCGTGGACATCGACGGCGTGAGCGGCGCGACCATCTCCAGCCGCGCGATGGCGACGGGGGTGCGGCGCTCGCTCGCGCTGGCGCACGTCTGGCGGGCGCGCCATGCGCTCGTCAGCGACGACTCACGGGAGGCGGCTGCGGGCGCTGAAACACCCAGCGCACGTCCGTAGACTCGCGCGGCGCGAAGGCGTAGCCATCCACCACGCAGTCCTTGAGGTCCTCGGCGCGGTCGAGCCGCTGGGTGATCGCGAGGCGGGCCATGGTGCCGCGGGCGCGCTTGGCGAAGAACGCGAGCACGCGCGCTTTGCCGTCCTTCACGTCCTGAAAGACGGGGGTGACGACGCGGTGGGGTAAGCGCGTTGGCCGGATGACCTTGAAGTATTCGGCTGAGGCGAGGTTGAGCACGCTGCCGTCGTCGAGCGCGGCGGCGCGGCGCGCCACGGCGTCGGTCACGAGGTCGCCCCAGAAGGCGTAGAGGTTCGCGCCCCGCGGGTTCGCGAGGGAGATGCCCATCTCTAGGCGGTAGGGCTGCATGGCGTCGAGCGGGCGGAGCAGGCCGTAAAGCCCGGACAGGATGCCCACGCGCGGTTGGGCCCAGTCGAGGTGTTCGGGGGCCAGGGTGCTCGCGGCGAGACCCTGGTAGACGTCGCCGTTGAAGCAGAGCGCCGCTTGCCGCGCGCGGCGCAGGTCCGTGTCGGGGCTCCACGCTTGGAAGCGGGCGTGGTTGAGGGTGGCGAGGTCCTCGCTGATGCCCATGAGCGCGCGCAGGTCGGCGGGGCTCTGGGCGCGCGCGCTCGGGATGAGCTGGGCGCTGTGCTCTAGCAGCTCGGGCGCCGTGTGTGGGAGGGCGTCGAGACCCGGAGGCTCGACGAGAGACTTCGCGGGCGACAGCAGGATGAACACGGGAGGCCTCCAGCCGCGTGACCTATCGGGCTCGGCGCTGGTCTGCAGCGTGGCGATGGCTTCGGCGGCCCGATACGCGCCCCGCCCCATCCCGAGGTGCTCCATGGACCTTAGCGAAGCGCTTCGCCGCGCGCTCGACCACCGCCAGCCGCTGCTCGCCGAGCTCGGCGACACGACGACGTGCTACCGACTCTTCCACGGTGTCGCGGAGGGCCGACCCGGCCTCACGGTCGATCGGTATGGGCCGCACCTCCTCGTGCAGAGCTGGCGCGAGCCACCGACGGCCGAGGAGCTCGCCGCCATCGAGCATCACCTCGGCGGTGAGCTGCCCGTCTATGTGTGGGATCGCCGCAAGGGCGCGACGAACGAGGCCATTGACGACCTAGACGGGGAGCAGACGGGCTTGGAGCTCGGCCTGCGCTTCGACGTGCGGCCACCTCACGCCCACCGCGGCCAAGATCCGCTGATGTTCTTGGACTTTCGCGCGGCGCGTCGCTGGGTTCGGGCCAACGCCGCGGGCGCGTCCGTGCTCAACCTCTTCGCCTACACCTGCGGGGTTGGGGTCGCGGCGGCGGCGGGGGGAGCCTCCGAGGTGTGGAACGTGGACTTCGCGGCGAGCGCGCTCGACGTGGGGCGGACGAACGCAGAGCTCAACGGCGTCGCCATGGAGCTCGTACACGAGGACGTGCTGCCGGTGATTCGCCAGCTCGGCGGCTTGGCGGTCGGCGGTCGGCGCGGACGCCAGCCCGCGTACCGCCGCTTCCCAGCGCGCACCTTCGACCTGGTCGTGCTCGACCCGCCGCGCTGGGCGCGCACGTCGTGGGGCGCGGTGGATGTCGTCGGCGACTACCCGAGCCTGTTCAAGCCCGCGGTGCTCGCGACAGCGCCCGGAGGAGCTGTGCTGGCGACGCACCATGTGCCCACGGTGACGGTGGACGAGTGGGTGGGCCAGCTGCGCCGTTGTGCGGCGAAGGCGGGTCGCCCGCTGCGCGACGTCGAGCTGCTGCAACCCGACGCCGATTTCCCCACCTTCGATGGCGCAGCCCCGCTCAAGCTCGCCGTTTGTCGCCTGTGAATTGTGCGCGAAGTGGCGCTAAAACCGGCGCTCTGTCAACGCGTTTGGAACGAGGTCGGGGCTCGGTGGGTTAGAACAGGATAGAACCCGTAGAGGTCTTCACTCGGATGTCCGCACACCTGCTCCTCGTCGCGGCTCTCGCTGGCTCTCCTGTCTTCGCGCAGGACCCACCTCCGCCCCCCCCCGCCGCTGAAGCCCACGCCAGCCTCGCGGAGGCGCGTCGGCTGCAAACCGAGCTGCGCACGCTCGCGAAGAAGAACGCCTGGACGGGCGTGGATCGGGCCTTTCGCGAGCTCGAGCTCACCGGCGTGATGCCTGAGTACGACGACTACTTCTTCGGTGCGCACGCGGCGCGCGCCCTAGGAGACATCGGCACCACCCGCACGCGGCTTCGGCGCTGCCTCGCCATTCGCGAGGAGAAAGAGGTCGTCGACTGGCTCTGGGAGATCGACGAGCACTACGGTCCGATCACGCTGCAGGGTGATCTTGGCCGAGTACACCTTGATCCCAAGGTCCACCCCTTTGATCCTGTCGCGGCGCAGGCGGTCGTCTTCGCGGTGGATCAGGTCGAACACACGGGCTCCTTCGACGGCTACTTGCCCGCCGGGGAGTACGGATTCGGGCACGTCAATGTCGCCGTAAAACCAAGGGTGTCGGGCGATTTAGTCGATATTCGCACCCAGCGGGGCGCGCGTAAGCGACGGGGCCGAAAGCGCTAGCCGCCGCGACTCAACTCCCGGGCGCTTTGAACCGATCGGCAACGCATGCCGCTCGCTACGCCATCGCTGACCCCCGTCGACGCCTTGCTCGAAGAAGCGACGGCGCTGAAGGTCTTCCCGGCCGCGGCGCTCCGTATTCAGAAGCTCGCTCATGACGCGAGCTCGACCCCGCGCGACATGGCGAACGCCGTCGCGTCGGATCCGGTGCTCGCTGGCAAGCTGCTGAAGTTCGCGAACTCGCCCTACTACGGAGTCGCGCGCACGGTGGTCTCCGTTGAGGACGCCATCAAGATCCTCGGCTACCGTCAGACTCAAGACGTAGCGCTCGCGCTGGCGATCTTCTCCATGGGCGACAAGGCGAGCCCGTACCGACAGCGCCTGTGGCAGCACGCGACGGGGACGGCGGTGCTCGCGCGGCTGCTAGCGAAGTACACGCGCGACGTGAACCCCGGCACCGCCTTCTTCGTAGGCTTGGTGCACGACATCGGCGCGCAGGTCTTCTTGCAGGTCCGCGAGCCGGATTATGCGGCGATCTTGGACGCCTACCGCGACGGCGATCCGCGCGTGCTCATCGAGGAGCGCAAGGCCTTCGGTATGGACCACGCGGGGTTTGGCGCGACCTGCTTGGAGTCCTGGGGTTTTCCCGAGATTATTCGGCACGGCGTCGCTGAGCATCATCGCGTGCGCGCCCACAACCGCGGCGAGCGCGTGCCGGTCCTACTGCTACCGGCGATCGTCGCGCTCGCGGAGACGCTCGTGGGCACCTCGGCGGCTGGCGCAGACCCGGAGATCCTGCTCCTACGCGCGGTGCGCGACCCGCTCAACCGAATGCTCGGCGTGGGCGAGGGGCAGCTCCAGATCGCGCTGTCCGTCTTTCAAGAGGAGCGCGAGGAGCTTGAGGCGATCCTTGGGTGATCGCGCGCGCCGAAGAGCGCGTTAGGGGCGCCAGCGATGCAAGGCCCCCTCGTACTCCTCGGTCCCCAAGCTCCTCTTCAGAACGCCCGCGCGGCGCTCGATGCCCACGGCGTGACTGAGCGCATCGCGCTGGTCACAGGCGGCTGGCGTTGGGATGAAGGGGATGTCAGCGAACTCGCCAAGAGCCTCGGCCGACCGGCACATCACCTGCCGATCTACCACTGGTTCGAGAACGTCATGGGCTCGGAGCACGAGCTCAAGGCGCAGTACCGAGAGCGGCAAGACCGCATCCTCGCGTACAAAGAGCTGTACAGGCTGCGGCTCCACGCTGCGCTCGGCGCGGCGCGCGAGCTCGGCACCCGCAAGGACGCCCCGGCGGATCTGTGGGAGCTCGAGCAGCGGCGCGCCTTGGACGCTGTCCGGCAGATTGACGCCGATCTCGCGTCGACGGTCGCGTCGATTCGCCGCGCTTACCCCATCGTTGCGCGGCCCTTCGAGGTCCCCGGCGCGCGCATGAAGCACGAAGAGGTCAAGCTCGTGCTGCGCAACGCAGGCGCGGTCGTCATCGCGGGCGGGCACGTCGCTGTGCTGCGCAACCGGCTGTTCTTCTTCGGCTTCGAGAAGCTGATCGCGGAGGTCCTCGCGAGCGGACGCCCGGTGATCGCGTGGTCTGCGGGCGCTATGGCCCTCTGCAAGCGCATCGTGCTGTTCTACGACGACCCGCCCGAGGGCCACGGTGAGGCGGAGGTCCTTGACTCCGGGCTCGGCTTGGTCGACGACCTCATCCTCTTCCCCCACGCCCGCCAGCGCCTTCGTCTCGCTGAGCAGCAGCGCGTCTCGCACCTGGCCACGCGCTGCCACCCGTACCAAGCCATCGGCATGGAGAGCGGCGCTTGGCTTGAGCGCATCGACGGCGCCTGGAAGAACCGCGGCGAGCTCGGCTCGGCCGTGCGCTTCGAGCTCGACGGGCGGGTGCTCGCGGTGGAGGCGCCATGAAGGAGATCCTCGAGCTCATCCGCCGCATCCAAGCGGCGCCCGAGCGCGCCGCAGCTGAGCTGCAGGCCTTTGTGGACGGTCGCGCCTTCCCCATCGCCGACGAGCATATGGCGACCTTCTTCTTCTGGGATGGCAAGCCCACGCACACCGTGCACCTCATCCACTGGGTGTTCGGCTTGGAGAGCCGCCAGGAGCTGCAGCGGATCGAGGGCACGGACGCCTTCTTCTTGCCCCTCGAGCTGCCCTTCGACGGGCGCGTCGAGTACAAGTTCGAGCTCCAGCGCGACTACCAGACCCACCTCGTGCGCGACCCGCTCAACGCGCGCCTGGCCATGGACCCCTTTGGCTACAACAGCGTCTGTCCGATGTCCGGCTACCAAGAGCCGACCTGGGTCTTCCCGGAGATCGGCGCGCGGCCGGGGCGGATGGTCTCGTTTGAGCTCAACTCGGCGGCGTGGGGCGATCGCCGCAAGGTGCAGGTGCTGCTCCCCGCCGAGTACCGAGCGGGGAAGACCTACCCGCTGATGATCGTTCATGATGGCAGTGACTACCTTCGCTTTGCCACGATGAAGACGGTCATCGACAACCTCATCGCGCGCCACGAGGTCATCCCGATGGTGGTGGCCTTCATCGACGGCAGCGCGCATCGCAACGCGGAGTACGGCGCCAATCCCCGGCAGGTGCAGTTCGTCGTGGACGAGGTGCTGCCCGCGCTTCGCAAGCGCTACTCGGTGAGCACCGACCCGGAGGACACGGGCATCATGGGCGCGAGCTTCGGCGGCGTCTCGAGCCTGTTCATCGCGTGGAGTCGGCCGGGCGTCTTCGGGCGCGTGCTGCTACAGTCGGGCTCGTTCTTGTTCACGGACGTCGGGCACCACGACCGCGGGCCGCTCTGGGACCCTGTCGCTGCCTTCGTGAACGCGTTTCGCACCGACCCAGGGCGTGTCGCTGCGCAGATCTACATGTCCTGCGGCACCTTTGAGTCGCTGATCTACTACAACCGCAGCTTGGTGCCGCTCTTGCGCGCTCAGCGCCTGAACGTTCGCTTCGTGGAAGCGCGCGACGGCCACAACTGGATCGCTTGGCGCGACCGCCTGCGCGAGGGCCTCACCTTCTTGTTCCCGGGCCACCTGTGGATGGTCTACGAGTAGCCGGGGCGTGATCAGGCGCTCGGGAGCAGCCAGCTGTTGTACCGCTGCAGACCTGTGGTGAAGGTCTCCAAGCCGCCGCTCACCGTGGAGCGTCGCACGCTCGGGTGCGCGAGCAGGGCGTCGGCCCAGCGGCGGACCTTGGGGAGCTCCGCGAGGAGCGCGAGGTCGGGCGCCAGCTCTTGGGCCCACGCGAGGCGCTGAAAGAGCGGGGCGGCGGTGGCGTCCATGAGCGAGAAGCGCTCCCCCGCGAAGAAGGGCCCGTCGCCAAGCTGATCTTCGAGGCGCGCGAGCTTGTCGCGCAGGGCCGTGGCGTGGGGTGTCGCTTCGTCGCGCGTGGTGGCAGCGCCGAGCTTCCAGTTGTCGATGAGCAGCGCCGACACGAGCTCGATCCACGAGCGATGGCGGGCGCGCTCGAGCGGGTCTTCGGGGTGGAGGCGGGGAGCGTAGACCTCGTCCAGGTACTCGGCGATGACCGCGGACTCAAACACAGGCGTGTCGTCGACGAGCAGAACGGGGACCTTGCCGAAGGGCGAGATCGCGAGGAACCAGTCGGGCTTGTTCGCGAGATCAATCAGCCTCACCTGATAGGGGACCGCCTTGTCTTCGAGGGTGATGACCGCGCGCTGTACGTAGGGGCAGAGGGCAAACGAGATCAAGGTGAGCTTGGGCATCGAGGGCTCCGTGGTTCATCGGTGGATCTTGGATAGGGCTAATCGCATCAGCAGTTTGGAGGAGGTACACGCTGTGAATTCGATGTGTTTCGACGCGCTTCGGTGGTCGTGGGCGACGCTCGCTGAGCTCTCTTCGCTGGAGACCTACGCGTTGCTACGGCTTCGGCAGGACGTGTTCGTGGTCGAGCAAAGCTGCATTTATGCGGACGCCGACGGGCGCGATCTCGTGGCCGAGCACGTCCTGGCCTGGGAGGGCGCTGAGCTCGTAGCGTGCGCGCGGCTCTTTCCACCGCGCGCCGATGGCGAGGCGGTCATCGGGCGGGTCGTGGTCGCGCCGAGCTGGCGTGGCCGCGGGCTCGGCTACGCGCTCATGCAGCGCGCCGTCGACCGCGCGCTGCACGAGCACGCGGCGCAGACCGTCTGGCTGTCAGCCCAAGCGCATCTTCAGCGCTTCTACGGTCAGCTCGGCTTTGCGGTCTGCGGCGAGGGCTACTTGGAGGACGCCATCCCCCACCTGCCCATGCGCCTCAGAAGCGATCGCGCCCGTTAGCGGCTTCGAGCGCGTCAGCGAGCTCCCCTAGGCGGAGCATGAGGAACACGGCGCCGTCGACTGCGAGGTCGGTCGTCGAGGCTGGCCCGGTGGGTGAGCACGAGCCCGCCGCGCTCAAGGTGGACGGTGATCGCGAAGGCCTCCTCGTCATCGCTGTCGAGGAGGCCCAGCGGGTCAGCGCGTCGACTCTACGCTCAAAGGAGGACTAGAGCGCGCCTTGGTAGCTGACCTGCAGGCGGCTGTGCTGACCGGCAGAGTTCCAAGAGTGGAAGGCGTAGGAGCCAGGGTTGTACATGTTGATGTAGAAGGTGTCACCGGCGGTGAAGGGCCAGGTCTGGTCCGTCCAGTTCGTCATCCACCCACCCGAGTTGGTGTACATGTGGTTGTACGTGATGCCACCGCCGTTCTTGTAGATGATGATGTGCGAGTAGCCGCTGGAACCGAGCGTGAGCGCCATGATGTTAATGCGGTAGTAGCCCGACTTCTGCACGGTGAAGGTGCCGTTCCCGGTGGTGGTGAGGTACCCGCCGGCCGTGTTGAAGTCCACGCCGTTGGAGCAGTAGGTGTTCCATCCGCTGGCGGTGCCGTGGTTTGTGCAGCCACCCGACCACATGATCGGGCGCGCTTGGTTGCCGTCCACGCCCTGCGGGCCTTGGGGGCCGGTCGCGCCGGTTGCGCCGGTTGCGCCGGTGGCTCCCGCGGGGCCCGCGACGCCGGTGTCGCCCTTGGGGCCGGTCGCGCCTTGGGGTCCGGTTGCGCCCGTCGAGCCTTGGGGGCCGGCGATACCCTGGGGCCCAGCGACGCCCTGGGGGCCCGCCGCGCCGGTGTCACCCTTGGGGCCTTGGGCTCCGGTAGCGCCTTGGGGTCCAGCGACGCCTTGGGGCCCAGCGATGCCCTGCGGACCCGTCGCGCCGGTGTCGCCCTTGAGGCCTTGGGGGCCGATGGGGCCAATCGGTCCGAGGTCGCCTTGGAGCCCCGTCGGGCCCATTGGGCCGACGTCACCCTGCGGTCCGATGAGGCCGGTGGGGGAGCCGACCCAGTTTCCGGTGCTGTCGATCACCTGCACGCCGCCGACGGTGAGGCTTGCGACGCCGCCCTCAGCGACCCACTGACGCGAGAGGTCGGCCATGTTGGCGGGGAGCTGGGTCTCGGTGAGCTGGCCGTCGAGGGAGCCAAAGTCGTGGGTGTGGGAGCCGCGCGCGACGGTGTCGGTGCTGGTGCCGACTGGCAAGCGCGCGAGGTCGACGGTGCCGCTGGTGAGGTCGGCGGCGTCGTGAGGATGCTGGCCAGCGGCGACCTGAAGGGGCCCGTCGCCCACCGGGAGGCGCGCGACGTCGATCGAGCCGGTGACGATGTCAGCGCCGTCGTGGGGGTGCGGCGGTACGACGCGAACGGTGTCGGCGATCGCGGCGTCTTGGGCCTTGAGCGCGAAGGGGGAGCTGGTGAGCGGCAGGAGGGGCGACAGCTCGGGGCCGCCGTCGACGGCGAGGCTGAGACCGATGGTGTCGGAGCTGAGCGCGCTCGCCTCTAGCGGGGCGCTCGAGCCGAGCACGACGGCGTAGTAGCCGTCGGTGAGCGTGGCGTTCTGGGTCTCGGACCAGAGCACAGCGCCGTTCTCGTCGTAAAGCGCGAAGCTGAGGGCGTGGTCGCCTTCGAGGGGGAAGCCGGAGGCGTCCATGAGGCAGCCCCTGCTGCGAGACGGTGACGGGGACCGCGCTGGCGGCCATCGGCACCACCAACATCAACGAGACAAGTAGGCGGCGCATGGGGACTCCTTCCGGGACCGGATGACGGGGGGCGTTTGACAGGGCTTGACGTCACAATGCTACGTGCGAGTGAGCTGCGCTACAACAGAAAGTCGACATTCGGACTGCGATGACGCCTAAGCCTGCGTTGGCTCGCGGTTGTGCTGCTCGGACCTCAGCGCGGGCGCGCGGCCGCGATCGGCCCGAGGTCGGCCCAAGCCGGCAGCGGCACCGGCGTCGTCGCCCAGCGCTCGCGATCGGTGAGGCCCTCGTGATGCAGCAAGAAGAGGGCCTCGGGCGGCGCGTGCTCGGGGAGCGGGCCGCCGCCGTAGTGCGCGTCGCCCGCGAGGGGCAAGCCCAAGAAGGCCGCGTGCAAGCGGATCTGGTGCATGACGCCGGTGGTCATGGTGGCGCGCCAAAGTCGCGGTGAGAGGCGCTCAAAGGTGGTGTGTGCCTCGTACCACCGGCCGCGGTGCGCGGTGTTCGCGCCGCGCTCGACCACCATGCGGCCCTTGCGCGCCTTGGCGTGGGCGAGGCGCGCGTCGCAGCGGTGCGCGTCCCAAGGCACGTCGTGCGCGCTCCATAAGCGGTAGGTCTTGGTGAAGGTGCGGGCGGCAAAGGCGGCGCGAACCTCGGCGAGCTCGTGCGGATCGTCCGCTACGAGCAGCGCGCCGGACGTCGAGGTGTCGAGGCGATGGCAGAGCCCGCCCTCGAAGCCCTCGGGCCAAGCGAGCGCGGCCCGCTCGGGCTCTGCGGTGAGCAAGCGCCGAAGCACGCAGTCTCCCGAGGGATCGGCGTGCGGCGGGAAGACGGGAATGCCAGCGGCTTTGTAGACGGTGGTCGCCATGGCGCCCCGCCTATCCGGTTAAGCTCGCGGCATGGACGTACTCATCACTGGTGCCTCGCGCGGTATTGGCCGCGCGATCGCCGCGCGCCTCGGTCAAGACGGCGCGCGGGTTGTCGTAAACTACCTTCGGAACGCGGAAGCGGCCGAGGAGACGTGCCGTTTGGTGCGCGAAGCGGGCGGCGAGGCCTGGGCGGTCTCCGGTGACGTGCGCTCCCCCGAGGCGCTCAAGGCGCTGGTCGCGCAGGCGGTCGCGCATATGGGCGGCATCGACGCGCTCATTCACAACGCCGCGATGGGCGCGCTCAAGCCCATCGACAAGCTGCGCACGCCGCAGTGGGACCTCACGCTCGAGTCCTCGCTGCGGCCGTTCTGGCTGCTCACCAAGCTCGCCCTGCCCCACCTGCGGCCCGGCGCGTCCATCATCGGCTTGTCCAGCCTCGGCTCGCGCCAGTTCACGCCTGGCTACGCGGCGATGGGCGCAGCAAAGGGTGGGATGGAGGCGCTCACGCGGCAGTTCGCCGTCGAGCTCGCGCCGATTCGCGTGAACACCGTCTGCGGCGGCTTGGTGGAGACCGACGCCCTCGATTGGATCCCCGAGATCGAGCAGCTGCGCGCCCACGCCATCGAGGCGACGCCGCTCGGGCGCGTCGGCCGCCCCGAGGACATCGCGGGCGCCGTCGCCCTGCTGCTCTCGCCCGATGCCTCGTGGATCACCGGACAGGTGCTCATCGCTGACGGAGGGCTCTCCTGTGTCTGAGCCCGAAGCGCCCCGGAGCGGCTTTCGCTTAGAGGTCGACCCCGAGAAGGTGGAAGAGGCGCTCCGCGCCCTGCGCGAGCGCGTGCGCGAGTCCGTGCAACAGGGCCGCTACACCAAGGTCCGCTTGTCCTACAAGGGCAAGCAGCTCGGTCCCGATCTGCCGCTCGCGATCTTCTTGACCGCCGAGGGCGCCGCCTTTTGGCTGTTGAGCCCCCTCGCGGCGCTGCTCGTCAACCTCGGCGCGCGCTCGCTCTTGGACGTCGAGTTCGTTCACGAAGCGGATGAGCTCGTGCAGCAGGGGCTCGACGCCTACCTCGACGGTGAACTCGAAGCCGCCGAGGCCTCCTACCGCGAGGCCCTGCGCCGCCGCCCCGATGACCCTTCGGCCCTCTACAACTTGGGCACGCTGCTGCGCGTCACGGGTCGGCGTGAGCAGGCGCTCGCTACGCTGCGGCGTGCTGCCATGGGCCCCCCTGAGCACCCCGACGTCGTGCGCGCCGCCGAGGCGCTGGCGCGCATGGAGACCGGCGGAAAGTCGCTTTAGTGTCGCGGAACGTCTAGCGCCGCTGCCAAGACGCGCGCGCCGGATAAGCCGAGGGCACGGAGGCGTGGAATGACGGCGTGGGCACCGGTTTGGCTCTTGGCAGCCTGCCACTCGGAGCTAGCTCGTGGAGAGCTTGAGCTCGAGGGGCCAGCGCGGGTCGAGGTCGAGCAGCTCGGGCTGGTTCACGGACCGGACATCGTCGTCGAGGGCGCGGAAGGCGCGCAGCCCACGCTCAGCGTCACGCCTGCGGAGGTCGCCGTGATTCAGGCGGGCGAGGTTCACGCCGTTGGCGCTGGCCAGGCCGTCGTGCGCGCCACCTGGGAAGACCAGCAGGTGAGCTGGACGCTCGTGGTCAAGCCCGCGCTCCCGCTCGTGTGGGTCGCACCTCCGGCGCAGGTCGA
>Ga0100377_1001746_pt1 | contig 18611 bp, 15 predicted proteins | sample CryGeymeta201501_FD_83664 | JGI IMG/M metagenome (GOLD analysis project Ga0100377, IMG submission 83664) | Groundwater microbial communities from Crystal Geyser aquifers in Utah, USA - Crystal Geyser metaG 2015-01 | ecosystem: Environmental > Aquatic > Deep subsurface > Groundwater | place: USA...
GTTGGGGGGTGAGGGCCTCCCCCTCTCCCGTCATACGGGAGAGGGGGTTGGGGGGTGAGGGCCTCCCCCTCTCCCGTCATACGGGAGAGGGGGTTGGGGGGTGAGGGCCTCCCCCTCTCCCGTATGACGGGAGAGGGGGTTGGGGGGTGAGGGCCTCCCCCTCTCCCGTCATACGGGAGAGGGGGTTGGGGGGTGAGGGCGCGGTTGGGGGGTGACGGCGGGCCTGGCGGGCAGGCCCTCCCCGTTGAAATCGTCTCCCGCAAGTGTTTTGATGCGATCTGGAGACGTGAGGCGTCCTGGTGGGGGACGGATGTGAGGTGACGGATTGATCGACGGGTCCAATCGACACGGTGGTGGTGTGAGGCACGGGCTCTGGCTGATGTTGGCGCTGGTGGGGGCGGGGTGTCTCTACGACTTCGACGTGCGGGGAAGGATCGGTGCCGGGTGCACGAGGACTGCCTGCCGGCGAGCGTGTGTGTGGTGGAGGCGGTGGGGGAGCTGGGGTATTGCCGGCAGGCGGGGGATGGCGTCGGGGACGACGTGGGGAACGACGGGGGGGACGCGGGGAACAACGGGGGCGGGGAGTGTCCGGGGTCGGCGTGCACGGTGGGGGAGCCCTTGTGCGTGGACGCGCTGTACCTGGCCGATTGCGTGAGCGACGCGGCGGGGTGCGGGGTGGCGGCGACGCCGGTGGCGTGTCCGTCGGGGTGGCTGTGTTCGGCGTCGCGGTGCATCCAGCCGGGACGTTGCATCGATGCGGACGGCGATGGGTACGGGGACAATTGTCCGAGCGGGGACGACTGCGACGACAGCGATCCGTCGCGGCATCCGGGGGCGGTGGAGCTGTGTGACGCCATCGACCAGGACTGCGACGGGCAGGCGCAGGATGGCTTCGATCTGACGCGGGACGTGAACCACTGCGGGGCGTGCAACCGGGGCTGCGTGGGGGACCAGGCGGTCTGGCGGTGCGAGGCGGGGGAGTGCGCGGTCGAGCGGTGTCAGTCGGGGTGGGTGGACGCGAACGAGCTGCCGGAGGACGGGTGCGAGGCGAGGTGCGAGCCGACCTTCGAGCGTGAGGTGGCGTGCCTGGACGGGCTCGACGACGACTGCGACGGGCGGGTGGACGGGGACGACGAGGACTGCATCGTGTCGCGGAGCCTGTCGGGGCCGTACGCGGCGATCGAGCTGTCGCGGACGGACTTTGCGGCGGCGGCGCCGTCGGAGACGAGCCTCCAGACGCAGGAGGTGGACGTCGACGTGGCGGGCCCCGACGCGACGATGGCCGTGCGGTGGGTGGGCTCGCCGCTGCTGCCGGGGGGCGGGCAAGCGGGGACGGGCGGTCCGGTGCGTCGTGAGGTGGCGGCGCTGGGGGGCGGGCGGTTCGAGTTCAGGCCGTCGACGGTGGAGGTCGGGGACCCGACGGTGTTCCGGGTGTTCGCCTCGCGGGACGCGGATGCGTCGGTGGTGGTGGCGGTGCCGAGGTCGGCGGACGGGACGCCGCTGGCGTGGACGTCGAGGCTCTGGATCATGGCGCGGCGGGCGCAGCTGAGCGGGGGCCTGTTCCTGGGGGACTACACGGGCGGGTTCTTCTGGGCGCGGACGTCGCGGGCGGACATCCGGCCGTTGACGTCGGAGGCGACGTGGCTGGGGAGCTATCGGTACGAGGGGAACGGGCCGGGGAGCGAGGTGGTGTACGAGCGGTCGGCGTCGGGGCTGCCGTTCGACGCGAACCTGTATCCGGTGGCGATGCAGCTCGGCCAGTCCGAGAGCGGGGCGTTCTCGGCCAAGCGGTTGAGGGGCGGTCAGCGGTGGGATCTGGGGTATTATGGTGAGCTGTCGCTGGGGGGGAGCCTGGCGTTGTTCACGACGCGGAGCCCGGAGTTCTGCAGCGGGCAGGCGTTCGAGCGGCGGGAGTGCCCGCCGGATGCGGGCTGGGCGGCGATGATCCGGGTGCCGTCGAGCACGACGAACGTGGTGCAGGGGCGGTGGGCGCTGGTGGGCAGCCACGTGCAGCGGGACGACGTGCCGTGGGTCAAGGGCTGGCCGTCCTTCCTCGGGGTGGAGGTGGACATCGACAGCGAGGGGCGCGTGCGGGGGGCGGGCGACTTTGCCAACCTGGGCCAGCTCGGCACGGCCTCGCAGAGCGGTCCGCTGGTGGAGCTCGACCTTGGGGGGTTGACCTCGGAGGAGGGGCGGTCGCCGAACGTGCTGCTGCTCCGTGGGTCGATGGGCGTCGATGGGTTGAGCGCGCTGCTGGCGATGGACTCGTCGACCAACCCGGGACCGGGGCTGTTCTTGATGATCCGGCTGTGAGGGCGTAGGGAGGCGCGCAGAAACCCGCACCTTGTTTCTGCGCGCCCCCTGGGGGTCGGGCCTGTCGGAGGCTCAGGGGAGCTTCTCGAGCACGGAGGCCTCGTACTTGCGCATCAGGGCGCGGGTGAGGCCGATGGAGCCGCCGCGTCCGGTGGCGACGTGCCAGAAGTAGGGGCTGGTGCCGAGCATCCGGGTGACGAAGCAGGCGTTGCGGGTGGTGGTCAGGACGTCCTCGGTGAGGTCCTGGACGCCGAGCGCGCCGAGGGCGACGTCGTTCTTGGCGAGCATCTCGGCGAAGTAGGCGTCGGCGGCCTCGGGGTCGATCTCGGGGCTGACGGAGATGGAGCCGATGGAGGTGCCGTCCTGCCTGGAGACGATGGAGGTGGTCAGGAAGTCGGGGACCTCCTGGGCGAAGGTGCGGAGGACTTCGAGCAGGTTCATGAGGTCACCAGGGTCAGGCGGGGAGCAGCTGGGCGAAGTGGGGTTCGTAGCGGCGCATGGTGACCTTGCCGATGCCGAGGTTACCGGTGCGGTGCATCATGACCAGGTGCATGTAGGGGGTGCCCTGGAGGAGCCGGATGAGGATGTAGGCGTTCTGGGTGGTGACGAGGACCTCCTCGAGCTCGTCGCGCGCGGAGAAGTCCTCGATGGCGCGCCGGCAGCTGTTGAGGAAGTCGCTGTAGAAGGCGCCCGCGGCGTGGCTGTCGTACTCGGGCACGGTGGAGGCGCCGATGATGGACAGGCCGTCTGCGCTGTGCACGATGTCGGTGGCGATCAGCTCGGGGATCTCGTCGCAGAACCGCTCGAGCAGCCGAGGGAGGGTTTGTTCGGTAGCCACGGGGGTCACGGGGAGGCTCCTTGGCACGGGTCGGGCCGCTCGACGGGTGGAGGAGGGCTGTCTGGCCGGGATGGCGGAGGGGGTGTAGGACCGAGGCGCGGCGGCCGGGCGTTGACTCTGGGAGGCGGGGGGCGGGAGGCGGCTGGGGAGCGCGGGGGTCCCGTCGAGGTCGCCGATCTCGGCGAGGTCTTCGTCGTCGAAGAGGGAGCCTCCGCCCTTGATCTCACCGGAGAGGGCGGCGCCGTCGAGGTCGGAGACCTGGAGGAGGTCGGCGACGTCGGCCTCGGAGATGGCGAGGTTGCGCTTGCGCTCCTCCTCCTCCCGGTCGAGGCGGGCGCGGCGCTCGGCGAGGCCGTGGGAGGCCTCGCGGACGAGGCCGTGCCAGGGGGTGGTGACGGTGTGGGCGTCGGTGGTGCCGCCGTTCTGCAGGAACATGTTGCCCTGCCTCAACGCCAGCAGGTCGAACAACGCCTCCTTGCCCGTGCCCTCGCCGAACTCGGCGTGCACGATGTTGCCGTCCTTGAAGGCGATGCGGCCCTTCCGGTCCTCGTAGCGGAGGTGGAGGATGGCGGTGCGCCCGGCGAGGCAGGCGAGCTGGACGATGTCGGTGAGCTCCATGTTCTCGAGCAGGAGCCCGGCCGGCTTCGCCGAGGTGAGGATGCCTCGGGCGAGGATCGCGATGGACTCCGGGCGGCTGGGCAGGGGCGCGAAGTGGAGGATGCCGAGCTGCGGGTGCGCGGGCTGTCCGGCGAGGATGCCCTTGGCCTCGATGACGAGGGCCGCGGCCTGGGGGGCGATGTCCTTGGCCTTGAGCAGGAACTCAAAGCCGTCGACGTCGCCGCCGAGGCGGGCGGGGGTCATGATGAGGTCGATCTTACGCTGTCTGGCGAGGAGCTCGAGCGCCTCGTCGGCGTTCGCGGCGAGGTGGACGGTGACGTCGTCGCTGGCGAGCGCAGCGGCGAGCTTCTGGCCGTCGGCGTGGATGAGCAGGACGTTGTGCATGGTCGCAGGAGCTCGTGCGTGGAGGCGGTGAGTCTTCAGCGAGGCCCGGCCTCACGGGGATCGAGGCGGTGGGCGCTCGACGGAGAGGCGTGGTGCTTGGGCGAGGAGTTTGCGTCAGGGCAAGCGCGGTGTCAACGGGGCGGCGCGTGGACAGGCGGGTGGTTGAGTTCTGTGGCTTCGGGTTCAGAGGGTCAACTTTCGGCTGGGCTCCGCCCAGACCCGCTCAAGGCTACCGCCTTGAGAATCCATTTACTTGATCCTCGAAAACGGATTCTCAAGGCAATAGCCTCTAAGCGGCCCTGGGCGGAGCCCAGCCCTCGATGGCCCTGACGTGGACAGGAGGGCTGTCGGTTTCTGGCCAGGACCGGGCGGGTGGGGCTTGGGCTTCACTCGAGCGCCCGCGGCACCCGCAGACTTGTAATCCTGCGGGTGGGGCTGCGATGGTAGCGCGTGGGTTGGGGGCCGTGTCGCAGTCGCAGGAGCGAGCATGTCGAAGTTCGAGCAGTTCACCGGTACGTCGAAGTACATCGCGTCGGCGGAGCTCCGTGACGCGGTCAACGTGTCTCTGGCGCTGGAGCGTCCGCTGTTGATCAAGGGTGAGCCCGGCACGGGCAAGACCCTGCTGGCGCAGGCGATCGCCGAAGGGCTGGGGATGGAGCTGATCCGGTGGCACGTCAAGTCGACGTCGAAGGCGCAGGATGGTCTGTACGTGTACGACACGGTGCAGCGGCTGAACGACAGCCGGTTTGGCGACGGGGATGTGGGGGATATCGGGCACTACATCAAGCTGGGTCCGTTGGGGCGGGCGTTTGCGTCGGAGCAGCGGCTGGTGTTGCTGATCGACGAGATCGACAAGGCCGACATGGAGTTCCCGAACGACCTGCTGCACGAGCTCGATCAGATGACCTTTACGGTGGTCGAGACGGGCGAGGTGGTGCAGGCGAAGCAGCGACCGGTGGTGGTGATCACGTCGAACGCGGAGAAGGAGTTGCCGGATGCGTTCCTGCGGCGGTGCATCTTCCATTACATCGCGTTTCCGGAGGCGGGGCTGATGCGGGAGATCGTGCGGGTGCACCATCCGACGATCCACCAGGCGCTGCTGCAGCAGTGCATGGTGATGTTCTACTGGCTTCGGGAGCAGAATGAGCTGCGCAAGCGGCCCTCGACGAGCGAGCTGATCGACTGGATCCGGGTGTTGGTCAAGAGCGGGCTCGAGGTGGAGGGGCTGGAGCAGGAGTTTCCGTTCCTGGGGGTGCTGCTGAAGAAGGAGACGGACATGGGGGTGATCCAGAAGATCCTGGCGCGGGGGATGCGGTGGCGCAAGCCGTGAGCGCGGGTGCGGGTTCGGTAGGGTGCACGCGGCGCAGGGTGGCCTCGCCGGGGTGTTGGATCCAGTCTCCATCGAGGTCGAAGCGATGTTCGTCGATTTCTTCTACTTGATGCGGCAGCGGGGCATCCCGGTCTCGCTGACGGAGTGGATGACGCTGATGGAGGGGCTCGACAAGGGCCTCGCCCACGGCAGCTTGATCGGGTTCTACCATCTGTGCCGGGCGATCTGCGTCAAGAGCGAAGGGCACTTCGACGCCTACGATCAGTGCTTCGCGGAGCACTTCGGGGGGGTGGAGGCGGACCCGGCGGCGCTGGAGCGGGTGCTGGAGTGGCTGCAGAGCCCGATCGCGCCGCGCTCGCTGACGCCGGAGCAGGTGGCGGCGCTGGAGGCGCTGGACCTTGAGGAGCTTCGGCGGCGGTTCGAGGAGCGTCTGCAGGAGCAGACCGAGCGGCATGACGGGGGGAGGCACTGGATCGGCACCGGCGGCACCAGCCCGTTCGGTCACGGCGGGACGAACCCGGGCGGGGTGCGGGTGGGCGGCGCCGGTGGCGGCCGGAGCGCGGTGCAGGTGGCCAGCGATCGGCGCTTCAAGAACCTTCGGCACGACGTGGTGCTGGACGTGCGGCAGATCGGGATGGCGCTGCGTCGGCTGCGGAAGCTGGGTCGCCATGGCCGTCCCGACGAGCTGGATCTGGAGGGGACCATCGACGAGACGGCGCGCAACGCCGGCGACATCGAATTGGTGTTCCGGCCGGAGCGCAAGAACTCCGTGAAGCTGCTGCTGCTGATGGACGTGGGCGGGTCGATGACGCCGTACGCCCAGCTCTGCGAGCGCCTGTTCTCTGCGGCCCACGCGGCGACGCACTTCAAGGCGTTCAAGCATTACTTTTTCCACAACTGCGTCTACGAGACGCTGTTCAGCGACATGTACCGGAGAGACGGCGAGCCGACGTCGAAGGTGTTGGCGGAGCTGGACCGGACGTGGTTCTGCATCGTGGTGGGCGACGCGGCGATGGCGCCCTACGAGCTGATGTCGCCGGGCGGGTCGGTGGATTACTTCCACCAGAACGCCGAGGCGGGGGTGGTGTGGCTCAACCGGATCCACGAGCGCATGCCGCGGTCCCTCTGGCTCAACCCCGAGCCCCGGACGTACTGGGATCTGCCCACGACGCGGATGATCCAGCAGATCTTCTCGATGTTCCCGCTCACGCTGGATGGGCTGGAGGAGGGGCTGGAGTCGGTGCTGCGGGTGCGGATCTAGCCAGGGATCAGGCGCCGGGCGGTGTCGGGAGCGGCGGTCGGGAGCGGTCGCGGAAGCGCGCTGCGGCGGCGCTGACGGCGTAGAGGGTCGCGGCGATGAGGATGATGACCGGCCCGGTGGGGATGTCGGCGTCGAAGCGATCGGTCAGGTCGTAGGCCAGGAACAGGCCGGAGGCGAACACGGCGGCGCAGATGGCCGAGGCCAGGGCCATCATGGTGCCGAGGTGGTCGGTCCAGTGGCGGGCGATGACGGCGGGCAGGGTCAGGAGGGCGATCGTGAGGATGACGCCGACCACCTGGATCAGCAGCACGACCGTCAGCGCCACGAGGACCATCATCAGGTTGAACAGTTTGCCCGAGGGCACGCCCATGACCTCGGTGAACTCGCTGTCGAAGGCGCTGGCTCGGAGCGGAACGAACAAGAGGCCCACGACCAGCAGCACGACGAGGTCGAGGCCGAGCGTGAAGTAGAGCCAGGGCTCGGAGACGAACAGGATCGACCCGAACAAAAATCTCATCAGATCAGGGGTATAGCCTTCCTTGAGCGAGACGAAGACGATGCCCAGCGCCATGCCGACCGACCACGCGGCGGCGATCATGGTGTCGAGGCTGGTCTTGAGGCGCTGGTAGGCGACCCCGATCCCAAGGCCGGCGAGCAGCGCGAAGACGCCGCCGCCCAGCATCGGGGGGACCCCGAGCAGGTAGGCCAGGCCCACCCCGCCGAAGGCGGCATGGGAGAGGCCGCCGGAGATGGTCGAGATGCGCTTGACCACGACGTAGCTGCCGACCACGCCGCTGGCGATGCTGGCGAGCAGCCCGGCGAGGAGGGCGCGCACGAAGAAGGGATAGTGGAGGGCCTCGAGCATACCGTCAGTGTTTGTGGTCGTGCGGTCCGAGGACGCGGTGGGTGTGCTCGTGGGTGAGCAGGTCGAACGAGCAGCCATAGGTGCTCTCGATCATCTCTCGGGTGATCTCGTGGCTGTCGTGGAAGTACAGACGCCGGTTGAGGCATCCGACCGAGCGGATGTAGCTGGAGACGACGCCGATGTCGTGGGAGACGACCAGCACCGTGCGGTTCCGGGCGACCTCGGAGAGCAGCTTGTAGATCTGCTCGCTCATGGCGAGGTCGAGGTTGGCGGTGGGCTCGTCGAGCAGCATGAGGCGGGCGTCGATGGTGAGGGCGCGGGCGATGAGGACGCGCTGCACCTGGCCGCCGGAGAGCTTGCCGATCTGGCGGTCGGCGAAGCGGCTCATACCGACCGTCTCGAGCGCCTCGTCGACGCGCTTGCGGTCGGCGGCGTTGGGGCGGTGGAAGAGGTTGCCGCCCATGCGGCCCATCAGGGCGACGTCCCGTACGCTGATCGGGAACGTCAGATCGAAGTGGGCGTATTGCGGCACGTACGCGACCTCGCCGCGCGCCTTGTGCGGGGGTTTGCCGAGGACGTGGACCGTGCCGCGGTCGGGCTTGACCAGGCCGAGCAGGATGCGGAGCAGCATCGTCTTGCCGCCGCCGTTCGGCCCGAGGATGCCCACGTAGTCCCCGTGCGGGACCTGGAGGTTGACGTCGTCGAGGACGACCTGGCGCTGCAAGGCGAGGTGGACGCCGCAGACGTCGATGGCGAGGTCACTCATGGGCCTGTCCCTCGAGCGCGCGCGCGAACGCGACCTGCACCTGCTTCATGTTGCCCAGCCAGTCGCGGGCCAGCGGGTCCACCGTCACCACCTTGCCGTGGATCTCGTGAGCGACAATGTCGGCGCTGCGGGTGGAGAACTGGGGCTGGACGAAGATGACGTGCACGTTGGCTTCGCGGGCCTGATCGACGATCCGGGCGAGCTCCTTCGGGGAGGGCTCGTTGCCCGACTCCTCGATGGCGACCTGCTGCAGGCCGTACTGGCGGGCGAAGTAGCCCCAGGCCGGGTGAAAGACAAAGAACTTCTTGCCCTTGTGTGGCGCGAGCGTGGTGTTGAGGTCCTTGTCGAGGGCGTCGATATCGGCGAGGAAGCTGGCGAGGTTGGCGTCGAAGGTGGGCTTGTCGGCGGGGCGCAGGCGGGAGAGGGCGGTGGCGATGTTGCGGGCGATGCGGCGGACCTGATCGGGGGAGACCCAGACGTGGGGATCGCCCTCGAGGGTGTCGAGGCCCTCGGAGCCGTCCACGAGGACGAGCTGCTGGTTCTGCTCGAGGATGCGGTTGAGCCAGGTGCGTTCGAATGCGAAGTTCGGATGGCCGACCTTGATGTACAGTTCGGAGTGCGCGAGCGCCTTGAGCTGCTTGAAGGTGGGCTCGTAGGTGGCGTAGCTGGCGCCTGGTGGGACCATGACGGCGATCTGGACGCGGTCGCCGCCGATCCGCTCGACGAAGTAGGCCTGGGGCAAGACCGAGACGACGACCGTAGGCCGCGGGTCCGCGGGGGCTTCGGGCCGGCAGGCGCCGAGGACGAGGGTGAGCAGGAGTGTAGGGATGAGGAGGAGATGTCGCATGATGTCGTGGTTCGAGGTGCGCCGCGCAGAAGTGGTGCGGGCGAGGTGCGGCGGGAGGTTAGATTTTCTCGCCGGCCGGGGCAAGGGGCAATGCAGGTTCGCCGTGTGCGGGGGAGGTGGCATGACCGCCGCGGCGTGGTATGATACGTGCCATGGGTGAGGCCTTCTTCATACCACTCGATCCGGTGCGATTCTTCGCCGAGCACGACCTCGGGCCGGCCTACGGCGTGCCCGCCAGCGCGGAGGCCGGCGGGCTTCGGTTCGAGTCGCGGTGCCTGGGCTGTGGGGTGGAGACGGCGGAGACGGTGGTGCTGCGCGGCGGCACGCGCGGCTCGGACGCGATGGAGTGGTCGCAGCCCATCCCGATGTGCGCGCGCTGTGGGCGGCTCGGGGGGCGGCTGGAGGGCCTGAGGCGGACGTTGGGGATGGCGTCGCTGGCGACGGCGTTGTGTGGTGCGGGGGGATGTGCGTGGGCGCTCTACGCGTTTGCAGGTTGGTCCCAGATCGCGTTGATGGCGGTGGTGGTCGGATCGGCGGCGTTGGGCACCGTGCTGGTGCGCGCGGCGGCGAGTCGGTGGCTGGAGCCGTGGCTGATGGAGCGGATCGCGGAGGACGGGATGCCGCTGTCGGGGTATCGCCACGTGGAGCTGTTCTACTTTCGGGACCCCCGGATGGGCGAGGGGGCCCGGTTTCTGTGCGTGCGGATCGAGGATGACGCGCGGGCGACGGCGTTTGGTCGGCTGAACCGCCACGCCGTCCCGAGCGCGGTGTGGGACGCCAGCTTTGTGGCGTCGGGCGGTCGGCCGGAGGATGTGGTCGGGCGGCCGTCGGATCATGGTGGGGAGGGGTGAGGAGGCGCGTATGAGGGTGCTGCTGATGGATCCGCCGCAGCTGTTCTTGACCGGCAGCGGGGCGACGCGGCAGGTGCAGCCGCTGGGGCTGGCGTACGTCGGGGCGTACGTGGCGTCCGACCACGCCGTGCGCTTCCTGCTGCCGGACACGCGGAGCTACACCGGCGAGACGCCCTGGGAGGAGCTCGCGACGGCGATCTCGGCCGAGCGGCCAGACGTGGTGGGGCTGACCGCGGTGACGGCGACGTATGGCTCGGCCTGCCGGGTGGCGGAGCTGGTGAAGGCGGTTTGCCCGGAGGCGGTCGTCGTGCTCGGCGGCGTGCACGCGACGGCGGAGCCGGTGGCCTCGCTTCAGGGGTGTGGGTCGATCGACTACGTGGTCAAGGGCGAGGGGGAGGTGACGTTCGCGGCGCTGCTGGCGGGGTTGGGGTCGGGCGCCGGCTTCGATCCCGCGACGGTGGAGGGGCTGGCGTATCGGGACGCGGTGGGGGCGGTGGTGCAGACGGCGAACCGGCCGTCGATCCAGGATCTCGACGCGCTGCCGGTGCCGTTGAGGGACCACCTCGTGTGGCCCCAGGACATCCAGCCGGCGTTCTATCAGGCGATGGTGACGCTGCGGGGATGCCCGTACCGGTGCATCTACTGCGCTGTGCCCTCGAGCTCGAATCGGCTGACCCGGTATCGGTCGGCGGCGCGGGTGGTGGAGGAGATCGAGGAGCTGCGCGGGCGCTGGGGCATTCCGTATTTGTTCTTTCATGACAGCGTGTTCACGCTGCACCGTGAGCGGACGGTGGCGATCTGCGAGGGGATGCTGGCGCGCGGTGGACCGCTCCCGTTCGCGTGCCAGACGCGCGCGGATCGGGTGGACGCGGAGCTGCTGGACCTGATGAAAGAGGCTGGGTGCCACCAGATCTTCTTCGGGATCGAGTCGGGGGACGTGGGCTCGCTCAAGCTGATCCGCAAGAAGATGGAGCTGGAGACGATCCGGACCGCCGTGGCGCTGGTGAAGGCGCGTGGAATTCGGTGCACGGGGTTCTTCATGGTAGGGTTCCCCTGGGAGACCGAAGCACTGATCGACACGACCGTGGACTTTGCGTGCGAGCTCGACCTCGACGCGGTCAGCCTGTTCTCTGCGACGCCGCTGCCCGGCACGGAGCTGTGGGAGCTGGCAGGGGGGGCGTCGATGCCCGGCTCGATCGACTTCCGCACGCCGCAGGTGAACCTGACGCGGATGGACGATGCAGCCTACCAGGCGCTTTACGCGCGCGCGCAGACCCGGGTGGACGCGTACAATCAAGCCCAGATGATCAAGCAGTTCGAGGCGACGATGGCGGCTCAGGGGCTGGCCCAGCGCAGCTGGCTGGACGGTTGAGCTCGGAGGGTGCGAGGAATGATGAGAGCAGGGAGTGAGAGCTCGGCGCTCGAGACGCTGCGGGCACGGGGGTGGAGCGACATCGCCGAGCGCGATCGGTTGGTCCGCCTCGTGGTCGGAGGGCCTGGCGGGGAAGACCTGTCGGTGCTGACGAGCCTGCTCCTGGTCGACGACGAGGAGGTGCAGCGCGCGGGCCTGATCCGCCTCAAGCGTCTGGGCAGCCCGAACGCGGTGGACACGCTGCTGCGGCAGGTGGCGGGGGTCCCGACGTCGCTGGCGCAGAGCGCATGCGAGAAGCTGGCGTTGATCGCGGCACCGGGCAGCGCACAGCGGGCGTCGTGGTTCTTGACCAGCGGGCTCCGCGAGGTGCGGCTGGCGTCTGAGAGCTTTATCCTCGGGGGCGCGCTCGACCGGGACGTGTTGGGGGTGGTGCTCAGCTGGCTGGACCCGGAGGTGCACGAGGAGCGGGTGCTGCGGGTGCTGGCGCTGCTGGGACGCGACCTGGGGCCATCGGAGCTCGCACGGGCAGAGATCGATGAGGCACTTCGGCGGCTGGTGCGCCACACCTCGACGCGCGTGCGGCGCGAGGCCTATCGGTTGCTGGCGCGCGGGGGACGGAAGGAGACGCTGCGGTTCTTCGTCGAGTGCAGTGGTGACGAGACGGAGGAGCTCCGGACGCAGCTGGAGGAGGAGATTCGGGCCGCCCTGCCGGGCTTTGGCGCCGAGGCGGGCGACGCCCTGGTGGGGATGCTGATCAGCGCGCGACCGGCCGAGCGTCAGCTCGCGGCCGAGCTGCTCGGCTCGCTCCCGGCGCCGGCGGAGGCGGTGTGTCGGTTCTTCGCCACAGGGCGCGAGCTCCCGTCGTGGGCTCGCCGCAGGGCGGCGCTGGCGCTCGGCGGGTTGCAGGCGGAGCTGGTGCGCCCACTCGGGCGCCTGATCGAGTCGGGTCCAGGGCTGGAGTCGGAGTACGCGATCCAGGCGGCGTGTGAGCTGGGGCTGGTGGAGCCGCTGGAGCGGTCGCTGGCATCCTCGCTGCGCTGGGGGGCCTGGCCGCAGCGCTGGCAGGTGGCCGATGCGTTGGGTCACCGGGGGTCTGGGGCTTCGGTGGAGGCGTTGTCGGCGCTGCTTGGAGACGAGCACACGGCGGACGTGGCGCTGGTCGCGCTGGCGCGCATCGCGGGCCGCCTGGTTCGGGCGGGCGACGTCCCCCGCGCCCTCGAGGCGTTGGAGGAGCACCACGGGCTGTTGTTGCACGGTCGCAGCCCGGCCCCGGACGCTGGCGCTCCTGGGCGCGTGGCGCGTCGGATGACGGTGGTGGAGGAGCTCGCGTGGGTGGAGCAGGAGGAGGTGTTTCGGTGGCTGAGCGGGTCGACCGAGCACGACGTCGATCGCGGGGTGCGGCGTGCGGCCGGGCGTGTGGCGATCGGGGTGGGGCGCGCGCTGGAGCTCGAGACGTCCTCGGTGGAGCTGGCGTTGCAGCGCATCGGTCGGGCGTGGCCTGAGGAGTCCGCCGACCCGCTGACCCGTCTGTTCATGGAGGTTCGTCAGGTCGGGGCGACGGAGCTCAAGCTGTCCCCCTCACGCGAGCCGCTGCTCCGGCTCGAGGGCCGCTGGGAGCGGCTCTCGGAGCGTGGACGCTGGACCGCCTCGGAGCTGGAGGGGTGGCTGCGGGGGATGTTGGACGATCACCGCGCGGCCGAGCTGGCGGAGCGCGGGGCTGTGAGCTTCATGTGCGAAGTGGATGGCCTCGGGTTGTTTCGGGGGAGCCTGTTCGTCGATGCGCGCGGGGTCAACGCGGTCTTTCGCGCGGTGGCCGAGGAGCCCTTGAGCGTCGCCGAGGTCGGACTCGGCGGGCTGTCCACGGAGCTCCTGACGCTGGGGCATGGCCTCGGGCTGGTGGTCGCGCCGCAGGGGCAGGGCAAGACCACGACGGTGGCGGCGCTCGCGCACGCCCTGGCGACGGAGCGCCACGCCCTGGCCGTTGTGCTGTGCAGCTCGGATGAGTTCCAGTTTGCGCCGCGCCGGGGCGCGGTGGTGGTGCGTCAGCAGGGCGAGGACTTCGACGACATCGAGGCCGCCATCCACGAGAGCCTCCTGCTCGGCGCCGAGGTCCTCGTGCTCGACGGCCTTGACTCGCCGAAGGCGCGCACCGCTGCGGTGAAGGCGGCGCGGCGCGGCGTGCTGGTGTTGGCGACGTCCAGCGGGACGCGGCGGGCGCAGGGGATCGGTCCCTGGAGGTCGGTGCTGGAGGAGGGGCTGGTGCCGTTGAACTTCGTGGCCTCTCAGCGGCTGGTGCCGAGGGACGATCGACCGGGGCTCGCTGCCGTGTCCGAGGTCTCTCTGCGCGTCCACGAGCGGGGGCGCCCGAGCGCGCTCGTGGTGGTGGAGACCTTCGAGTCGGCGCTGCACGAGCTGGTCGAGAACGGGGTGCTCACGCTCGAGACTGCGCGGCGGCAGGGCGGGACCTGGCTGCGGGATCATGCGCGGGCGCGCAGGGGGGGAGACGATGACGTCGTCGGATGACAAGGACAAACAGCGCGCAGGCATCTTCGTTCACAAGAAGATCCGTCGTCGCCTCGTGGACGACGAGGCCGAGCCGGAGCCCGCCGAGGAGCTCGAGCCGCCGTCCCCGCCCGCGCCGTCCCGCGCGGCGGCGCCGGAGCCCGTGCGCTCCGGGATCATGCGTCCGCTGTCGCGTCGGCGGCCGACGGAGGAGTACGGTCTGGACCCGCGCCCCCAGGGTCGGGAGTTCACGCCGCGCCACGCGCACCCCGTCGTGAACACCGGGGACGAGGAGGCGGAGCCGGTCCGCCACCGGACTGACGACTTCGAGGATCCCTTCGCCGACATGCTCGATCCGTTCGCCGCGCCGCTGGCGCTGGGGATCGCTGACGAACCGGAGCTCGAGCAGGAGCCCGAGGGTCGTCGGCCGATCAGCGAGACGGTAGAATTTGCTCCGCCGAAGAACCTTCTGGACTTCGCCGATGGGGTCGCGGGGCCGTCGTCGGTGGGGCGATGGGACGCCGACGTCTTGTTTCCGGCGGCTCCGGCGCCTCCGGCGCCATCGGCGTTTGCGGGCTCGCCCAGGTCCATGTCGGTGCAGCTCGAGCCCGCCGGCGACTTCTTCGATGAGCCCGCGCTCGAGCCCTCTTCGCTGGTCCACAGCTCGGTGACGCCGCGCAGGCCGATGCCTGCGCGTGGTGGCGCCTTCGACATGTTCGACCCCTTCGCGGAGTCGCTCCTGGGTGCCTTCGATGGGGGTGGGGACGAGGACGACAGCATCCTGGATCTCGAGGAGCACGAGGCGGCCGAGCCGATCGATCTGGGGAGCCCGTTTGGGGGCGACTCCGGTGGGCAGGGGTCGGGGGGCACCTTCGGGGCTGGACTCGCCGAGGAGCCGGCCTGGGGGGATCTCGGCGAGGAGGAGATGGACGAGGAGCTGTTCGATCACCTTGACGCGTTGGTCGGCGACGGGGCCTCGGGCGGTCCTCCGAAGGGGATGGGGTTCGGGGAGACGGCCTGGGCCAGCGCCTCGGGGGCGACGCCTGCTCCGATGCTGGTGTCTCGCTCGGCGATGCCGGCGGTGAGCCGGAGGGTGGCGCTCTCTGCCGATCGGGGGACGGAGGCGTCAGCGACGGGGGCGGCCACGGCGGGGTTCGAGACAGCTTATGCGGTGGACGCGTTCCTGGCTCTGACGGTGGAGAGCGGCTCGGCGAGGCTGGTGCTGTCGGTGGGAGCACGACCGTTGATCGGGGCAGAGCGTGGGCTGCGAACGATGAGCTACCATCCGTTGACCGACGAGGACTGGACGGGGCTGGTGCGTCCGGTCTGCGGGTTGAACCGATGGGAGCGCTTGTTCGACTTCGGGGCGGTGTCGTTCTTCCACACGCTTGCGGGCGGGTCGCTGTTCAAGGTGACGGTGGTGCGGAGCCGCGGCGGCGGCTGCGCGAACTTCACGCACCTGCGGGCACACTCGCCGACTCGGACACAGCTCGGGTTGCCGTTGGCGCTGGAGCACCTTCTGGAGCCGCAGGGCGGTCTGGTGGTGCTGACGGCACCGCCCCGTCACGGCAAGCGCACGACTCTGGCCGCGATGGTCGACGCGCTGGTCCGCAACGAGCGTCGCTGCGTGATCGTGGTGGACGACCTGAGCCGGTTTGTGTTCGAGGGCGGGGTTGGGGAGGTGCAGGTGGTGGATCCGTCGGTGCACGCGACCTCCACCGCCGAGGCGATCGAGGTCGCGGTCCGCTCGGGCGCCGACGCGTTGGCGGTGGCCGAGCCTTCCGGTGGGGCGACGATGCGCGCCGTGGTCGACGCGGCGTCGGCGGGTCTGCTCGTGCTCGTGACCGTGGACGCCGAAGACCCGATCGGCGCGTTGGACGGCATGGCGGAGGGCGATCTGGAGCTGCGGAGCCTGTTGCTGGACGTGCTGATCGGCGTGGTCTATCAGCGCCAGGTGCGGGCGGTGGAGGGCGGACGCACGCTGGCGACGGCGTGCGTCCCGCTGGATCGGGAGCTGCTCGAGGGGCTGGAGGCGGGCACGGATCTGGAGCTGCTGCTGTCGCGTCGCGAGCCGCGCGAGCACTGCCTCGGGGTGATCGATGCGATGGAGTGGCTGGTGCAGCGGTCCATCGCGACGGCCGAGGTGGTGTTGGAGGCGGTGGCCGAGCGTCCCCTGTGGGCGGAGCTGCTGCGGCACCGGTTGGCCCTGTGAACGCTGCGCGGGTTGCGTTGGGGGCCGTTGGACCAGCCTGGTGCTCCCGGCGCGCTCGCTACGGTCTTGCGCCTCGCGATGGATGTGCTGAGGGCTCCGTGGCGTCGTCCAGGGTGTGCAGGGTGGCGATGCGCGCGGGGAGCTCGAGGCTGACCCAGTCGAGCCGTCCGAACGAGCAGGCGCCGGTGTTGATGTAGAGGCCGCCGGGCGCCTCGAGGATGCGCGGCTGGTGGGTGTGGCCGCAGACGAGCACGTCCACGTCCGGGCGATCGAGCAGGGCGAGGGCCGCGCCGGTGAGGCCGCGCGTGTCGTCGCCGTCGCGGTGGAGCAGCCGATTGGTCGCGTAGAGCGCGTGGCCGATGAGCCCTGCCCCACGTCGCTGCTCCCACGTGGCGAACCACTTGACCGGGTACTTGACCTCCTCCCACGCGCGCCACCCCCATCGGAGCTGGTGGCCGTGGACGACGACCAGGCGAACGCCCTCGACCACGAGCGTGACGACGTCAGGGACACCTTCGTGAGCGAGGTGGGCGTCGTGGTTGCCGACGACGGACAGGACGTTGGGCGCGTGAAAGCGCGCATGCAGGGTGGGCCAGTGTCGCCGGGCGGCCTGGATGGCCTCACGCCGGCGGTAGAGGTGGGTCCCGGCGTCGTGGTCCCAGACGTCTCCGACGAGGATGACGCGGTCGTGCGTGGCGGCGATGGCATCCCAGGCGCGCTCGAAGTCTTCGAGGCGCGTGCCGAACGCGCAGCCGGGGCCGGGGACGGACAGATGGAGGTCGGAGAGGAGGGCGATCTTCATGAGGCTCGGACTTGACAGGTGGGGTTGAGACGGGGAACCCTTCGCGCGCGGCAGGTCGCTGAGCGACCGAGGATTGACGCGTCCAGGGTGGACTGTCAAACGCCGCGTGGGGATGGCCGTCTGGAGGGGTATCGGGGGGAGGCGAGCGGCGCTCGGCCGTCGTGCCCGAGCGCTGGAGGGGCGTTCCTGGTTTGAGGCATCCACAGCTGACAAGGTGCAGCCATGAGTGACCACGCATCCGAAGGGATGCTCGATCCCGCCGCCTGCGGCATCTCCCGCGTCCCTCGCCATGTGGCGGTGATCATGGATGGCAACGGGCGCTGGGCGCGCGCGCGCGGCCTCCCCCGGCTCCAGGGGCATCACGAGGGGGCGAGGGCGGTGCGGGAGACGCTGCGCACCGCCTACCGGCTGGGCGTGGAGTACCTGACGCTGTACGCCTTCTCCGAGCAGAACTGGGGTCGCCCCACCGATGAGGTGAGCGGCCTGATGGCGCTCCTGCTCGGGCACCTGAAGAGCGAGCAGGAGGAGTTTATGGACCTCGGCATCCGTTTTCGGGGGATGGGTGACACCGGCAGGCTACCCCCGACAGTGCTGGAGGAGCTGCGGGCCTTCGAGGAGCGGTCGGCCGGCAACACGGATATGTACCTCCAGGTTGCACTGTCGTATGGCGGGCGCCATGAGATCGTCGAGGCGGCGCGTCGGCTGGCGGCGCGGGTGCAGGCCGGTGAGCTGGCCCTGGAGGCGATCGACGAGGCTGCGCTCGGCGCGGAGCTCTACCTGCCCGACCTGCCCGACCCCGATCTGCTGATCCGGACGAGCGGCGAGCTGCGGGTGAGCAACTTCATGCTGTGGCAGATCGCCTACACGGAGCTGTACATCACCGATCTGTACTGGCCCTCGTTCGGCAAGGACAGCTTCATCGAGGCGCTCCAGCAGTACGGGCGTCGCGAGCGGCGGTTCGGTCTGACGGGGCAGCAGGTCACGGGGGCCTGACGTGATCGCGATCACCCCCCTGGCGGACCGTCATCTCGATCGCCTGCTGGAGCTGGAGCAGGAGGTGTCGATCCAGACGGCGTTCAAGCGGCCGCCCTACGATCGGGCGGCCCTGCTGGAGCTGTTGGAGGAGGCCGACCCGGATCGGGCGTGCTTCGCCATCGAGGAGGCGGTGGACGGACAGGTGGCAGCGCGCGTGATTGGCTGGCTGGAGCTGCGCGCGGTGCGGGTCTCCGGGTTCGCGTGTGGCAGCTTCGAGATCTATCTCGACCCGGCCTGCCAGGGCCGCGGGGTCGGGCGGGAGGTCGTGGCGCAGCTCCCGGCGATGGTGCGGGCCCGATTCGGGCTCGACGTCGTGCTGATCGGTGTCTTCGAGGACAACAAGGCAGCGCTGCGCCTGTACGAGCGGCTCGGCTACGTCGAGGTCGATCGTCAGTGGCACTACCCGGAGCGCGGCGATCGCCAGCGCTGGCTGATGTTGTCCAACAAGCCGGAGCGGTTCGTGCGGCGCCGGGTGGGGTTCGGTCAGCCCTGAGAAGCCGTCCGGAAAGTTATGGCCGTCGTTGACGAGCCCCATGCACGCCATCTGCGGCTTATCGTCGTCCCCATGGGGCGCTGCCCCAGCTCAGCCTGCATCCAGGTTGGGGGCGCAGTGCA
>Ga0100377_1001747_pt1 | contig 18609 bp, 16 predicted proteins | sample CryGeymeta201501_FD_83664 | JGI IMG/M metagenome (GOLD analysis project Ga0100377, IMG submission 83664) | Groundwater microbial communities from Crystal Geyser aquifers in Utah, USA - Crystal Geyser metaG 2015-01 | ecosystem: Environmental > Aquatic > Deep subsurface > Groundwater | place: USA...
CAAATAACAAATAACAAATAACAAATAACCATTAACTTATTTATAGCTTCTCTGTTTTAATTCAATATCTTTAAATTCTAATTCTTCTTTGTGAAGGATGGCTTCTCTTGGATTTCCAGTATATTCCCAAGCGGCAACATATCTAAAGTTTACGTCATCTCTTTTTGCTTCTCCTTCTTGCTCGCCATCTATTTCAACAGATTCTTCTCTGAAGTGTCCTCCACAAGATTCGTTTCTATGTAAAGCATCAACAGCAAAAAATTCTCCCAACTCTAAGAAATCAGCTACTCTTGTAGCTTTTTCTAATTCAGGATTTAACTCATTCATTTCTCCAGGAACAAAAACATCTTTCCAAAATTCTTCTCTAATTTGAGCAATTTCATCCATGGCTTTTTTTAGTCCTGCTTCATTTCTTGACATTCCCACGTTGTCCCACATCACTTTTCCTAGTTTTTTATGGAAATAATCAACCGATTTTTTACCTTTATTATTGATTAATTTTTCCAATTGTTCTCTTACTTGTTTTTCAGCAGCATCAAATTCAGGTGTGTTGGTTGGTATTTTACCTGTTCTTATTTCAGTAGCTAAATAAGCTCCAATGGTGTAAGGTAAAACAAAATAACCATCGGCCAATCCTTGCATCAAAGCCGAAGCACCAAGTCTGTTAGCACCGTGGTCAGAAAAATTAGCTTCTCCGGCAGCATAACAACCAGGAATAGTGGTCATTAGATTATAATCTACCCAAATACCACCCATCGTATAGTGAACAGCAGGATAAATCATCATTGGAGTTTTGTAAGGATTTTCATCTACAATTTTCTCATACATTTGAAACAGATTACCATATTTTGCTTCAATTACTGCTTCACCTAATTCAATAATTTTTTCTTTACTTGGATTTTCTATCCCTGAAATCATTGCTTTTTCTTTGCCATATCTTTCAATAGAAGTTGCAAAATCTAAATATACTGCTTCTCCAGTAGCATTTACTCCATAACCAGCATCGCATCGTTCTTTAGCAGCACGAGAAGCAACATCTCTAGGAACTAAGTTGCCATAAGCAGGATATCTTCTTTCTAAGTAATAATCTCTATCTTGTTCAGCTATTTGAACGGGTTTTATTTTCTTTTCACGTATAGCTTTAACATCTTCTAGTTTTTTTGGCACCCATATACGTCCATCATTACGTAATGATTCTGACATTAAGGTGAGTTTTGATTGATGTTCTCCTGAACGTGGAATACAGGTTGGGTGAATTTGTGTGTAACATGCATTAGCAAAATAGGCTCCTTTTTTGTGAATCTTCCACGCTGCACTTGCGTTTGAACCCATTGCATTGGTTGATAAAAAAAATACATTACTATATCCTCCACTTGCAATTACAACAGCATGAGCAGAATGTCTTTCGATTTCTCCAGTAATCATATTTCTTACAATAATTCCTCTGGCTTTTCCATCAACGATTACTAAGTCGAGCATTTCATGACGGTTATACATAGCAATTTTACCTTTTGCAATTTGCCTGTTCATGGCAGAATACGCTCCTAATAGCAATTGTTGTCCTGTTTGTCCTTTTGCATAAAAAGTTCGGGAAACCAACACGCCACCAAACGAACGATTATCTAATAATCCACCATAATCTCGAGCAAAAGGAACTCCCTGAGCTACACATTGATCGATGATGTTGGAAGAAACTTCGGCTAAACGATATACGTTTGCTTCTCTAGCTCTGTAATCGCCACCTTTAACGGTATCGTAAAACAAACGGTAAACTGAATCACCATCGTTTTGATAGTTTTTTGCAGCATTAATACCTCCTTGAGCAGCAATAGAATGAGCTCTTCGAGGGGAATCCTGATAACAAAAAGTCTTTACGTTGTAACCCATCTCAGCTAGCGAAGCTGCTGCTGAACCTCCTGCTAAGCCAGTTCCAACAACAATAATATCAATGTTTCTTTTGTTAGCAGGATTAACCACATCAATATGGTCTTTATAATTTGTCCATTTATCTTTTAGTGGACCTTCTGGTATTTTTGAATCTAATTTTGACATGTTTAAAATAGATTAATGTTAATGGTTAAAAAAATGAACTAAAGCAATAATGACAAAACCAAGAGGTATTATAATTGCGTATATTTTGCCTAATTTTTTAATTATTGGTGTATATTTTCGATGGTTAAACCCAACCGATTGAAAGGCTGATTGAAATCCGTGCATTAAATGCAACGATAAGAAAATAAATGCTAAAATGTATAATCCAACTCTAATTGGGTCAGTAAATTTATGAACTAACTCTTCGTGAAAACGTAATTCACCAGCCTCATTTAAACCACTCATGTTGCCTTCAATGAATTTTGTTTTAATCTCAGGAATCCAAAAATCGTAAAAGTGCAAACCCAAAAACAATAAAACCATTATGCCAGTTATTACCATGTTTCTACTCATCCAAGAAGAATTTTCGTTTGGCTTATTCATGGCATATTGAATAGGTCGGGCAGCTTTGTTCTTAAGCTCTAAAGTAATTCCCATGATTAAATGGAAAACAACTGCAAACAACAAGATAGGTTGTATTGCAAATTGAACAATTGGGTTTGTTCCCATAAAGAATGATACACTATTAAATGCATCTGCACTGATTATTGACAGCAGATTAATGATGAAATGTTGGAATAAAAATAACAACAAGAAGAACCCTGAGAGGGCCATCAAAATTTTTCTTCCTACTGAAGATTTTGAAAATCCGTTACTCATAACTTTAGTTTAAATAAATAATAAATTGAGACGACAAATGTATGCATTGTATAGCTTGAAAACAAAGTAAAAAAAAACATTTTTTTTATTCAGAACTATTCTAAATAATGAAAATCAGATTTAGCTTATTCGTATAGCCAAATAAATTATTTTGCTGCTGTTTTTTTACTTCTCGCTAATTATTTTAGCATAATTTTTCTAAATCATAAAAATCTTTTCTACTTCCTCTCCCAGAAACTGCATTAATCTTCATTGCTACAACATCTAATTCACTAGCCAGTCTATAACCGTTAAAATATTCAATGGGTTTTAATAGGGAATAAGGAAAATTTATAAAATCAACCTTAACACCATCAATACCCCCAAACACACCTACATTTGAAAACTCTGTATTAGTATATCGAGATCCAAAATGTTATTTTAGTTTAAGGTTAATGTAATTTGCGTGTTCTAAGTCATAATCTTTCATTATAAATAAATCTAAGTCAATAGATTTTCTATGGTTTTCACGTAATGCTAAATTTGTTCCTCCTACAAGAAAATAATCATTGACCGTGACGAAACTAAAAAAGCAAGTACTCAACACCAACTAAATACGAATACGAAAAACAAAAAGCCTTTGATGATGTTGAAAACGAAAAGTTAGTTGCCATAGAACAAGAAGCCAAAGCAAAACAAAAAGTAATTACTTATATCGTAGAAAATTTGTGAATTTTCTGGGTTAGGCTTAGTTGCATTTTTTTTGATAACAATCTGTTAACATTTATCTATAGATATTATAGGGCATAATCTTTGAATATTGCTTTATTTTGTTGTCAAAAAAATAAATTTAACGATTCAAAAACTACTCTAAAAATGCAAAAGCTATTTTTTTCTTTATTAATAGGTATAACTTCTTTTTTTCTTTCAGTAAATGGTTATGCTCAAGCAGACAAACAACAAGTTTCTATCACTTGTGTTGGATTTTATAACCTCGAAAATTTGTTTGATACGTTAGTTGATCCTGATTCAACTAAAATTTTACAAGATGAATTTACACCTAAAGGAAAAAACAGGTGGACAACAGTTAAATATAATGAGAAATTAGGTAACATGGCTCGTGTTATTTCTGAATTGGGAAAAGATGTAACTCCAGATGGAGTTGCAATTTTGGGTGTTTCAGAAGTTGAAAATCGGTTGGTATTGGAAGATTTAGTTAAACAGGAATCTATAAAAGACAGAAATTACCAAATTGTGCATTACGATTCTCCTGATAAGAGAGGAATTGATGTAGGGTTACTTTATAATCCAAATTACTTTAAAAATGTAACGAGTAAAAGTTTTACATTGAAAATTCCAGAAGATACAGCTTTTTTTACTAGAGACCAACTGCTAGTTTCGGGTGAATTGCATGGTGAAAACATATACATTATTGTTTCGCATTGGCCATCAAGAAGAGGTGGAGAGAAGAAAAGTAAGCCAAAGCGAATTGCTGCAGCTCAATTGGCTCGATCTATTGTAGATTCTTTACAAAACTACAATCCAGATGCAAAAATTTTTTTTATGGGCGATTTGAATGATGATCCTGTGGATATTAGCGTGAAAGGATATTTGAAAGCTGAAGGGAAAGAAGAATTGGCTATTGATGGAAAACTTTTTAATCCGTTTGAAGATTTTTTTAAAAAAGGAATTGGTACGCTTGGATATAATGATGCTTGGAATCTTTTCGATCAGATTATCATCTCTCCCTCATTGTTAGGTAAAGATTATACAACACTGAAATTCCACAAAGCAGTAGTATTTAATAAACCTTACCTTAAAACCTCAGAAGGAAGGTTTAAAGGTTATCCACACCGAACTTTTTCTTTTGGCGAATACATTGGAGGATATAGTGATCATTTTCCTGTATATTTGTTCTTAGTTAAAAATATAAACTAACATTCATGAAGTATTTCCTAATCATAGTTTCTTTTGTCGCTTTTTCGTTTTCTGGTTTTTCTCAAGATACTTTGAATGTGATGTTTTACAATGTACTTAATTATCCTCAAGTTAATCCAACAAAGGCAGATACATTAAAACCGATTGTAAAACTTATAAAACCAGATATTTTCATGATAACTGAGTTAACTGCTCTAAGTGGAGCAAATCTTATTTTAACAGATGCTCTTAATGTAGATGGAGTAACGCACTATCAAAGAGCCACCTATTTTAATGGACCAGATACGGATAATATGTTATATTACAACTCCAACAAGTTAGCACTAAAAAGTCAGTTTGAAATAGCTACTGTTTTAAGAAACATAAGTGAATATGTATTGTATTATAACGCTCAAACTTTATCGCCAGGAGATGATACTATTTTTATTTATTGTTATGTAGCTCATTTAAAAGCCAGTCAAGGAATTACTAATGAACAACAACGAAATCAAGAGGTTGTTACGTTTAAAAATTATTTAGATGCAAAGGCTGTTAGTTTAGAAAATGTCTTTTTTGCAGGTGATATGAATCTTTATGGAGATTTTGAACCAGCACATAATACTATTTTAAATGGTGGGCTAGTTAAACTTTTTGACCCTATAAATTTACCTGGATTGTGGCATGCAAATTCGTCTTTTTCTGCCATTCACACACAAAGCCCAAGAAATGTTCTTCTTCCTGATGGTGGTTCTAATGGTGGATTAGACGATCGTTTTGATTGGATTTTTACTAGCCAAGATGCACTTAACGGAACAAACAAGGTGAAATACATTCCTAACTCCTATGAAGCTATTGGCAATGATGGTTTGCATTTTAATAAGTCAATCACAGATGCTCCTGTAAATATTTCTGTTACTCCAAATGTGCTAAGTGCTTTGTTTTATATGTCAGACCATTTGCCTGTAGCAATGAAAGTAGAAATTGGAAACAATGTTACGGTGGGTATTGAGCAACAAGTAAATATTTCGAGTTGGAAAGGTTTTTTCGCAAACAATCAATTCAATTTTCAAAGTAAAAACCCAGAATCTTTGCTGAATGTAACTGTTTTTGATTTGGTTGGAAGAATGGTTTATACTAATAAATTTAATTCAACTAATTCGTTTATAATAAACCTCTCAAGCCTTACCAATGGGTTGTATTTTGTGTATGTAAATTCTGAAAAAACGCAAGAAACCTTTAAGATTATTAAAGAGAAGTAAAAGTGCAGTTTAAGATTAATTTAATTGGTTGAAGAATTTCCTCCGCCAAAACTTAACCCAATTTTAATGGCTAAACGTAAATCAACAGGAAGACCATTGCCAATATAAGGAACATAATCATCTTCGTTAAATTCATTTTTAGTCAAATCTTTAGTTTTATTGTTACTAACATCTATGCTATTGGTAATAAATTTTCCGACACCAAAAGTAAATTCAAAAAAGAAAAGACCAGTGGTTTTCCATTTATATCCAGTAAGTGCTCCTAACGCAAATCCAGTTGTTGATACATCTGTTTTTTCTGAAACAAGAGGGTTAGGATTATTTGGGTCTTGATAATCAAATTTATTGTCTTTAGAATTTGATGTGCGAAATCTTCCGTAGGCACCTAAATAAAAACCGTCATTTCCTTTATTTGGTGTTAAAAACATTTTATATTCAGGAATAATGTTCATTTCTGAATAGTTATCGATTTTTCCATACGCTGATTTTCCATCGTCAAATAAATTTTTTGATGCGAAATTCACATTTATCCCAACTGAATTTTGGCTATTCAAAGCATACTCATATCCTAACCCATAATTTGAAAAAGCGAACCCAAGTAAATCTGTGCTGATGTCATGTTGTGCTTTTATAAACGGACTAAAAAATAAAAGAGCAATTAAAATTAACTTGTTCATGGCTGATTATTTTAGATGTTATTACTTACCAAAGAGATTTATAAGTAATGTTTGCTTTTGGTCCTTTACCGTAAGCAACACCTATATCTCTAATTGCTTGAATTCTTTCGCTTTCTTGTTGTTGATCTTTAACGATGTATTTCCATTCTCTATCATCAATTTGTTTCACTTTTGCAGCAATTTTATTAGATAAAGCTTTAGCTTCACCAATACAAGCTGCATCGGGGTTAATTGTAGCTAAAATTGCTCCTGCTTTTTCTGCTGCTTCCATGTCTTGTGCTGCATTCCAAATACCAGTTGCTTCTGCTAATTTAAATTTACATTCTTTGTTAATTTGTTGTTGGAAAATTGGTTTAACAGCATTCATTGCTTTAACATAACACTCTTCACAAGCACTAGGAACACCAGTTAATTTAAAAATTGCTTCATCAAACTTATCCATTCCTGCTAAAGTTTGTGCTTCTTTTATTATTAAATCGCAATTATCTTTATAATATTGAATGATTTTTTGTTTCCCTTTTTCAACAAAAGCTTGAAATTCAGGATTATTTGGATTAATATTTTTCAACCCTGCCATATATGCTTTTGTTTCGTTTGTACCAACTCCTTTAACAGAAATAGTTTGACTTGAAAATACAGTACCTTCAAAACCATCTCCTATATAAAGAGTTACATCTAAATTCATTGCATGCATTGGAGGTGGACCAGGTAAAATATCTTTAGTAGCAACTGTGATGTTAGCTGAAATGATAAATCTTGTGTTAAAAGCACCTCCGCCCAAACCATTTTTTACTACTATTTGAGTTAGCTTATTTTCTAGAGAAGCTCTAGCGGCAACTGGCATATTTTCAATTTGCTGAGGCACCCATGCTGTTAGCATTATTCTATTTTCATCTTTCTTCGTATCGCCTTGAGCAAAACTTGATAAACTAACTAATACAAATGATGCTATTAGTAATAACTGACTTAATTTTTTCATTGTTTTATATTTTATTAATGATTATTTACCCCCAAGTATAATTGTAGCTCTACCCAATCCTTTCATCACCAATTTGTTTGGAATGGAATAAGGAGCATCTTTTAAAAATTTACTTAATCCTTTAGCAAAATCTCTTGCGTCAGATGCTCTTCCCGCAGCATTGTATAATGGTATTCTAACTTGTTCAAAAAGAGCCATGTTTTCAGTCATATCAGTAGTGCTGAATCTACCGCTTTGAGTGTTAGCTGCTAACCATTCTTCAATAATTGAACCCAATTCTTTTCCATCAAATTCTGTTTCTAAATCTCCATCAAAATCATCCCATTTTTGAATTTTTAAAATAACTTCTCTTCCATTAGCGAACATATCATCGAAGTGTGTTTGTAAGGAAGCAGAAAAATTATCAATGTGTGCTGTAACAGCTTCTTGAAGTAATACAGGTATTTCAGCTGTAAATGATGGAGCACCTGTGCCAACAGCAGTAGCAATTTGTTTATCTGTGTAAGAATCTAATCCTTGCAAGTTAAATGAAATGGATTTTTTTGGACCAGTAATATTGACAGTCCATGTCATTTGAATAATTATATCAGCTTTTGCTGTTTTTTTCAATGCATCTATTGGACTTTCTGATAATCCGGATCCAGATCCTTTAGATGCCATCATGTTGTCTTCTGCTGAATTAGATGATAGCGTTTTCATAGCAGACTCTAAATTCTTCAATGGAAAACCTCTTTCTGCCATCATACCATTAATAGCACTGATTACCAATAATAAATCTGAATTTTCTTGCATGGCTTTTTTATAATCTGGAATCTTAATTTTTGTTCCTTGATCATCAAATTCCATCATATATCCATTTGTGTTACACCAAACATCACTAGGAACAACCATTAATGTAGGTTTTTTTGCTTGACCAAAGCTCATTGAAATTCCTAATAACATAAGTCCACAAGCTATAAATATCTTTTTCATAATTTTTTAGTTTAATAATTTTTTGTATAAATTTTATTTTTAAAAATGTTATTTACTCATTATTTGATCTTGAATCATTCTATCTTGTAGTTTTGCTCTTTGCACACGAATAATTACACCATAGGTAACTTGATCGCCTGCTTTTTTTCTACCAGCAACAACTGAAAAATGGATATCAGAACCATCTTCACCCGTAATAAATTCTTTATAAGGCCCTTGATCGGCAAAGAAAGCATTAAAATAGACTTCTTTTTTTTCTCTGATGTTTACATCAAACAATACTGGTTTAACATTACATTCTTGTTTGCCATTTTTAATTCCTTTAAACAAAACATCTCTCACTCCATTTTTCTTTGCTTGTTCTATGGCATCCTCTCTGTTTCTTCCACTTCCCCAAGCTTTTAATGTTTGAGAACCATCTCCTTCAACTCCCATGCATTCAGTTTCATACGTGTAGTTTCCTGCTCCTTTCATTTGTGTGCTTCCACAGGAATTCATTATTGTGCTTACTAATGCTAAACTGAAAACTGTACTGATTATAATTGTTAATCTTTTTTTCATGGGTTAATTTTTAGTTAAAGTACTTATGTTTGCTTTTAAAATCCAGATGATAATCCTTTAATAACTCCTGCAGCTTCTAAATCTTTTCTGAGATTGTCGGACATTACGGTAACAATAACACCAATTTTATACTCTTTACCAACTTTCATTACTTCAGGTGTTGCATCTCCAGAGGTTGAAACAAATTTCATAAATTTACCTTCATCTTCAAAAAAGTTGTCGAAAAACTCTTCTTTTTGTTGCTCTACTGCAGGATCACTTGCTAATGGTTTTTGAGCCGTACAGCCTTGTCCTCCACCAGCATATCCTTGAAAAATAATTCCATGAACTGCATTTTTCTTAGCTTGGTTGATAGCAATTGTTGCTTTTTTGGAATATGACCATACTTTAATCACTTTTGTTCCTGGTTTACCAATACCAACACATTCAATTTCATATCTCCAATTTTCTGTATCTTCATTTGCTTTCTTTTTTTTGTTTATTTGAGCATTCGATACGAATGTAAAAGCAAGAAATACTAGAGTTAATATGCTTGCTTTGTTTACTATTTTTTTCATAAGTTATAATTTTTTGTTTTTTATTATTAATCGATTTGTCTTAATAGCATTCCAGGATAATATCCTTTACCTCCTTTAAAATGAGTAAATTCAATAGTAGTATCTATTTCAATAGGATTGCCTTGTTCATCAATAGGTGTTTCTCCTGCATTAAACATATTATTCCAAATTTTACCTTTCTCCACTTTTACAACGCCTTTTCTTTTGTATGTAACTCGTCCTTCGGCATCAAAAGATTGTTCTAATACCTCAAATTTATCACCCGCTTCTAAGCCTTCTTTTAAGCCAATTTTAGCACCAATAGGATTTACACTTACCAAGGGTGTTTTTGTTCTAAAAGGTTCGAATTTTCGTTGCAGTTTCGCATAAACAGCATCAATGGATTTTAGCGTAGCATTTTTAATTATCATATCAGAGCCTTCTTTTGCGTTTTCACCTAAACCAGATATTAATGATGATGCTTTTTGAAATCCTAATAATTTTAATTTGAAAAGAGTAGTTGTATCAAAAGCTTCTTTTTTTGCAGGATCTATTGTTGATGCATCCATCCATAAATCTTGATAAAAAACAGCCGACATTGAATCTGTCCATTCCAGTTGATATAAATAGGCTGTTGTCCAAACGGAATAACCTTGCCTGGCTTTTTCATATACTTTACTAGCTTTTTCAATGGCTATTTTTCGTAATTCTTCTATGCTAATATTTTTAGCAAGCTCTACTGAAACGTCATAAGCAGCTTTAGCTGCAACTTCATTACTTACAAATTTTGAGTAGTTAACTACTACAAATGTGTTTGGAATTAACTCTTCACCAGCATCAGCTAACATAGAAGTTCCTCTTTCTGTGCTTAACGCTTTTGCAGCATCTTGAGCTGAAGCATCGTAAGAACCTCTGTCTCCTATTAAATTCATATCAAAAGCACCTTCTTCACTTCTATTGAACCATTTAGCAACAATTTTGTTAGCAATGTTGTTTTTTTTAAGATAGTTGTTAATAATAGGACTTAAGTCTTTTTCTTTTTCTGCAGATTCTGATGAACTATTAGCATATTGTGCTAAATTAAATGATTTTTCTCCAACAGTATGATTGTTATATTTGTCAGGAAATTCAGCATCATAAAAAGTAGTTAAAATAACATCAATTTTAGGAAGTTTAGCATCTTCAATTATCATCGTATGTAAAGAACCTCTTCTGTATTTTACGATTTCTGTATGTTTATCCGTTTTTTCAATTTTATCTACATTATCTTTATCTTTTTTCTTATCTTTTTTTGATTCAGTTTTATCAACACTTTCAACAGGAGTTTCTTGTGCAACTAAGAATGAAGTTTGAAAATTTAAAAGAACAGATAGTGCTAGTACTGAACAAAAAATAGGTTGTTTCATGGTTTTTTAGTTCTTAGCCTCTTGATTTTTAATTTGCTCTAATTGTCCTGGAATTGCTTTTTGCGTTTCGTTAAGGGCTTTAGTTGCTAGATTAATAGCTTTTACAGCTTTGATAGAATCTGTTTTAGGCGTAATTGTTTTTGCTTCGGTTAAAACAGTTGAAGATTTTTCTAACAAGGCCGCAACTTCTTTTGATTGGTTTTCTAAATCAGTTTTAGTGGCAGTTAAATCACCTGCGTTATTTGCAGCATCTGATAATGTTTCAGTGATTTCTTGATTTTTTTTATACAAATTAAAGGAAGAGTTAACGTAATCATCTGTTGCAGCATGACCAACCGCAGCAGGTTTTTCTAATGGCTTGGCTTCTTTCTCTTTTTTTTCTGTTTTCTCTGCTTTTTCAGCTTTTTGAGCATACATTTCTGTAGAAACTCCCGTTATAAATAACGCAATAAATAAAATTTTTGTAATTTTTTTCATGTTTTTGTTTTTTAGTATTAAATTATAATGCACCAAATGTACAAATTAATACTATATATGAAATATTTTGTGAATTTTTTTTAATACACAGTGGTTTATTCTGTAAAAAGAAATTGAGATTAAAGACTGTAGTATGCTGTTACTAAATCCCTCAAATTATAATGCGAAGCCATTACTTCACCATAAGCTCCAGCAGTTTGAATGGCAATAATATCTCCACGCACAGTTGTTGGTAATAAAAGAGCTTTAGCAAAACAATCAGACGATTCGCAAATTGGACCAACAACATCATAGCGTTCGGTTGTTTTACTTGTTGATGTCAAATTTTTAATTGAATGAGAGGCTTGATACAAGGCTGGTCGAATCAATTCAGTCATGCCGGCATCCAATATCATAAAACTGGTGTTAAGTCCTTTTTTTACATAAAGTACTTTTGTTATTAGATTTCCGCATTGAGCAACAATAGATCTTCCTAACTCAAAGTGAAGGTGTTGCTGAGGTCGAAGTTGTAAAAACTGATGAAATATACCGAAAAATGCTTCAAAATCTGGAATAGGGCTTTGTTCAGGATTTTCATAATTAACTCCCAAGCCACCACCAACATTGATGTGTTCAACAATAATTTGATGATTATAAAACCATTCTTGTATTTCGTTTACACGCAAGCACAATCCTTTAAACACATTTAAATCGGTTATTTGAGAACCAATATGAAAATGAAGACCAATTAGTTTTAAATGCGTTAATTTTTTTAGTGTTTCAATAACAGTCTCAAACTCCCAGGGATTAATTCCAAATTTATTTTCTTCTAATCCTGTGGTAATGTAATGATGTGTTTTTGCATTCACGTTTGGATTAATTCTAAGGGCTATTGTTGCGATTTTATTTTTTGCTTTTGCTAATTCATTTATCACTTCAATTTCTGGTATGGATTCGCAATTGAAACAAAAAATTTCGTTGTCTAACGCAATATTTATTTCTTCATCCGATTTTCCTACTCCTGCAAAAGCAATAGATGAAGCAGGAAAATTACATTCAATGGCTTTTTTAATTTCATTACCACTCACACAATCAGCACCAAAACCATAGGACTGAATAAGTGTTAAGATTTTATTATTTGAGTTGGCTTTTAGTGCATAATGTACGTGATAATTATATGGATTGGAAGCCTTTTTTACCACCTGCAATGTTTCTTCTAATAACGCTAAGTTATAAAAATAAAAAGGAGTTTTGATTTCCTTAAATCGTTGTATGTCTTTCGGGCTAATCATGATTAAACAGCGTTTTGTGCAGTGTTTCCAATGCTTCTTTTTTATCAGAAGTAGTAATTAAAACAGATACATTGTGAAAACTTCCTCCATAAGAAATCATGCGAATAGGAATGTTTTCTAAGGCACTAAAAATTTTAAGTGCATATCCTTTGCTTTCGGCAATAAAATCGCCTACAATACAAATAATGGACAACTCTTTATCCACTTCAACAGTTCCGAATTTTTTTAAATCTTGTATAATTTCATTTAAAAATTTAGTGTCATCAATGGTAACAGAAACAGCTACTTCTGATGTGGTTATCATATCTATTGAAGTTTTGTATGTTTCAAAAATTTCAAACACTTTTCTTAAAAAGCCATGAGCCAACAACATTCTTCCAGATTTAATTTTTATGGCTGTGATGTTATCTTTTGCAGCAATGGCTTTTATTCCTTTGTTTTTGGTTTCGTTGCAAATAATAGTACCTAAAGCTTCTGGCTTCATGGTATTTTTTAAACGTACAGGTATGTTTGCCAATTTTGCAGGCAACACACTAGAGGGATGTAATATTTTTGCACCAAAATAAGCTAACTCAGCAGCTTCATCAAATGAAAGTCCAGCAAGTGGTTCTGTGTTTTCAACAATTCGAGGGTCGTTGTTGTGAAATCCGTCAATGTCCGTCCATATTTGAATTTCTGTAGCTTCAACAGCAGCACCGATTAACGAGGCAGAATAATCACTTCCTCCTCTTTTTAAGTTATCTATTTCTCCATACGGATTTCTGCAAATAAATCCTTGTGTAATAAATAAGTTAGATGTGTTATGAAGTGCCAATTCATGTTGTAACTGTTCTTTTATAAAAATAGTATTAGGCTCTCCATCTTCATCAATACGCATAAAATTTAATGCGGGAATTAGGATTGATTGTATGTGATTTTCCTCTAAATAAAAGTGAAACAAAGCAGTTGAAAGCATTTCGCCTTGAGCTAAAATGGCTTTTTCTTCAAACAAGGTGAACATATCTTGTGTGAAAGATTTAATATAATTGAAATGTGAGCTAATTAATTCTAATCCTTTTTCTCGAAACGCTTTTGTTTCAAATAATTCTTCAACAACCTGTTGATAATTCTTTTCTAACAATTTTATTTTCTCAATGGCTGCCTCAATATTTTTTTTATATAAATAATCGGCAATTTCAACCAAACTATTGGTTGTTCCTGTCATAGCTGAAAGAACAACCACTTTTTTTTCAGGAGTATCTATAAGTTTAGCTACTTCTTTCATTCGAGCGGCAGAACCTACTGATGTCCCTCCAAATTTTAATACTAACATACTCATTTAATTTGGCGACAATATTACAAAATTTATTTTGTAATATTTTTTAAAAAAATGTTTGAAATTTAACTTTTTGGTAGCCTGAATGTCATTTTATGAGTTGATTTAGGTTTTTGAATTAGATTTGTTTTATTGTTTATACTTTATTATAAAAACTATCTTTGTGCTTCTTAAAAAACAAAAACGTGTTTAAAAAAGCAATTTCTTATATTAGAGGCTTAATGCAAATGATTAAAATCAAGATGCAAAATGATGAAATTAAGAAGTTTACACTTGAGTCATTTCCTTTTTGGGTGGCCTCAATTTCCGCTGGTTTAATAGCGGTTTTATATTCCAATATATTTCACTGGGTGGAAGTATTGCAAAGTAAATTTGATTTTGAGAGAGCATGGTGGATTTTTATTATCGCACCTGTAGGCTTTTTTGTTTCATGGTGGTTGGTTCATCGTTTTAGCCCAAGTGCATCTGGAAGTGGAATTCCTCAACTGATGGCTGGCATACACTATTCAGGGCAGAAAAATGGATCAAAGGAAGTATTAAAATTATTGAATGTTAAGGTAATTTTCATAAAAATTTTTAGTAGTGTTGCCTTGTTGCTCGGTGGAGGAGCAATTGGACGAGAAGGACCAACCATACAAATTTCGGGAGCTATTTTTAATACAGTCTATCGGTTTGTCCCTGATTTTTGGCCAAAAATTAGCCAACGATTAATGCTCATTTCTGGAGGTGCAGCAGGATTGGCTGCGGCTTTTAACACGCCTTTAGGAGGGATTGTTTTTGCCATTGAAGAATTGGGAAAAACGCACTTAAATGCTATGCGTACGCATTTGTTTACTGCTGTGATTATTGCAGGATTAACTTCGCAGTTGTTTTTAGGCTCATACCTTTATATAGGCACTCCCACAGTGCAAGAACTGAAAGGATGGGCAATTTTTTATGTAATTCTTGCAGCTGTTTTAAGTGGTTTTTTTGGATTTGTTTTTTCTGCTCTTCTACTCCGAATTATTCGTTGGAAAAAAGTACTTACTTCAACTAGAAAAAAAGCATTATGGGCAATTTTAATGGGACTATTATTTGCAATTTTGGTCTATTTTACTGGAAATACAACTGTTGGTTCTGGAAAAACAATTATGATAGATTTGCTTTTTAATGAAAATTCAGCTTCCCAATGGCACACTTTTCCCGCTCGATTTTTAGGTTCTTTAATTTCTTATGTGAGTGGAGGTGCTGGAGGTATTTTTGCTCCATCGCTTTCTATTGGTGCTTCTTTAGGTAATACAATTGTTCTTTTACTAGATATTCCCGAATTTAAAAATTTAATTATAATTACAGCTATGATAGGTTTTATGACTGGAGTTACGCATTCTCCTTTCACATCTTTTATTTTAGTGTTAGAAATGACCAACAGACATACTAGTGTTTTTGCCATGATGTTAGCGGCTGCCATTGCAATTGGCGTTGCTAAAATTTTTGATAGAAAATCCCTATATGAACATTTATTGGAATTGTACATTTCTAAAAATCCTCCAGAAGAAGATAAAAAACAAAGTAACAGTTTAAAGAAATAACAAATGTGTAAATGTGTAAATGTGAGGATGTGTGAATTATCAATTAACAAATTTAACCTTGAACAAAAGACCTTTATTACCTTTTCAGGAGAAAAATGATTATTTTAAACAATTGCTCTTAATTTCCATTTTGTGCTTATTGGGAGTATTGCTACTTTCTTTGTTAGGAGCAGGTATTGCTTATTTTTTGTTTGATGTTGAACTAAATAACCAGTTTTCATATACTAACCTTTCGTCCGATGAAATGAATGCACTAAAAATGATTCAATTTTTTAGTGCTATGGGTTTGTTTATTTTACCTACTTTTATTTATGCCAAACTATTACATAACCAACCTTTTGTTGAGTTAGGGTTGAAAACTACAAACATCAAAAACTTTATTGTTGTTTTGTTAATAATGGTTTCTGTTGCTCCATTTTTATCCTATACAATAACCATTAATGAGGCATTAGTATTACCTGAATTTATGAGTGGGATTGAAGCATGGATGAAGCAAAGTGAAGAACAAGCCATGCAACTTACTACTACATTTTTAACCATGAATTCAGTTGTTGAATTTATTTTTGTTTTCATTATTGTTGCTTTACTTCCTGCTTTTGGCGAGGAACTTTTGTTTCGAGGTGTATTGCAAAAATTATTGGTGCGTTGGATAGGTAAACCGCATTTGGCAATTTGGCTAACGGCTATCATATTTAGTGCGTTGCACATGCAGTTTTTTGGATTTTTACCAAGAATGTTGTTAGGTGTTTTGTTTGGCTATCTGTTTTTTTGGTCAAAATCCTTATGGCTGCCAATTTTTGCTCATTTGCTTAACAATGGAAGTGTAGTTGTTGTAGGTTATTTATATCCAGAAACGATAAAACAATCAGAAATAGTAACCTTTACCGATGATGCTCTAACTAAAATTAGCCTTGCTATTTTAAGTTTAGTAATTACAATAGGATTACTTTTTTATTTAAAAAAACAGTACACCTCGACACCCCAATAAAATGTACGCTTATCACAACGTATTGTTAATTAAAAATTTCAACACAACTATTTTTAGTTTAAATCTCAATTATTTTTGAGGTGGGTTCTATAAATTAGCCGATTGTTATTTTTGGAATTATTTTGTGTAGATTCTTCTTAAATTTTTTTATCAATTAGTTCACTATTTGATAAAAATTAAGGAAAAAGATGCCGAAATAAAACAAAAAGAACATCGGAAAAATTAAATATAACACTAATTTATAGAACCCACCTCGAAATACATTTGCTCTTATTGCGTTAGAAAGTTATGCGTTGGTTAAAAAGAATCAGTATTGTGTTTGCAATTCTCCTAGTTTTAATAGGTGGATTAGGGATTTTTTTTACAAATTTTTATGAAGATGAGGTGAAAAACTTCATTATCACAAAAATTAATGAAGAAATTGCTGTTCCTGTTAATGTTGAAAAGGTTACTTTTTCTGTGTTTAAGAAATTTCCTTATGCTTCGTTGGAGTTTAACAATGTTATTTTGAAGCCAACAAACAGTAAACAAGATTTAGCTTCCATTCACTCCGTTTTTCTTCAATTTAATATTATTGATGTTATTAATAAAAACTTTGTCATCAAAAAAATTGCTGTTGAGAATGGTTCATTAACCTTGCTTGTTGATAAATTGGGCAAAGATAATTTTCACATCTTAAAATCTTCGGAAAACAAAAATAAGAACGATAATGTGTTTAAATTGAAACACGTGCAATTTAAAAATATCGATTTTTATTACTTAAATGAATACAAAAACATAGACGTTTCTTTTAGTCTTAAAAAACTAAATCTATCTGGAAATTTCAGCTCCGATTCCTTTTCATTAACAACGGAAGCGTCTGGTTTTCTTCAACAATTTAATAGTTCTGAACAGTTTATGTTGAAGAATAAAAAAATTGCCTTCAAAACGGAATTGGATGTAAATCAAAAAACAAAAGTTTATAAAATCACAACAGGCAGTATATCCATAGAAGCACTTTTGTTTAACCTTTCAGGAGAATTAACTGCTAAGGATGATTTTTTGAAAGTTAACTTATTATCAAAAGGAAATGACTTGCCTTTCAATGATTTGTTTTCCTTACTTCCTTCTAAACAGAAAGCATCTTTAAATGATTACGCTGCTGATGGAAAAATAAGTTATAACACCACTATTATTGGAGAATTATCTTCAACAAAAACACCAATAATTATTGCTGATTTTGAAGTTAAAAATGCAGCCATCACAGAAAAAAATTCGGGGTATAAATTGAGTAACATAACCCTCAAAGGAAATTATACCAATGGAGAAAAAACATCAGCAAACTCTTCTAAATTAAGTTTAATTGATGTGCATGCCGATTTTGGTGCAGGACATATTTCAGGAAATTATGTGTTAACTAATTTTGAAAAACCGTATATTGAAATTCAGTCCGAAGCCAATGTAGATATAGCCATGGCAAAAAGTTTTTTTAAATTAGATTCTTTGGAAATTGCTTCGGGAAATGTATTGTTACAGCTCAACTACAATGGATATGTGCAAAATATTCAACATATAAAAGCCAGCGAACTTCAGCAGCTCAATGCACAAGGAACAGCACAATTAAATCAGGTACACCTTAAAATGAAGAATAATTCTTCTCATTTAAAAAATGCCAATGGATACTTTAAATTTAATAACAATGAAATAAAAATAGATTCGCTGACTACTTCTATTAATAATTCTCCTGTTTATCTGAAAGGAAAATTCACTAATTTGTTGGCTTATTTATTTTTGGAAGATGAATGGTTGGATGTAAACGCCACATTTATTTCGTCAAAATTTGCATTAGAAGATTTTTTGATGACCAAAACTTCTTCCAAGCAAGATTCCATTTATGAAATTAGTCTTCCTCAACGGGTTTCCTTTACGTTAAATGCCAAAATAGATACTTTTTCGTTTAGGCGATTTAAGGCA
>Ga0100377_1001748_pt1 | contig 18594 bp, 9 predicted proteins | sample CryGeymeta201501_FD_83664 | JGI IMG/M metagenome (GOLD analysis project Ga0100377, IMG submission 83664) | Groundwater microbial communities from Crystal Geyser aquifers in Utah, USA - Crystal Geyser metaG 2015-01 | ecosystem: Environmental > Aquatic > Deep subsurface > Groundwater | place: USA...
CCTCTCCCGTAGGACGGGAGAGGGGGAGGCCCTCACCCCCCAGCCCCCTCTCCCGTAGGACGGGAGAGGGGGAGGCCCTCACCCCCCAGCCCCCTCTCCCGTAGGACGGGAGAGGGGGAGGCCTCACCCCCCAACCCCCTCTACCCTCGACGGGTAGAGGGGGGGTAGAACAGCGTTTTTTGCTTATACAGCAACAACTTACTGTCCGGCTCCCCCTCTACCCTCATAGGGGAGAGGGGGCTGGGGGGTGAGGGCCTCCCGCGAAGGCCGGCGGAACGAGCGCAGCGAGTTGCGCAGGGCGGGCGAGCGCAGCGAGAACGGCCGTAGGCCGGAGCTTTGTAATAGTCGAGGGGGCTGGGGGGTGAGGGCCTCCCGCGAAGGCCGGCGGAACGAGCGCAGCGAGTTGCGCAGGACGGGCGAGCGCAGCGAGAACGGCCGTAGGCCGGAGCTTTGTAATAGTCGAGGGGGCTGGGGGGTGAGGGCCGGGTTCACGCCACCACCAAAGCCCTGTAGGATGCGCGGTGACCGTTCCCCTCACCCAGGAGCCCCCATGCCGACCCCTTCAACCCTCCTCCTCCTCGCCGCCCTCGCCCTCCTCGCCGCCTGCGCCGACGACGCGACCACGACCACGACAGCGGCCGACACGGGCGCGGATACCGTCAACGACGACGCCGGCTGCACCGGCGCGGGCTGCAACAGCGAGGACGCCGATGCGACCGGCGAAGACACCGCGGCCGACGTCGGGCCCGAGGACACCGCGCCGGACGTGGCTGTAGAGCGGTGCGGAGACGGGGAGCGGCAAGGCGACGAGGTGTGCGACGACGGGGAGCTGAACGGCACCGCAGGGCACTGCGACGAGGCTTGTGGCGCGGTGCTGCCGCCAGGGTGCGGGGACGGGGTGCTGATGGCGCCGGACGAGGCGTGCGATGATGGGCCGCTCAACGGGGAGCCGGGCAAGTGCGCGGTGGACTGCTCGGGGCCAGCGCCGTTCTGTGGGGATGGGGTGATCCAGCACGGGAGCGAGGCGTGCGACCACGGGGCGCAGAACGGCAGCTACGGGCAGTGCGCGGAGGACTGCAGCGGGCTCGGGCCGAGGTGCGGGGATGGCGTGCGGCAGGAGTCCGAGGAGCTGTGCGACGACGGGGAGCTGAACGGGGCGCCGGGGCAATGCCGCGCCGACTGCTCGGGGCAGACGCTCGGGTGGACGAGCCTGCCGGACCGTGACGCGGCGGCGGCGCTGGATGGGTTGACGTGCGAGCCGCACGACTGGCTGGCCAAGTACATGCGGTATCGGCGACGCCTCCGGGGCGACGGGACCGCCATGTTCCCGGGCTTCGTGTCCATCGGGACCGAGGATGGGGAGAGCATGCCGGCGGCGCGGCGGGAGAAGCACGTGACGTGTCAGGGCCACTGGGAGTTCGAGGCGTGCCCGCGCACGGCCGTGCCGGACGCACACGGGCTGTACAAGTGGGGCGACGGGACGATCTGGCTCGGCGCGTACCTGGAGGTGCTGGCGACCGAGTACGCCATGTTCGCCGACCTCGGCCTCGACACGACCGAGACGGTGCAGGAGCTCCACCTGGCGATGGGCGCGCTCGACCGGCTGGACGAGGGGGCGGAGCGGTTCTACGGGGTGGCGGCGGCGCGCGACGGCTACTTCCTGCGGGACGACGTGCCCGTGGACTTCATGACGGACGGAGGGACGCGGTGGCGGTTCCCGCGGGAGGACGGCTATCTGGGCTATGAGTGCGTGGCGTCCGACATCTCGTGCCGGCCGCCGGAGACGGCCAACGGATCGTTCACGAGCCAGGACCAGGTGATCGGGCTGCTGCACGGGCTGGCGCTGGTGACGCACCTGGTGCCGGAGAGCGTCGTGGTGGACGGGCAGTCGCTGGTGGAGGGCGCCCGTGAGAAGGTGCACCGGATGGTCTGGCACCTGCGCGACCACGGCTGGAAGGTCACGGCGCCGGACGGGGAGCACCCGCCGGACGCCTGGGGTGGCAACGCCATCGGCTTCTCGAACGAGATGGCCAAGATCGCCAACGCGATCTGCGGCGACGCCTTCGGGGTGGACGACTACCGGAACCTCGCCTCGCGGGTGGAGGGCGGCGCCGCGTGGACGGGGCTCCAGGTCATCTGGGGCTCCACCCACAACTTCAACCGGACGATGGCCCTGCGGCTCAACGCGGCCAACGGGGACTGGGACGCCGACAAGACCGCCTCCCGCGCCGTGGGTGACGACAAGGACTACTTCGCGATGACCTGGGCGCTGCTGCAGCAGGGCTCGCTGGACGGGACGAGCTTCAGCGCCTGGCGCATCGAGTCGATCCTCGACTCGGCCACCTGCGCCGGGCCCTGCCGCGGCTACGACGACTGCGAGGACGCGCCGGGGTGGAAGGGCGAGAACCGCATCATGAACCCGGGCGACCGCTCCGGCAGCCGGCACTTCCCGCGCGCTGAGTTCAACGGGCTCGACTACATGGCCCTGCACAACGCCTACTACCTCTACCGACGCGGCCACTACGGCTTCGCGGCGCCGACGCCTGCGGGGAGCTGTGTCGGGTTCGGGTCGGTGGACCAGCTCCGGAACACGGGCTCGGTGGGCGACCAGTACGCGTCGTTCGACCCGTGCGTGGCGACCGACTTCGAGCGGCGGTACTGCGGGCGCAGCTTCGCGTCGTGGCTGGACGACGCCTACGCGGGCAAGGTCACCATTTTCACCCGCGGCCTGCGGTGGCAGTGCGACGACGGCCAGCCCTGCACCCTCGTCGCCAGCGACGCGCACACCGACGGCGACGACCTCATCCTCGGCAGCGACGGCAACGACGAGCTGTACGGCGATCTGGGCAACGACTGCATCATCGGCTTCGGCGGCGACGACAAGCTCGAGGGCGGTCAGGGCTACGACGAGCTCCACGGCGACGCGGGGCAGGATCGGCTGTACGGCGAGTCGTCGGGGCTCGTGCTGGACGGCGAGCGGGACACCCTGTTCGGCGGCGACGGCGACGACTACCTCAAGGGCGGCCCTGACGCGGACGCGCTCTATGGCGGCGAAGGCAACGACGAGCTCCTCGGCGACGGCGGCGACGACATCCTCGAGGGCGGCGCTGGCGACGACGTGATGCGCGGCAACGAGGACAGCGACACCATGAGCGGCGGCCCCGGCAACGACAACCTGATCGGCGACTCCGGCGACGACGTCCTCTGGGGCGGTCCCGGCCGCGACAAGCTCGACGGTGAGGGCGGCGAGGACGCGTGCGACGGCGAGGAGGGGGACGACTTCGTGCGGGGGGGGCTGGGGGATGACGTGCTGATCGGGGGCGACGGCGGCGGACACGACCGGCTCTGCGGCAACGGCGGCGACGACGTGCTGTGGGGCGGCTGGGACGGGGATGAGTGTCGCGGCGGCGGCTTCCTCGGCGGGACCGACCAGGTCAACGGCTGCGATGACGACACGGCCAGCGACAGCGACTGCGACAACGGCGGCTTCGACAGCTGGTGAAGCGGCCGCGGGCGGCCTCAGCCGGCGCCCTCACCCTGCCGACGCGCCTTGAACGCCTCCAGCTCGGCGTCGAACACGTCCTGCCCCCAGGCCTCGGCCAGATGCGCGACGACGTGGTCGAAGGCGCCCGTGGCGTGGTCACCGACCCCGGTGGCGACGGTGTTCCTGGCCAGGATCAGCTCATCGATGCAGCCGCTTCGGTCGCCCGCGTTGCTCTGGTAGAGCGCCAGGACGACCGCGGCCTGGATGTACGTGTTGGCGTCGCCGCCGTCGAGGGCGAGGTTGCGGGCCTGGCGGGCGTGGTCGACCGCGTGCTCGGTGGCGCCGGTGGCGGCGTCGCAGCCGGCGAGCCCGACGAGGCCACGGGCGCGAAGGCCGGGCGAGGGGCCCTCGTCGGCGACCTGGGCGAAGTGGACGCGGGCTGGCGCGGGGCGGTCGGAGGCGAGGTGGATCTGGCCGAGGGCGTGGTGAGCGCGAGCGGTGGCGTCGGCGTCGGGGATGGCCTCGGCGCGGGCCAGCGCGTCGGTGGCGCCGGTGAGCGCGCCGTCGAGGTCGCTGTTCTGGGCGTCGACCAGCGCGGCCTCAAGCAGCGCGAGGGCGGCGCGGCGAGGATCGCCAGCGGCCTCGGCGATGATGGCGGTGCGCTCAGCCAGATCGCCGACGCGGGCGTAGTCGGCCTCATCGAGCGCGGCGGCCTGGAGGCGCTGCAGCGCGCGGTAGGCGATGGGCGCGTCGCCCTCGGCCTCGGCGCGGTCGAGCACCTCGATCCAGAGGGGCTCGGTGGCCGCGGGGTCGGGCGGCGCGCCAGCGGTCGCCTGGCTGAGCTCGGCGACGACCGCCTGGACGTACAGCATACCGAGGGCGCCGGGGCGGTCGGAGCGGCGGGCGTGAGCCGCCCAGCGGTCAACCAGGGGACGGAGGCGGTCGAGCAGCGGCCGGGCGCCCTCGGCGGCCACCGTGTCCCGCGCCTCGGTCAAGGCGGCCACCTTCTTGCGGAGCGCCGTCACGTCGCGGCGGAGGGCGGCCGGATCGGCGTCCGAGGCTGCGAAGGCGGTGGCGAGCGCGGGCAGGCCGTCCACGGTCGCGAGCAGGTCGCGGACGGCGGCGGTCGTGGGATCGTCGGCGATCAGGGCGAGCGTGTCGCCGATGAGCGGACCGAGCGTGTCGTCCTCATCGGCGTCCAGGTCCACGGCCTCAGCGGCCTCGGCGGCCTGGCGGCGCAGCCCGTCCAGGGTCTGGAGCGCGCTGCGGAGGATGCTCGCGCCGTCGTTGAGGGCGTCAGCGCCGGTGAGGTCGGGGGCCACGGCGTCGAGGGCGGCTTCGAGCGCCTCGACATCGGCGGCGGAGCCCTGGCCAGCGCCGTCGCGGAGCGCCGCCTGAGCGGCCTCGGCGTCGGGGGCGGCGGCCACCTGGCCCAGCCAGCTCCGGAAGGCCTCGGGCATCGCGGCGATCATCGGACGGGCCGCGTCGGAGTTGAGGAACTCGAGGGCGGCCGCGAGGGCCTCGGGGTCGGGGGTGTTCGAGTCGGTCACGGGAGGGCCTGGGGGTGTCGGCGCACGGCGAGTCGGCCTCGCGGTGCGCGGGCAAAGGGCTGGAGCCCCCGCGTCAGCGCGGGGGCTCGACAGCAAGATATGCAATCCCATCAAGAGATTACCAACCGAGGCGTGGTTCGCCCCTGCCGTCAGCCGCCGCTGCTCGACTGCTCGAAGGCCTTGCGGCGCTCCTGGAAGCCGGTGGCCCAGGTCAGCATCTTCTGCACATCGGCGTTGAAGGCGGACGACTCGCTCTTGGCCTCGTCTTTCTTGGCGGTCGCCTCGACGAGGTGCTCCTGCTTCTTCTGAGCCATCTCCTCCTTGGTCGCCGTGTCCTGCTGGATCTTGCCGTCGAGCTCCTTCTGGACGGAGGCGATCTTGGCGTCGAGCTGCTTCTGCACGTCGCTCATCTTGGTGAGCGTCTGCTTCTGCTTGCTGGAGGAGTCCCCACCCGTCTCCTTGCCCTTCTTGGCGCCCTCATCGGCCTTGTCCTGGCCCTCGCCGGACTTGGAGCCCGCGCCGTCGATCGCGCCGCCGGGCGGCTTCTCGTCGAGGTACTTGCTGTAGCTGGCCAGCTTGGAGACGAGGCCGGAGATGATGCCGCCCTGCTGGGCGTCCTTCTTCTTGGTGGGCGTGTCCTTGCCGTTGACCTTGTTGGACCGCTCCTCCTCGTCGGCGATGCCCTTGTCGATCTTGGGCGCGGTGGCCTCGCTGTTGGCCTTGACCTTGTCGCCCTCGTCGTGCTGAAGGGACTCGCCCTCCTTGACCAGGGCCTCGGTCTTGGACTCGGCCTGGGCCCAGAGGTAGGCCATGGCGTAGTTCTCGGCGTACTCGGCGGTCAGCTTGTGGGCCTTGTGGAAGCGGTCCTCCATGGCGCCGACGTCCACGGGGGGCTTCTCCTTGAACAGGCTCGACCAGGTGGGGCCAAACAGGCCGTCGGTGACGAACTTGGCCGGACCGGTGCCGCGCTCGGACCAGACCTTGCCGAGCTTCTCGCCCAGCGACGGCTCCTTCTTGTCCTCGGCGGGCGCCTCGCCGTCGCCGTTTCCGGCGGCGAGCTTCTGGCGCTGGGCCTCGGCGTTCGCCTCGGCGTCCTCCTGGCGCTTGGACTTGCGCTCCTTGTCGGACATGAACGCCTCGTTCCACATCGTGGCGAGGTCGCCGCTGATGATGGCGTCGAGGAAGTCCTTGTAGGCGGAGCCGACGCCGCCGGTGGCGTTGCCCGAGCTGCCCGTCGTGAGCACGTCCCGGGCAAAGCCGGGGGAGGCGCCGTCGTCGGTGGCGTTGTAGCGGTCGGTGTCGTAGTGCTCGGAGCGGTCCTTGTCGGCGCCCGCGCCAGCCTCGTCGGAGCGGCCCTGGGCGGCGTCGCGCTCGGCGGCCGCGGCCTCCATCTCCTTGGCCTTGGTCTGGATGTTCTCGTCGGTGGTCTTGAGCTGGCCTTCGAGGTCGGAGATGTTGTCCTTGGCCAGCTTGATCGGCCCCTCGGACTCCATCAGGTCGGCCTGCTCGCGGAGCGTCTTGGCCTGCTGCTCGAGCTTGCCGGCGTCCCCGCCGCTGGACAGCATGTCCTGGGCTTGAAGGGCCTTGATCTTCTCGATGTACGCCCGGCCAGCGTCGCGCGCGGCCGCGGACTCGGACTGCATGTCCTCGATGGCCTTGCCCTTGAGGTCCTTGGAGTCCACGCCCTGGTACTTGTCCCCCATCTTGGCCTTGGCGGCCTGCAGATCGGGGAAGGTGGTGTCGATGACCGCCTGGTGTTTGGCGATGTCCTGCTCGATCGACGTCTTCTTCTGGTGGGCCTGCTGGAGCTCGCGTCCCTTGGCCTGGACAGGCCCCTGCACCTCGTCCCAGCTGAGCTTCTTCGGTTGGCCGCCGACGGTGACGGTGACGCCGTCAGCGTCCACGCTCTTGACCTGAGAGGCGGTGGGCTTGCCGTCGTGATGAACGGTGACGGTCTGACCGACGATGGCCTGGGTGGTGTCGGCGATCTGCTGGTTGACCGGGGTGAGCTGCTTCTGAGCCTGGCCCTTGGCATAGGCCGAGTCCCCGAAGGTCTTCTCGACGTCCACGTAGTCGGCCGCGGCCTTGGCCTTGGCGTACTCGGCGTCGTGCTGGTCGGCCGTGCGCTTGGCGGCGGCGGCCTCCTCCATGCCGGCGGCCCGGTCGCGCATGTTGAGGGGCTGCTCGGCGACCTCCTCGTAATGCTTCTTGGCCGCGGCGATGTCCTGCTCGAGCTTCTGCTTGTTCTCGACGAGCTCGTCGTGCTCGTCCTTCGCCTTCTTGTGGGCCTCGTCGTGCTTGTTGGCGGCCTCCTGCTCCTCCTCCTGCTTCTTGCGGAGCTGCTTGTTCACGTTGCCCTGACGGACCCGCTCAAGGCCCTCCTTGAGATTCTGGATGCGCTTGTCCAGCTTTCCCTTGGCGGTCTCGGCCTTCATCAGCGCAGCCTCGGCGTCGGAGGCCTGCTTCTGAGTCTTCTGGGCGGAGCCCTTGAGGGCGGTGATCTGGTTCTGGAGGTCACGCGCCTGGGAGGTGAGCTCGCTGGGGACGTCTTCGACGTCCTGCATCTTCTTCTTGACGCTCGCCAGCTCGGTCTGGAGCTCGCTCATCTTCTGCTTCTGAGCGGCCGCTTCGTCGGAGATCTTCTTGATCGTGGCGTTCGCGTTGGAGACGTCCGTGTCCAGCTTCTTCTGCTTGGCGTGGGCCTCGTCGAGGAACGCCTTGGTGGCCTCGGCGGCCTCCTCGTGGGCGACCTTGCGGGCGCCCCCCTCCTTGAAGTCGGTCCACTCTTTGAGGTCTTTCTTGATGTTGGCGAAGTTCTCGCCCCACTTCGTGAACGCGCCGGCGGTGTCCTTGATGACGGACTTGCCGAGGCGGAACGGGGCCTTGACGAGGTCGAGCGCGACGATCTTCGCCTTCTGGCCCGTGGTCAGATCGTCGGCCTTCTTCTTGCCACCCTCATCCTCTTCGCCACCCTTCTTCTTCTTACCACCCTCGCCGCCGTCCTCGCCGTCCCCTCCCTTCTTCTTGGCGTTGGCCTCGTGCTCGTCGTGGATCTTCTTGCCTTCGGCGTTGAGCGCGTCGGCGTCGGAGCTGTTCTTGTCGACCTTCTGCCCGGTCGCCGTGGCGCCCTCACCGCCCTCCGTGTCGCCCTCCTTGGCCTTCTGGCTCGCCGCCGTGTCGCCCTCGCCGGGCTTCTTGACGGTGTAGTTGGCGACGCCCTTCTTCATGTTCTCGGCGGTGACGTCGCCGATCTTGGCGCCGGACTTCTCGCCGAAGGTGCCCGCGTCCTTGTTGACGTTGCCGAGCTGCTCGGCGAACTCGTCGACCGGGACCAGGTAGGCCGCCAACACCCGGAAGAACAATGCCATGCCCGTCAGCGCGATGCCCACCGGACCGAGGATGGTCACGATGTCACCCAGGATCTTGCCGCCCTTGATGAGCCAGCCGCCGGCCGTGATCAGCGGCGCGCCGATGCCCGCCAGCCAGACCAGCGCCAGCCCCACCAGGACCAGGATGCCACCAAGGATGAAGCAGATCGCCGAGAGCACGCCCAGGATGTTGGCGATCGTGCCGATCAGCTCGGCCAGCATCCCGAAGTAGTCGGCGAGGGCGGCGAAGATGAACCCCGCCATGTCGCCGCCGTTCTCGGCGCTCATGGCCTTCTGCAGGTTCTCCACGGCGGAGGCGCCGCCGTCGAAGATCTTGCCACCCGAGTCCTTCAGGCCTGTGGCGAACTTGCCGTCAAGGATGTTGCCCGAGGCGATGTCCGTGATCAGCCCGCTCTGGAAGAGGCTGATGGCCGGCCCGATGAGCGGCGTCTTCAGCCCTCCCTTGCTCGCCGCCTGCAGGCCCTTGTCCAGCACCGTGCCGAGCGTGTCGAGGATGAGCGTGTCGGAGCCCTGCTCGATGAAGCCCTTGGTGAACCCGCCGAAGAAGCCCTCGCCCACGGCGCCCCAGATCGCCTTGGACCGGTCGAGCTTGCTGCCTCCGACCTCCTTCTGGAGCTGCTCGTTGAACTGGTTGTAGTAGCCGTTCTCCTTGGAGACCTGCGCGAACGCCGAGCCGGGGTCCTGCCCGAGGCCGTGGTACTTCTCGGCCTGCTCGTACTCCGCGATCGGCGGCGCATCCGGCTTGTCGAGGCTCGCAAGGCCCGGGTCCACCGCCTTGCTCTGGGGGGTCTCGCCGCCCTTGTCCCCGCCGGGACCACCGCCCCCCGGCGCGCCGCCGTCGGGGTTCTCGGCGTTCTTCTCGGTCTCCTCGCCCTTGGATTCGGCGTCGGCCGCGTCGCCATTGGCGCTCGCGGCGGCGGCCTTGGCAGCCGCAGCCTCCGCGTTGAGCTTGGCGGCGGCCTTGGCCTCGTTGGCCACCATCGTGAAGGCCTTCTCCGTGGAGGCCCAGAAGCCGCGGCCGTCGAACATGTTGTCGAAGGCCGCCTTCATCCCAGCGGACTCGTTGCCGCCCTCGAGGGCGCCGGTCCACATCTCGGAGAGCTTTTTGAAGGGGCCGCTGCCACGGACACGGGCCAGCGGACCGCTCGTGTCCTCCTCGTCGTCACAGGCCTCACACAGGTCGTCGAAGGCGTCCAGATCCTCGATCTGGTCGGCCATCTCGTCGACGCCGTCTTCGTAGCGCTCCACCTTCTCCGAGGGGTCCTCGGTGGGCTTGCTGATCTTCTTGCCGCGGCCCTCTCCGGTGGCGTTCGCCTCCGACTCGAGCTTGACCTTCGTCGGCTCGAGGTCGCTCTTGAGGGAGTCCTGGAGCTGGCAGATGTCCTTGGAGAAATCGATCGATCCGAGGGACATGGTGCGATACCGCGGCCATGGCTGGTGTGGACGACGCGCCGTGCGGTTGATCTGGACCCCGAAGCCGGGCTCGGGCAAGCTAGGGCTTGTCAGAGCTGCGGGCCAGGCGTCTCAAGCTGTCTGTCGATGTCGATCCGCAGGGTGGCAGTTTCAGTCCACGGTCCAGCAAGTTCAGCTTTCCATTGTAACAATTGGGCGCGCTGGCGCAAGCACAGACCGCCTCCAGCCATCAACTTCGACCATGTCCACCTCGCCCTACCCGATGACGGTCGCCTTCGACGCGCCGCGTGTGACCGCAGGCGCCACCGTGACGGGCCAGGTGCACATCGCCCCGGCCAGCCCGAGTCGGGACAAGCTGACGCGGCTCCGCGTGGAGGCCCGCTGGGTGCGCCTGCTCGAGGGCGGCGATCCGAACACGCAGGAGCGGCAGGGCGGACCGACCGCTCCGCTCCCCGCCCCGGACCAGGCGGCGCTGCCTGCTGCGCTCACCTTCGAGCTCCCGGCGCCCGCGGGGACGTTCAGCCACGACGGCGACCGGGCGGCGCTGCGGCACGTCCTCGAGGTGCTGGTTCACGCCACCGAGGCGGAGCTGGTCGCCACGGGCGCGCTGCACATCGTCCCGGCCGATCTCCCCGAGCCAGGCGCGCTGCAGGACCTCGACGGACGCGACGGGCTGCGGGATCGGTTCGGCGGCGGCTCGGCCACCTACGAGGCCATCGTCGGGCTCGACAGCATGACGCGCAGAGCGCAGGTGGGGCGCGGGGCGGCGTGGGTCGGTGGTGCGCTGGTCGGCGCGGTGATCGTCGTCGTATCCCTGGCGCTCGGGACATCCCTGGTGAGCGACGCCGCGCACACCGGGCAGCCTGGCCTGTCGCTGATCTCGGGCATCGTCTGCCTGCTGGTCGGGCTGAGCGTCCCGATCTACGGGGTCATCTCGCTTCAGAAGTGGCGCCGACGGCGCGCCCGGCTGACCGCGGTGACGGTGCCCTGGATGCTCGCGCTGGGCGAGGCGGGGCGCGCTGTCGTGCGAGGGCAGGCGCTCGACGCAGGCGCCCTCCGGTGGCGGCTCTGGTGCGAGGAGGGCGCCCTGAAGGTCATCAAGGGCAAGACCCTGCGCGAGTCCGATCGCGAGGAGTGGACCGCGCTGACCATCTTCACGCGGGAGGGCGAGGTGCCCTCCCCCGATCCCGACGGCGCCGGCGGCCAGCACGTCGCGATTCCGTACGCGATCCCCGTCGCGGGGCCGCCGAGCCTCGTCCACCCCACGCGCACCTTGACGTGGTGGTTCGAGGTGTTCGATCCTTCGGACCCTGCCATCAAGCTGCGCGCTGAGCTGCTGGTGGCGCCCTTCCGGGTGACCCGCCCGACCCTCGACGCGGTCCCAGACTGAGAAGCCGTTCGGAAAATATATGCCTTGTTTCCTCGTATCTTCTGTCCCCAGGCGTGTCTTCTGCTCGGTCATGGGCCTCTGGGCCCACTCCCTCACATCAGACGCCACCTGGAGACAGAATCTGCGTCGGATCCATCGGCATCTATTTTCGGAATGGCTTCTGAGCCGCAACGGAGCTCTCCCATGACGCAACCAGGCCGCGACGTGACCGCCGATCATGAGCCCGGCGAGTCCACGCTCGCCGAACGCCTCCAGGCCGCGCGCACCCTGTTCGCCGAGGGCGGGCTCGCCCCCCTCGAGGGCCACGCCTTCCGCTGGCGCCGCGCCATCGCCACAGCCCCTACGGCCACCGACGCCGAGCGCGCGCTCGTCTTCGAGGCGATGGGCTGGGAGGCCCTCAGCCGCCCGCTGCACGGCTGGGCCTGGGTCCTGCTCAAGACCGCCCACGAGCTCGCCGGGCCTCACGCCCCGGACGCCATCACCGCGGCGATCGAGGCGCTCGGCCAGGGCCCGCTGCGCCCCTACGAAGACGACGCCGAGCTGCTCACCGACGTGGCGCGCTGGGCCGGGGTGCGGCTGGCCCAGGTGCACACCGCGCTGCGGCGCCGCCAGAAGGCGCTGCGCCAGGGCGGCTCGGCCGACGCCGCGCCGTGCGACCCCCTCGACGATCCCGCCATGGATCTGCGCCACTGCTGGTTCTTCCGGCTGGAGCGATCGGCGGGCACAGGGAGGCTTCGGGTGCTGGCGCTGGCCGCGCGGCTCGGCCTCACCTCGGACGATCTGGCCTGGCTGCTCATCCTCAAGGCCATCGACGACGACATCGCGCTCGGGCAGCTGCGGCGGCAGTGGTTCGGCGAGGAGGACGTGTTCACGGTGGGTCTGGTGCTGGAGCTGCTGAGCGACAACGCGGACGAGCGGGCCAGGCTGCTGTCGCGGCTGGATGTGCGCGCGCCGCTGGTGCAGCACCGCCTCGTCTACCTCAACCCCCCGAAGTCCCGGCCGAACACAGGCCGGGTCAACTGCGCCCCGGAGCTCGACGAGTCCGTGCACGCCTGGGTGGACGACCGGCCGTTCCACCCGGAGGGGCTCGACCTCGTGCTGCAGTGGCACAGCCCGACCGAGGGCACCGCCGAGAGCTTCTTCGCCTCGCGCCTGGACCGGCTCGACCGGGTGGTGGCGACGGCGGTGCAGCCGAGCTTCGTCGGCATCTGCGGGCCGTCGATCGAGACGGGGCGGGCGGCGGCGCTGACCTGGTGCGCCCGGCACGACCGGCGGCTGCTCCAGGTGGACGTGCACTGGCTGCTCAAGGACCCCGCCACGCTCGAGCGGGTGCTGCGGCTCGTGGTGCGCGAGGCGCGACTGCGCGACGGGCTCGTGCTGCTCAACGGCGACCGCAAGTGGGACGGCAGCGACCCGGCCCACACCGCCGTCTGCGACGCCATCGTGCGCTGCGCAGCCTTCGCCACACAGCCGATCCTGCTCGACTGCGAGCTCGAGGGCAACGACTTCATCCGGCGCCACCTGGCGCCACTGTTCGAGCTGCGCATCCTGCCGCCCACGCTCGATGAGCAGGTCACGCTGTGGACCGAGGCCATGGTGGCCGCCCGCCTCGAGCCCTTCTCCGACGACCGCATCCGCCGATCGGTCTGCGACATGGCCCTGAACGTCGAGGACATCTTCCGGGCCGTGCGTCTGGCCCGCGATCAGGCATGGCTCGGCGCCGACAGCCCCGCCGAAGGCCCCGAGCACGAGGTGCAGGTGACGTCGGTGGCGCCCGAGGCCATCCGCGCCATGGCGTCGAGCAAGCTCAACGAGGGCCTGCACGACATCGCCGAGCGCATTGAGACGCGGCTGTTCTGGCAGGACGTCGTGCTGCCGGAGAACGTGCTCGGCAAGCTGATGGAGATCATCACCTACGCACGCTACCGCCGACAGGTCTTCGAGGACTGGGGCTTTGGCGCCAAAGTCCCCTACGGGCGGGCCAACAGCTCACTGTTCACCGGGCCGCCCGGCACGGGCAAGACCATGGTCGCCGGCATCATCGCCCGCGAGCTCGGCATGGACCTGTTCCGCATCGAGGTCAGCCAGATCGTCAGCAAGTGGGTCGGCGAGACGGAGAAGAACCTCGGCAGGGTCTTCGACATCGCCTCGCGCGGGCACGCCGTGCTGCTGTTCGACGAGGCCGACAGCCTGTTCGGCAAGCGCACCAGCGTCAACTCGGCCCAGGACCGCTACAGCAACCTCGAGGTCAACTACCTCCTGCAGCGCATCGAGTCCTTCGACGGCGTCACCATCCTCACCTCCAACTTCGCCGAGAACATCGACGAGGCCTTCGCGCGCCGGATCAAGTTCAAGATCGAGTTCCCCTTCCCCGAGGCCGACGAGCGCGCCCGGATCTGGCAGGTCTGCCTGCCCGACGGCACGATGGTCGCCCCCGGCATCGACTTCGAGCGCCTCGGCAAGGCGTTCGAGCTGTCGGGCGGGCATATCAAGAACGCCGTGCTGCGCGGCGCCTTCAAGGCCGCCGAGCAGGGCATCCCCATCGATGGCGTGGTGCTGGAGGAGGTCGGGATCTCGGAGTGTCAGGACCTCGGCAAGCTGCTGCGCGTGCGAGACGGCCGCGTCGTGCTCACCGAGGCGCGCAAGGACAGCTGAGGCCCGGCCTCACTCGTAGCGCAGTCCGTCGACCGGGTTCATCTTCGCGGCCTGCCACGCGGGATACAGCGTCGCCCCGATGCTGAACAAGACCGCCGAACCGGCGATGAAGCCGATCTCCCACGGGTCCATCGCGACGGGCAAGTTGCTGATGTAGTACACATCCGGGTCGAGCTGGATGCCCCAGTACTCGATGATCAGGCACAGCGACACGCCCACGATGATGCCGATCAACGTGCCAAGAAGCCCGATCACAGCGCCCTCGAAGATGAATATCCGCATCACGCCCGAGTCGCTGGCGCCCATGCTCTTGAGCACGGCGATCTCGCGCGCTTTTTCGATGACGACCATAATCAGAATACAGACGATCGAGAAGCTGGCCACGATGATGATGACGGCCAGCAGCAGAAACATCACGATCTTCTCCACGAACAGCGCCGCGAACAGGCTCTTGTTCATGTCCTGCCAGTCCCGCACCTCCAGCGTCTGGTCGCCGGCGTTGGCCCGCGCCGCCGCCTCGATGCCCGGCCGCAGCTCCCGCACCCGGTCCACGTCCTCGGTCTTGACCTCGATCCCCGTCACATGGCCCTCGTCCATGTTCAGGAACTGCTGGGCCGCCGGGATCGACAGGTAGACATAGCGCGTGTCGTACTCGTACATGCCCGAGTAGAACACGCCGACGATCTTGTAGGGGCGGCTCTTGGGGATCGGGCCGGTCGGACCCATGTCGCCGCGCGGCGACACCAGGTTGACCTCCGAGCCGATGTCTACCTGCAGCGCCTTCTTGAGCTCCTTGCCGATGATGATGCCCGGCACGTTGCGCGGCGACGGCTTGAAGTCCTCCAGCGGCTCGAAGGTCGGCGACGGCTCGGGGCCCGGGCCGGGCCGCGCGTCGTCGGGCTCCTGACCGGGCAGCGGCGGGATGTAGCCGTCGTCGGGCTCGTCGGTGTAGAGGTCGCCGACGTTGGAGGGATCGTAGTCGGCCGCAGGCGCCGACGGCGCCTCCTGGCCGGGCAGCGGCGGGATGTAGCCGTCGGGCGGATCGTCGTCGGGGTAGAGGTCGGACACGTCGGTCGGATCGTAGTCGGGAGCCGCAGACCGCCCCATGTCGCCGCTGCGCGAGCCGTCGTCGCCGGCCACGAAGCGATCGCGGAAGGTCGGCGAGGCGCCCTGATCGATGACCGGACGGCCGTCCTTGCCGGGGTACACCTTGCCCTCGACGCCAGGCACGTACTTGCCGTCGGCCGCAGGCTCGGCCGGCAGGCCCAGCTCCACCTCCAGCTCCTCGATGATCCGGTCCAGCTCCTCGGGGTCGGACAGGCCCCGGCGGCCCGCCCGGACCTTGTCCGCCGAGTGCAGGTACGCCAGGTCGCCGTCGACGAGGTTGCGCTCCAGGTCCGAGACCTTGCTCACCCGATCCGGGTCGATCCCCTTGATCACGACCCCCGACAGGTTCGTCGGGCTGCTGATCATCACCTCGGACTCGACGTACGGCGAGGCGCCGACGACGCCCGGCGAGCCCCCGATGGCCGCCAGCAAGGCGTCGACGTTGCCGACCGGGGCCTCGTCGACGCCCGTGATCACGACGTGCGTCTTAGTGCCGAGGATCTTGGTCTTGAGGTCGCCCTCGAAGCCGCCCATGACGCTCAGGACGACGATCATCGCCATGACGCCGACCGCCACGCCGGCGATGCTGATCACGGTGATCACCGACAGGACGTCGGTGCGCCGCTGCGCCATCAGGTATCGGAGCCCTACAAATGATTCATACGCCATGCGACCGCCAACTCGTCATCACCGACCGGCGTCATCGCCGGTCCACCCGTCGTCGAGCGGGACCGGGCCTTGACGCCTGATCTGCTCCAGCTCCTCGAGCACCCGCTCGCCCTCGTTGCCTGGGGTGAGCTGCTCGCTCCAGACCATCAAGATGCCGACGACCGCGACGCTGACCAGCACCACCAGCCCGAGCGTCACGACCACCGTGTAGATCACCATCTTGCGCAGGAAGCCCTCGCGGCTGGCCGCCTGCTCCGCTCCCCGCGCCGCGCGCCGCCGCGACCTGTCGCCCGCATCCGACGTCACGGCCCTAGCAGATACCCCCTCTGGCGCGACAGGTAAAGGCCACCGCGAGAGATCGACGACGCCCCCCACCCGACCCCGGCGAGGTCACCCCGGCGCAGCCAGAAGGCAAGGTCCTGCGATCACTGCCTTGCCACGGTCGGGCGGCGCTGGTATGGTCTGCGCCTGTCCCGTAATGAGACCTCGCTGACCTCCCGTGGAGATCAGAGCTGCGAACGCTGACCGTCAGGGCACCTATTCCAACTCAGGCCCAAGCGTCCCCCCATGCGAACCCCAAGACGTCACAGCTTCCTGATCGTCGACGATGAGCCTGAGGTGCTCATCGCCCTCAACCGGCTGTTCCGCCGAGACTACGAGATCCTGACCGCCACCAACGCCGCCGACGGCATGGACCTGCTCGCCCGGCACGACGTGCAGCTCGTGATGAGCGACCAGCGCATGCCGCACAGGGGCGGCGTCGCCTTCCTCGAGGACGTGCGGCGGCAGTACCCGAACGCCATCCGCATCCTGATCACCGGCTACAGCGACATAAGCTCGGTCGTGGCGGCCATCAACCAGGGCCACGTCTACAGCTACGTCACCAAGCCGTGGGTGCCCGAGCACCTGCTCGACACCATCGCCAAGGCGGCCCTCCACTTCGATCTGATGGAGGAGCGCCGCACCCTGCTGGCCGAGCTGGCCGCCACCAACCAGACCCTCGATGAGCGCAATGCCCAGCTCGCCCGCGCCAACGAGGACCTCAAGCAGCTCGACCGGCTCAAGACGGTCTTCATGGAGTTGATCAGCCACGAGCTCAACACCCCCATCGCCATCATCCTCGGCTACGCCTTCCTGCTCGAGAAGGAGCTGGCGCCGCCGACGGGCTCGAACGCCAACCGCGCGCTGCGCGGCATCAACAGCAGCGCCCAGCGGCTGAGGAACATCACCGCCAAGGTGTTCCGGGTGCTGTCCTCGGCGTCCCCGGATGTGGACGCGCACTTCGAGCGGGTCTCGCTGGCGACGATCTGCGACGAGGCGACGCGGGTGGTGGCGCCGTTCATCGACAAGCGCGCCCAGCGCCTTGAGGTCAGCTGCCCGACGGATGTCTCGGCGGAGCTGGACCCGCAGCAGATCACCGACGCGCTGGTCAACCTCCTCATGAACGCGATCAAGTTCTCCCACGACGGCGGCACGATCGGCCTGTCCACGGTGGTCGACGACGACACTGTGGTCATCACCGTGGCCGATCACGGCGTCGGCATCAACGACGAGGACCTGCCTCGCATCTTCGAGAGCTTCTTCGGCACGTTCAACTCGAAGCATCACTCGAGCGGCGAGTACGAGTTCAAGAAGCGGGGCATCGGCCTGGGCCTGGCGATGGTGCGGCGCTACGCCGAGCTCCACCACGGCTCCGTCGAGGTCCACAGCCAGGAGGACGCCGGCTCGTCGTTCGTGCTGCGCCTGCCGCTGCGCCAACCCGGCGAGCGCGCTCAGGCGTGATCGAGGTTGAGGCGGGCCGGCGTGTAGGCCGGGTCCGCCTCGAGGGCGCGCGCATAGAGCGCCCTGGCCTGCTCCACCTTCCCCAGCTGCTGCCACGCCACGCCCTGCAGGTTCAGGTGCTCCGCGCTGGGCTCGGCGTGCTCGAGCACCTCGAGCGCCTGCCTCGGCAGCCGGCGCTCGAGCAGCAGCCAGGCGAGGCCGAACGGCGTCGGCGGCGGGTCGGCCCGGCGGCGCCAGCCCTCGATGCTGCGAGCATGTCCCGTATACATGTAGATGGTCAGGTCGCTCGCGAGCATGTCCTCGCGCAGCGCCGTCCAGCGGCAGAGCTCCCGGCAGACGCCGTAGATGGCCAGCGGGTCGACGTGAAAGAGGTCTGGATCGCGCGCGGCCAGCGGGTTGCTGGCAAACGCGCGGGTGGACTGGAGGTTGACCGCGACGGCCTTGTCGGCCAGCGCCACCATCCGCTCGAGCATGGCGCGCACGAAGCCGTCGTGGTCGGGTGTTCGCACGGTCAGCCCACCGGAGCAGACCACGAGGTCGTAGCGGCCGGGGTCCTGGTTCAGGATGTCACAGACGGCGAAGCTGGCCTCCGGGTGGCGCTTTCGCGCGCCGGCGATCATCTCCGGCACGATGTCGATGCCGTGATAGCCGCCATCGCGGCCGGTCGCCCGCATATACCGGTGCAGGTCGCCGAGGCCGCAGCCCACGTCGAGCACGCTGAACGACCGGTCGCCGTCGTCCAGGGCCTCGAGCAGGTTCTCGAACCGCAGCTCCTGGTCGAACCGGGTGCGCCAGGCGACCTTGCGCGCGTCGTCGGGGTGGCTGAGAAACTCCCGATAGTAGGACAGGATGCGCCCGTGGGGTCCGGGCCTTGCCCGGCCGGTGCCTCGACCTCGATCCGTCATCGCTCCTCCTGAGAAGCCGTTGAGAAAGTAGATGCCGATGGATCCGACGTAGATTCTGGTTCCAGGCGGCGTTTGATGTGAGAGAGTGGGCCCAGAGGCCCATGACCGAGCAGAAAACCCGCATGGAGCCACCCCAGCCTGCATCTCAGTGGGCGTCGCAGCGCAGAGGGTTCTGTGAGCGATAGCTCGCAGAAGACCCTGCGTCGCGACGCCCACTGAGATGCACGGCGGTCTAGAAGATACGAGGAAA